>ENA-OQBV01000937-OQBV01000937.1-human-gut-metagenome-genome-assembly--contig:-NODE-937-length-15592-cov-3.038733_pt1 | contig 15592 bp, 19 predicted proteins | sample MGYA00242750_ERZ504559 | MGnify/ENA primary metagenome ERZ504559 (study PRJEB26092, sample SAMD00036230) | human gut metagenome | host: Homo sapiens | study: EMG produced TPA metagenomics assembly of...
GCCATTCTGTATTACATATCACATTATATATAATAAGAATTACAACAAAAATTCCGCCAGTACATAATTGCTGACATCTATACCATGTTCCGTCAAACGCACATAGCCTGCCATTTCTTCGATCAGCTGTTCACTCTTTAATTTTTCGAAGTACCTCACCATAGACACTGTCCAGTGTTACCTGAAATGTTGTTTCAAACTGCTGCCGGGAGATTCCTGCCATCAGACGCAGCCCCAGAAACATGAATTCTTCCATCTCGGATTTTTTGTCCAATGTTTCTATATGGATATGATGCTCTCTGTAACACTCTTGCTGTAATACGATTTTTTCCTTCGGCAACACAGTTTCGTTCCCGGATAATCGGCAATCCAACTCATTTTGTTCATCCATTCCCTTCTGATTCAAACAAGTCTGATCTGCTGAAATGTATTCCTGTTCCAAATATTCCTTCAGATTCGACGTGTTCTGAAACCTTTGATGTTCCACTAATGAAGATGCGCCAAGTCCCAGTCCAAGATAATCTTTTCTGGTCCAGTAACCGCAGTTATGCCGACATTCATATCCCGGCTTCGCATAATTAGATATCTCATACCGCTCATACCCTTTCGTATGCAAAAAAGCCTCCGTCAGTTCATACATCTGACGTTCTACATCTTCCTCCGGAAGCAGTCTCGGATGCCCGCCTTCCTCCCGAATTTGCTCATCTTCCGCAAAACGTTCATAAAACGGTGTACCTTCCTCAATAATCAGACTGTATGCAGAAATATGCTCCGGGCGCAAAGCTGTCACTTTTTGCAGCGTATTCTGCCAGCTTTTCAGTGTCTGTCCCGGCAGCGCCGACATCAGATCCACATTGATATTTTCAAACCCGGCTTTTCGTGCCAGATCATAACTTTCCAGAAACTGCGCAAAATTGTGGATTCTCCCCAAAAGCTGCAATTCTCTGTCATCCGCGGACTGTAATCCCATACTAAGCCGGTTAAATCCCGCCTGCACCAGTTTTTCCGCCTTTCCTGCTGTCAATGTTCCCGGATTACATTCCACAGTAATCTCAGCATCTGCCACTAAATGAAAATACTTCTTTACCGTCTCTAATATGGCAGCAAGCTGATACCCTTCCAGAATCGTTGGTGTACCGCCGCCAAAAAAGATGCTGCTCACCTGATATTCCTTAAATTGTGGACCATAATATGCAATTTCTTCCTGTAACTTCTTTATATAAGAAATCCGCACCGGCGGATCAGCCGGTGCAGATAAAAAATCACAGTATGCACATTTTCGTTCACAAAAAGGAATATGAAAATATAATTCTAATTCTTTCATATGTTCCCTCTAATAAATTCGCTATTTTACATCATTCTCGCAACCATTTACGAATATGCATATAAATTAACGTAACCTGTTTCTTATTTATCATCCAGTTTCAGAACACTCATAAACGCTTTCTGCGGAATCTCTACATTTCCGACCTGACGCATACGTTTCTTACCTTCCTTCTGTTTCTCCAGAAGTTTTCTCTTTCGGGAAATATCGCCGCCGTAACATTTTGCCAGTACGTCTTTGCGCATAGCACGAACAGTCTCACGGGCGATAACTTTTCCACCGACTGCTGCCTGAATCGGGATTTCAAACAGATGACGCGGGATCTCCTCTTTTAACTTCTCACACATTTTTCGACCACGCTCATACGCACTGCCAGAGAATACGATAAAGGAAAGCGCATCCACTTCTTCTTTATTAATAAGGATATCCAGTTTTACCAGATCAGAACGGGTGTAGCCTTTCATCTCATAGTCAAAAGAAGCATATCCTCTGGAACGGGATTTCAACGCATCAAAGAAATCGTAAATAATCTCATTCAATGGCAGATGATAATGAATCACTGCACGCTTTTCTTCGATATACTCCATTCCCTGATATACCCCCCTGCGCTCCTGACACAGATCCATGATCGCACCGATAAACTCGGAAGTCACCATAATCTCTGCTTTCACCATCGGCTCTTCCATATATTCGATCTCTGCAGGATCCGGCATATTGGTTGGATTGGTCAGGTCGATCACTTCTCCGTTTGTCTTATGGATTTTATAGATAACACTTGGCGCAGTTGTCACAAGATCCAGATTATACTCTCTCTCCAGACGCTCCTGCACGATCTCCAGATGCAAAAGCCCAAGGAATCCACAGCGGAATCCAAACCCAAGAGCCACCGATGTCTCCGCTTCAAAACTGCAGCGCCGCATCATTGAGCTGCAATTTTTCCAACGCATCTCTCAAATCCGGATATTTTGCTCCATCTGCCGGATACAATCCACAATACACCATTGGATTACCTTTTATACCCCGGAAGAGGTTCTGCACACGGCCGCGCCGCATCTGTGATCGTATCACCGACACGGGTGTCCTTTACATTTTTCAGACTGGCTGTGATATATCCAACCATTCCCGCGCTCAGCTCATCACACGGAATAAACTGTCCGGCTCCAAAATATCCAACCTCGACAACATCCGCCTGTGCTCCTGTTGCCATCATCCGGATCGTTGTTCCTTTTTCACACTTCCCTCTTTGATCCGGCAGAATACGATGACACCTTTGTAAGCATCATAAACCGAATCGAAGATCAATGCTTTTAACGGGCTCTTTCGGATCTCCTTCCGGTGCCGGAATCTTCTTCACGATCTGCTCCAGCACTTCTTCAATGTTGAGTCCGGTCTTTGCCGAGATCAACGGAGCATCATCCGCCTCGATTCCAATCACATCTTCAATCTCTTCTTTTACGCGATCCGGCTCTGCACTTGGCAGATCGATCTTGTTGATAACCGGAAACACATCCAGATCGTGATCCAGCGCAAGATACACATTCGCCAATGTCTGCGCTTCTACTCCCTGTGCTGCATCTACAACCAGGATTGCTCCGTCACAGGCTGCAAGACTTCTGGACACTTCATAGTTAAAATCCACATGTCCCGGTGTATCGATCAGGTTGAAGATATACTCTTCCCCGTCGTTTGCTTTGTATACGGTACGCACAGTCTGGGCTTTGATTGTGATTCCGCGCTCCCTCTCCAGTTCCATATTGTCCAGCACCTGCGACTGCATCTCACGACTTGTCAAAAGTCCGGTCTTTTCGATGATCCGGTCTGCAAGCGTAGATTTTCCATGGTCGATATGTGCAATGATGCAAAAATTTCGTATTTTATTCTGATCAATTGATGACACGTTCATTCCTCCAGTAACTCTGTCTTTTTCTATTTTCTTCTATGCTGAATGTTCTTCTGTTTTATGCAAAAATATACTATCATGCCTTTCCTGTTTTGACAAGAACATCTGTCATTTACGATGAGTATTTTACCAAAAACAACTCCACTGCCAGTGTATCTGTCAGCCTTCCTGTCTTCACACGCTCCTCCAGATCCGCACTCTCTTCCAACACGGCACGCAATTCTTCGCTCTTAAAATACCGGGTCTGCTCCATATATTTTCCCGCAGCAAACGGATGCAGCCCTGCTTTTGCTGCAATTTCTTTTTTCCCGTATCCTTTTTTCTGCAGTGACTGTACATGGAATAAAATCCGGTACTGCCTGACCAGCAAAATAAAATTCTCATAGGAGGCTCTTTTAATGCCAGCAGTTCGTAATACAGATCCAGCGCTTTTCTCTGCTTTTTCTCTGCCACTGCATTGACCATCTCAAAAATATGATTTCCGATCTGGTTGATACAGACTGCATCGATGTCCTCCGGTGTGATCACGTCCCGATGCAGTGTATAGCAGAACAGTTTTTCCAGTTCGCCCTGGATATTCTGCATATCGGTTCCGACTTTTCCCAGAAAATATCCGACCGAAGCATCCGATATCTGTTTTCCCTCCCGCCTGACATTGCCAAGGATCCAACGCTTCAATGTAGATTCATCCTGAAACGGAAGTTCCACAATATGACCTTTTGCTTTCACCGCCTTATACAACTTGCTGCGCTTGTCCACTTCTTCTTCCACAAAAATAAAATAAGTAGTCTCCGGCATGGTCTTGATATACTCTGCCAGATCTGCACCCGAACTTTTAAACAGTCCGGTATTTTCAAATACGATCAACCTGCGTTCTGCAAAAAAAGGTAGCGTCTCTGCCAGATCAATGACTTCCCGGATCTCCACGCCTTTCCCTTCATAATAGGCGTAATTCATAGTATCTCCTTGCGGAAGCATGGCCTTGACAAAACGTTCCTTATATTGTTTCTTCAGATAGTTTTCCTCTCCATAAAGGAGATAAATCTGACTAAATTGTCCTGTTTTTAAATCTTCATTCAAACTTTTCATAATTTCTATTATATCGGAAACTTTTACTTTTTGCAAAATGTTTCTATCACAGCTTTTTCCCCTTTTATCTTTAAGGTGACTGCCCCGTACTCCTGCGTCCCATACAATTCGCATCCTTTTTCACTGAGTCTCTCTACAGTCTCCTTTGCCGGATGTCCGTACCGGTTGCCGATTCCCGATGAAATCCATGCATATTTCGGTGTCAGCTGCTGTAAAAATTCCGGCAGTGTCGAATTCTTAGAGCCGTGATGCGCGGCTTTCAGAATATCACACTTTGTTTTTCCATGTGCTCTCATCCACTCTGTGAGCTGCACTTCTCCCTCTCCTTCCACATCTCCGGTTAACAGCATCTCCAGATTTTTCCATTCCATCCACAACACCATAGACGCTGCATTTCCAGTCTCACCCTGATATTCCTGTGAAGGCGCCATACAAGTCAGACTCATCTCTCCCAGGCTCATCTGCTGACCTGCCTCCATTCCAAATACTTTCGTGCCATTTTCCTTTGCCGTTTTTCCCAGCTTTTTCAACGCATCATCATGAAGCCTTACCGGCGGCAGCACCAGATTTTTTGATTCGTACTCCAAGGGTCTGATTCTGAAGGATTTCCTCGATTCCACTCATATGATCTGCATCGCCATGAGAAATAAAAACATAATCCAGCTCTTTTACTCCCTGAGATTCCAGAAACGGAACAATTCGATACTCCCCGACTTTAGAGATATCGCTGCTGCCTCCATCTACAAAACAGGTTCTCCCATTGGGTGTTCTCAGAAAAATTCCATCGCCCTGTCCCACATCCAGCATCGTCGCCTGAAACACCCCGTGGTGTTTCATCTGACCGCTTGCTGCCAGACAGATTCCGGCCGCTGCCAGCATTCCCCACGCAAAACAGGTTTTTCCTGTTTTCTCTTTCGAAGCATCCAGTACAGACAGACCAGAAGCAATACTGCATAATACAGCACGATCCAGCTAACTTCCGGCTTTCCGGTAACATTCTGGAAAACGGCAGTTTCATACTCAAATTGCAGCTCCATTCATACAGATTGAGAATTCCCCTGCATAAAAGAAATACAACACCTCCTGCCGGTTTGAAAAAAAGACACAGAAAAGAGCCCAGAAGTCCTGCGCCCAGAACGACAGACATCAGAGGAATGATCACCAGATTCAAAAGAAGGGAATACGGGGGAAATTCATAATAAAAAGAAAGCATGACCGGAAAAAGGACCAGATTGACAGCAAGACTTGCCTGAAAACTTTGCAAGATCTTTGACTCTGTTTTTCCCTGACTCATCATTAACGGATACACTGCCGCCATTCCAAGCACCGCTCCAAAAGAGAGCAGATATCCGGCATCTCGAAGGTACATCGGACTCTCCATCGCGATCAGTGCCGCTGCCACAGACAAACTGGTAGCCATGTCATACGCTCTGCCGCACAGATCTGCTCCTACCCGGATGCCAAACATAACAAATGCCCGGATTGCAGATACCCCGCCTCCGATCATTACGGTGTAGCCAAGTAAAAACAAAATTCCCAGCACTCCCGCCGGTTTCACAGGACATCCGCCCCTGCGCAGAAGCCCGTAAAATCCCATTCCGATAAATGACATATGAAGTCCTGATATCGCCAGAATATGGCCGATCCCGACTTTTCCTGATACAATGCTTTCATCTGGGCATCCAGTTCACTTTTCTCTCCCAGTAAGATCGCGCTCATGCTGTTTCCGTGACGTGCTCCCATCTGACTGACTAAAAGTCTCTTCCAGTTTCTTCTTAATTTTGCCAGCCATTCCCGGAATTTCCACGTTTCCTGATCTGTGATCCGGCAGTTTTTCGCCCATATACTTGCGTGAAGTCCCTGTTTTTCATAATAAAATTTCTGATCAAAATTCCCGGGATTTCTCGCCTCTTTAAAATACGAAAGTTCCCCCTGAATCTGTATTTGATTTCCAAGTTTGATTGTTGAGTTTCTTTTTGATCCTGTTCGATATAAATTAGAAGCTCCGGCTCTTGCAGCACCTTTGCTTTGACTTGTTCTTTGAATTGCTTGTTGACAGATTGCCTGTCAGAATTGGTATTATTCTCTTTTTGCAGCACCTGGCAGTCTCTCAGATAAAATATCCTGTAATCAGGCTTTTCCTCCCACCGCTTCACCTGCCCTGTCACAGTCACCTGTGAAGCATCCGGGATGATCCGGCGCAGTGTACACGGATTTGAAATCGCGGATTCAAACCAGATGTTCACTGCTGCCAGCAGAATCAGAACTGCCACTGCCGCCGTACAAAGCGGTCGTTTTCTCAAAACTACTTCTTCTCCTCATTCCATCCCAGGTCAGCCTCCAATGGCTGACTCAAATCTACAGTCTGCATATATTTGACATCGTTTTCGCCGTTAATGGATATCTGCACTTTCCTGACTCCGGTTCCCTGTGTCAGTGAATTGACCAAAGAATAAATCGTCACCTGCGGTTTGACATCATAGGCACCTTTTAAAAAGGTCTTATCAAAATTCACATAACAGATTCCATCCTTTGTTGTCACACTCAGCAGGTTGGTATCCGGATTGATCGTTGCTTTTGCGGCCGACGTCTCCGGGCCTTTCATCAGCTTTTCCACGATCAGCTTCTCCCTGGAAATATTGCTGTTATAGCGGACTTCCATTGTCTGCTCCACCAAAGCATCTCCTGCTTCATTGGAAAAATATAAAGTGAGCGTCCCTGTCTGATACGAACTCGGCGAAGCGCCCTCGCTTTGCACAAAATCATCTTCATTGAGATATCCGAGTACCTGTCCCGAGCTGTCAGTCAGATCCGCGCCTTCCACTTTGATCCAGACACTGTTGATTCCCTCGATCCTGACTAAAGATTTTACCAGAGCCGCTCTCACCAGAGTCTCTTCCACGGTATCCATTTGTTTATATTTTGCATTAAAATCCAGATACAGGATTCCTCCCTCCAGTTCATAACGCTTCACTTTCACATCCTTCGGAATCGGCGGCGTATACTCAATCTCCTCAGACGGCTTTTTCAACTCTTTTATCATTGCTTTTGCCGCCTTGAGCGGATCCTTTTCTTTGCTCTCATAGGACACTTTCTGAAGCCCGGTCCTGTCACTGTTTAAACAATAAATATAAGAATCTCCTTTTTTTACCTCCGTACGTTTGGCACAGGAAACTGTCGTGCACGCAAGACAGATTCCCAGAAAGAGAGGAGAATTTTTCTGACTTTTTTCATCTGCTCCCCCTTATGCTGCATAGGTCAGAGGAATCCGGACGGTAAACGTGGTTCCCTCTCCCTTACTGCTGTAAACTTTGATCGATCCTCTGTGCATGATCACTGCATTACGGGCAATGGCAAGTCCCAGACCTGTTCCTCCGATTTCTCTCGAATGAGACTTGTCCACCCGGTAAAACCGCTCAAAAATATGTGCCTGATCCTCTTCCGGAATTCCAATGCCGGAGTCCATCACCTTCACATAAAAGTACTTGTGATCCGCATTCAGGGAAACTCTTACCCATCCTTCATCCCGGTTATATTTGATCGCATTCTCTACCAGATTGGAAATGGCGAGTGTCAGCTTCATCTCATCGATCTCCGCAGAAACGGGTCGGAAGCTTTCCAGTACCACCTCGATTTTTTTCTTATCGGCAATCGGCTTCAGTCGTTTTAAGATTGTCTCCAGAAGCTCATTGATATTGATCTGTCTGATATTCAGTCCCTGTACTGTCTTGTCCATCTTGACCAGCGTCAGAAGATCACTGATAATATCATTTTCCCGATCAATCTCCTTTGCGATATCTCCCATAAATTCCTGATACAGCTCAATCGGCACATTTTCCTGGGCAAGCAGGGAATCTGCCAGCACTTTCATGGATGTCAGCGGTGTCTTTAACTCATGAGAGACATTGGATACAAACTCCTCTCTGGAATCATTGAGCTGTTTTAATCTTCCCAGCATCTTGTTAAACGCATCAGACAGCTGCCCTGTCTCCGAAAATGTCCCTACATGCAGCCATTCACTTTCATACCCTTCTGTCACATTCTCAATAGACGCAGTGATCCTTCCAAGCGGACGTACAAACCATCCTGCCACAAGTATCCCAAGGGACAATACGACCAGAAAGACTACGATCAGAACTGCGCCGCCCTGTGCGCGCAGCATACGGATCCCATCCAGGACCGTATCCATAGAAACACTGGCCAGCATCACTCCTGTCACTGCCTTTTCTTCCGAAATGACCGGTGCGGTTACCTCGACGTACCGGTTCTTTTTGTCATAGTAGCTCGTGCTCTTGCCCTGCCTGAGACAACGGATCACATTTTCAGATACCATCGTCTTTCCTTCATCCAGACCATACGTATCCTTGATCACATCCAGGTTCTGGTTGATGATCATCACGCGTCCGTTATAAATATTGGTCAGTTGGGTTAAATTTGCATCGATCACTTCTGAAGACGGGTTGGTCAGATACTGATAACTGTTCAGCTGATTGCTTAGAATAGTACATTGATTCTGAATTTCTGCTGTTCTGACCGAAATGGCACGCTGCTCAGATGTTTTCACTGTCCAGACATAAGAAGCCAGACATGGGATCAGCCCAAACACCACAAACAGCACGATCAGCCAGAACCGCATGCTTTTAAATATATGATTCTTTACTCTGATATGTAATTTATCCCTGGAAATAATAACCTACCCCCCATTTTGTGTGTACATACTTCGGCTCGCTCGGATTCAGCTCGATCTTCTCCCGAAGCCTTCTGATATGTACATCCACTGTTCTGGCATCCCCCGGATAATCCACACCCCATACAAGATCCAGCAGATTCTCACGGCTGTAGACTTTGTTCGGATTCATGGCAAGAAGCTCCAGCACATCATATTCTTTTGCTGTCAGATTGATCTCACGCTCTCCGATAAACACTCTTCTGCTCTCACAGTCGATCCGCATATTGCCTTTGACCAGAATCTTGGCAGTCTGCGCACTCTCCTCTTTTCTCGCAGTCCTTCTCATGATCGCTTTGATCCGGGCCTTGACTTCCAGAATATTGAACGGCTTCGTAATATAATCATCCGCTCCGTACTCCAGCCCGAGTATCTTGTCCATATCCTCACTTTTGGCAGTCAGCATGACGATCGGCATGTCGGAAAACTCACGGATGGCCTGACAAACCTGAAACCCATCCATCTTCGGGAGCATCACATCCAGCAGCACGAGGTCATACTCGCAGTTCTTTGCATACTGCAGTGCTTCCTCACCGTCATAGGCACAGTCCACCTCCATGTCGTCCTGTTCCAGACTGAACCGTATCCCTTTCACGATCAACTTTTCATCGTCAACTACTAAGATCTTCTTCTTGCTCATACTTTCTTCCTTCAACTTCCTGCTATACTGTAATATTATCTTTAATCTTATTATACAGACCTTCTTTGATTCCGCTGATCTGCATCAGCTCTTCTGTATTCTGGAACCTGCCGTTTTCTTCCCGATAGGCAATAATACTGTCCGCCCGGGACTCGCCTACACCGGACAACGTCATCAATTCTTCTTTTGTCGCCGTATTAAGATTGACTTTTCCGTCCTGCGGCTTTGTTCCTTCTGCCGGACTTGCCCCCGGCTGTGCTGCTGCCTGTGTCTGCATCTCCTCTTTGGTGGGAATGTAGATCTGCTCTCCGTCCACAACAACCCTTGCCTGATTCACTGCATCCTGTGCAGCCTCGGCTGTCAGTCCGCCCGCCATGGCAATGACTTCATAAAGCCTGTCGTCACTGCCCACTTCATACACGCCGGGCTTTCCGACTGCTCCGCACAGATAGACAAAAATCTTTGTCTCTTTCTTCGGTTCTTTGTCTTCAACCTTCTTTTCTTCTGCAGCGGACTCTTCTTTTTCTTTCTGTGTCTCCTCCAGAGAAATCTCCTTAAGTTCTTCCCCCGACTCTTGCCCGCACCCGCTGATCAGGCACAACGCAGTCAAGATCATAACAACTGTATAATAAGCTTTCTTTTTCCATCTGTCCCTCATATTTCCTCACAATCTCAGACGCAAGGAATCCCCTTTTATATTGGACAGTAATATTGTAACGAAAAACGCTCAAAATTACAATAACATTTTTACAATCCTGTTACGCATTTATTACAATTCTGACGCTCTATTCCCACTGGAAGATTGCAATCCCGATCAGTGCCACAACAAGCCCTGCCAGCTTCCGGAATGCAAACGGCGATTTTTCCACACCAAACATCCCCAGAAGCTCGATCACATACGCCACGATCAGCTGGGAAATTACGATCAGAAGTGCTGCTTTTGCCGGTCCTAAGGATGCCATGCTCTTAACTACGGTCCAGGTAATCCCTGCTCCGATCACGCCTCCTAAGAGCATATATTTCGGTTCCACCTTCGCAAGTGCCGTCACATCCGCTCTTCCTGCCAGAAACCATACCGCCAGACATGCCAGAAAAGCACTTAACTGCACCCAGATATTGCTGACCCACAATCCGGTTGTCTTTGTTACCTGTGTATTAAATACACCCTGAACACTCATCAGCGCCCCGGAAAGAAGGGCAATTAAAAAACCAGTCATCGTTTTCTACCTCCTGAAATTTTTCTCAATTTCTTTTAGTATTTCCCGAATCCTGGTTTTTCATTTATCACTCTGTCAATGCTTTTGTCAATTTTGGGATCATTTCATCCACATGCTCTTTTTCAATGATAAGCGGAGGTACCAGACGCAGTACATTGCCCTGTGCCTGGATCACAAGAAGTCCTTCCTCAATGGCACGGTTATTTACCTGCGCGACCGGTTGCTTTAACACAATACCCTGCATCAGTCCGGTTCCTTTTCGTTCCAGCACGCCATCCACATGTTGTACCAGTTCTTCCAGACGTTCTGTCAGATATTCTGACACTTCATTGACATGCTCCACGATCTTTTCTTCCTCAAAAATGTCGATCACCGTCTTGACTGCCATACATGCCAGTGGGTTACCGCCATAAGTTGCCCCGTGATCTCCCGGCTTTAACGATGCCTGTGCCACTTTTTCTGTCATGGCAAAGGCTCCCACCGGAATACCGTTTCCAATTCCCTTTGCCATAGTCAGAATATCTGGTTTTACCCCGAATTTCTGCCATGCAAACATCGCGCCGGTTCTTCCCATTCCGCACTGCACTTCGTCACAGATCATCAGAATATCGTTCTCATCACAGATCTTACGGATTCCTTCCATGAATTCCTGTGTAGCAAGATTGATCCCTCCTTCCCCCTGTAATGGTTCTAAAATAATTGCGCAGGTCTGATCCGTCACCAGCGCTTTCACACTGTCCAGATTATTGAATTCTGCAAAAGAAACTCCCGGGAGCATCGGTTCAAAAGGTTCTCTATACGCAGTATGTCCAGTCACGGAAACGGCGCCGAAGCTGCGCCCGTGGAACGAATTTTCCATGGCGATAAACTGATATCTGCCCGATTTTTTATTATACGCATATCGTCTTGCCGCTTTTAAAGCCCCCTCATTTGCCTCAGACCCGCTGTTCGTAAAAAATACCCGGTCCATCCCCGAAATCCGGTTCAGTTTTTGTGCTGCCTCTCCACAATTGGTATGATAATACAGGTTGGACGTATGATACAGCTGATCGATCTGGAATTTTAATGCCGCATTCAGCTTCTGATTTCCGTATCCCAGTCCCGACACTGCAAATCCGGCTGCAAAATCCAGATATTTTTTCCCGTTCGTGTCATACAGATAAACACCTTCTCCCCTCTCCAGCGCAATTGGAAACCGATTGTATACGTGTATTAGATTTTCTTCTGCTGCTTTGATCTTCTCATTCACCATCATAATACCTGCTTTCTTCTTCATGTAAAATTGCCGTACCGATTCCTTTGTTTGTAAAGAATTCCAGAAGCAGACAGTGCGGGATCCGCCCATCTAAAATATGCACTCTGGAAACGCCGTTTTCAAGGCATCAATACAATTATTCAGCTTAGGAAGCATTCCTCCTCCGATATAGCCCTCTTCGATCAGCTGTTTTGCTTCTTTTACCAGAAGCTCGGAGATGAGAGTAGCAGGATCCTTCGGATCTTTATATACTCCCTCAATATCTGTCAGAAATGCCAGTTTTTCTGCCTTCATGGCTCTTGCAATGGCACAGGCTGCATCATCTGCGTTGATATTATATGTATGGAATTCATCATCCATTCCTACCGGACACACGACCGGAAGAAAATCCTTCTCCAGAAGATCATGCAAAATCTGTGCATCTACTTTTTTGATCTCCCCGACAAATCCGATATCTTCTCCGTTGGAATATTTCTTTTCCACATTCAGAAGTCCACCGTCCTTCCCGCTGATTCCGATGGCGCGTACTCCCTGTCCTTCCAGAAGCTGTACCAGGCTTTTGTTCACTTTTCCAAGTACCATTTCCGCTACTTCCATGGTCTCTTCATCAGTCACCCGAAGTCCGTTGATAAACTGCGGTTCTTTGCCGATCTTTCCGACCCATTTACTGATTTCTTTTCCGCCTCCGTGCACAATGATCGGTTTGAAGCCGACCAGCTTTAATAAGGTAACGTCCTCGATTACTTTCTGCTTTAACGCCTCGTCTGTCATGGCGCTGCCGCCGTATTTTACAACGACGATCTTCCGGTTAAACCGTTGGATATACGGCAGTGCCTCGATCAGTACTTTCGCCTTCTCCAGATATTGATTCATATTTTCATTCATATTCTCACTCCTCCTGCCTGTCTTTTTTACTGAATATACATTGTACTAGCTGCGGTAATCCGCATTGATATCGATATATCCGTGGGTAAGATCACATCCCCATGCGGTTGCTGTTTCCTCTCCCTGTCCGAGATCTGCAATGGCAGTCACCTCCGGCATGGATAAAATCTCTGTGGCCTTTTCTTCACTGTAATCCAGCGCGACTCCGTTTTCGATGATCTTTAACTCTCCGGCGCTGCTTTTGAAATACAGATCTACTTTCTCCGGATCAAATTCGGCACCGGAATAGCCCATAGCACACAAGATCCGTCCCCAGTTTGCATCATGACCGGCAATCGCCGCTTTGGTCAGATTGGAGCAGACCACGGTATTTTGCCAGTGTTTTCGCCTGTTCTTTCGTATCTGCACCTCTTACCGTCACTTCGAACAATGCTGTGGCGCCTTCTCCGTCTCCTGCCATTTTTTTTGCTAGTGTCTCATTGACCTCATGCAGAGCTTCTGCAAATATTTCAAATTCTTTTGTCCCTTCTTTGATTTTTGGATTTTCTGCCATTCCGTTCGCCAGAAGAAGTACTGTGTCATTCGTTGACGTATCTCCGTCTACAGAGATCATATTATACGTTTCTTCCACATCTGCGCAAAGTGCTGCTTTGAGCGCTTTTCTGGAGATTACCGCATCTGTTGTAAGAAAAGCCAGCATGGTGCACATATTCGGATGAATCATACCTGATCCTTTGGCCATCCCTCCAATGGTAACGGTCTTCCCTCCAATCTCCACGGTCACTGCCACTTCTTTTTCCATAGTATCTGTGGTCATGATTGCTTTTGCCGCCGCATTTGCTGCCACTGCCCCCGACTGTTTTTTCTTTTGCCAGAATCTGAATACCCTTTTTTAATTTTTCAATCGGCATCTGCATCCCAATCACCCCTGTCGAGCCAACCAGAACACCGTCTGCCGGAATTTCAAGAGCCTCTGCTGCAGCTTTCGCAGTCTCCAGACAACAGTGCATCCCCTCTTCTCCTGTACAGGCATTTGCGATTCCGGAGTTGATGATCACTGCCTGAGACTTGATCTTAGATTCCACAATCCGGCGGTCCCACTTCACCGGAGCCGCCTTTACTACATTGGTCGTAAAAGTTCCTGCCACTTTGCACGGTTTTACGCTGTATACAAGTGCCATATCTGTTCTGTTTTCATATTTGATCCCTGCGGCCGCTGCCGCTGCTTCAAATCCTTTTGCTGCCGTAACTCCGCCTGTTATTTTCTTCATCGTGCATGCCTCCTCATTTACTGCGCATTAAATGCTGTAATATTTTCTGTATTCAACACAAAATCATAATAGTTCAAATCCTGCCGCTCATTCCATCCGATGGTATTCCAGAATGCATTTCCGATATCGTTCTGCGTAAATGCGATCAGAGATACATTGCTGATTCCTTCTTCTTTTAAAGCCTCCATGGACTGTACGACCATTGCTTTCCCGATTCCACGTCTGCGGTACGCTTCATCCACACAGACGTGATACAGACAGCCTCGTCTTCCGTCATGCCCGCACAAGATCGCACCTACGATTTTTCCGTCTTCTGTCGCCACGACACTGGTTGTCGGATTTCGTTTTAAAAATTTTTCCACACCGTCCCTGGAATCATCGATACTTCGCAATCCAAAACCATGTATCTTCTTCCAGAGCGCATATACCTGTTCATAATCTTCAATTGTCATTGTCCGAATCATCTTCTCACCTCTGCCTATGGAATCTTTACGGAAACATCGGAATCAGTTCCAGACCTTCCTGTTCCTTGTATCCAAACAGAAGGTTCATATTCTGTACCGCCTGCCCTGCTGCTCCTTTTACCAGGTTGTCGATGGCTCCCATCAGAATTATGCGGTTGGTACGCGGATCGATCTGAAAGCCAATGTCTGCATAGTTACTTCCTTCCACCCATTTTGTCTCCGGGCAGACTCCGTCATCCAGAATCCGGATAAACGGCTCTTTTCCATAATAAGTTTCATAAATCTCCCGGATTTCCGCCTTGGTGACTTCCTTTTTCAACGATGCATATTCCGTCACCAGAATTCCCCGGTTCATCGGAACCAGATGCGGTGTGAAGCTCAATTTCACGGTCTCATTCGCCGCATACCCGAGCTGTTCTTCAATCTCCGGGGTATGTCTGTGACTTCCAACTGCATATGCTTTGATATTTTCATTCACTTCGCAGTACAGATTTGCCACTTTTGCACCCGCCGGCTCCTGACGTTCCGATTTCGGCATTTCCAAATGACTATCGATCAGTGTGTTTCAATATCGAATCAGACCTTCTTTTGCCAGGGGGTAGGCTGTGAGAATGGAGCAGGTTGTGTAACATCCCGGATTGGCTACCAATCTTGCATTTTTGATCTTTTCCCGGTTGATCTCACAAAGTCCGTACACCGCCTCTTCGATAAACTGAGGACTTTTATGCTCTATTTTGTACCACTCTTCATAGACAGACACGTCTTTGATCCGAAAAATCTGCACTCAGATCGATCACTTTTGTCTTTGACAGAATCTCTTC
>ENA-OQBV01000938-OQBV01000938.1-human-gut-metagenome-genome-assembly--contig:-NODE-938-length-15587-cov-4.113777_pt1 | contig 15587 bp, 15 predicted proteins | sample MGYA00242750_ERZ504559 | MGnify/ENA primary metagenome ERZ504559 (study PRJEB26092, sample SAMD00036230) | human gut metagenome | host: Homo sapiens | study: EMG produced TPA metagenomics assembly of...
GGAATATCTATAGTTTATGATACGTATGATCGCTTTAAACCGCTATATCGGAACCTTTCCGGAAGAAAAAACGACTCATGGTTTATAGCGGCAATAGTATTAACAACGGTGGAGGATGGAATCTCTGTCAAGCGGACGTATGATGCGTTGGGCAATCTTATATCTGTGGTAGACCCAGCAGGAACGATTTACCTATAATCTGCGTCCGGATGGACAACCTTTCTTTCTATCGTCGCACCGGGTAACGTGACTACTTCATTTTGGTTATGATGGTTTCGGCCGTCGGACTAGCTTGGGCGATCCTAGCTCTGGTACGACAACTTATGCTTATGACGCATCCGGCAACCTATTGAAAGAGACGAACGCAAATAATAAGGTTATCAATTACACGTATGATACGTATAATCGCCTTAAAACGGCGACTTTACCAGAGTTTACGACTACATATACTTATAATGGCTACGATGAGTTGACGAAGGTCTCTTCTTCTGTCGGAACTTCCATTGATTATGTATATGATGCGTTGGGTCGTCTGTCGAGCCAGACAGAGACGGCGGTAGACAATAAATATTTACGAAAGGATTATACCTATAACGGAGGAAATGTAAGCTCTATTAAGTATACGTCTCAATCCGGAGTTTTGACAACCGAGAATTATAATTATGCGAATGGTCATTTAGTTGAGACCAAGCTGAATAACCAAACATCCATATTTAAGCTCACGAAAGAGAATGACATGGGGTTACCTACCGAGGTACGCTCCGGTGCCTTATCTCGTACCTATGGATATGACAGTTATGGATTCCCTACTTCCAGGAAGATACAGAAAACAGGGGTGACCACATTCCTCCAGAATATGGAGTATGTTTTTGATCCTGTTAAACGGAACTTGACTTACCGGAAAGACATTAATGTATCCCAAGAAGAGAAATTCTCTTGATGATAATCTTAATCGTCTGACTTCCTACAAAGGGCTTATGGCAACTTATGATGCGAAAGGAAATATCTTAACCAAAGGGGATGTCAGTGGTACATTCGCATATAATACAAGTGGCAAGCCTTACGCCATATCTTCCTCTAGCGTGGCAAATGGTATTATGTCTTCCGCCACACAGGTTATTAGCTATACCTCTTTCAAGCGTCCGAACGCTATTACGCAAGATGGTAACGTGGCCTCGTTTACCTATAACGGCAATCAGCAGCGTGTGAAGATGCAGGTGGCTAAAGGGGGTAGCCGTTTGTTGACCCGCTATTATTTGGGGGATTGCTATGAGATCGATGAGACTCCCTCGGGTAATAAGGAGAAGTTGTATTTGGCGGGAGAGAATTACTACGACGCTTCGGCGGTATTGGTGAAGGATCATACGAATAGCTGGAAACTTTATTATATAGGTCGTGATTATCTGGGAAGTATCACGGATATCATCACGGAGGCAGGGACGAAATACGCGAGTTATAATTTTGACGCATGGGGTCCCAACGTAACTCATCCAGTCACGTTTACATCCCTTCGGGGCAGGAGGTAGAATTGTTCCTTGGTCGTGGCTACAGTGGCCATGAGCATCTTAAGGAGTTTGGCTTGGTAAATATGAACGCTCGCCTGTATGACCCGGCTCTGGGTCGTTTCCTCGCTCCTGATCCGTTTGTCCAGATGCCGGACTTGTCCCAGAACTTCAATCGTTACAGCTATGCCATGAACAACCCGTTGAGGTATGTGGACGAGGATGGAGAGTTTATCCATATTATAATAGGTGCGGTTATCGGAGGAACAGCAAATTTGATCTATAAGGCTGTATCGGGTCAACTTCATAGTTTCAAAGATGGATTTGCCGCATTTGGTATTGGAGCCGCCGCCGGAGGTTTAGGTGCTGCTACGGGGGGATTGGCCTTTGCCGCCGCCGGAGGTGCCGCCGGGGGAATCGGAGGCTTTCTGGCTGGAGCCGCCGCAGGTTCGGCGAGTACAGCGGTGATGATGCCGGTCCAAAGTGCGGGTAACTCGTTGTATTTCGGGGATCAGTTATGAGCTTGAAGGATTATGGTTTGGGTATTCTGGGTGGAGCCTTGACAGGTGGAATCGGAAACGGTACGGTTGCTGCCTTGAAAGGTAATAACTTCTGGACAGGTAAGGACGTTAAATTCGGACGGACAATCTTCTCGTTCAAGAACACGGCAACAAGACCGGCACCGGAGATGAGGTTGATGGAGGCTCCAGGAAGTGGGCTAAATGTGACGCAACCGGATATTAGTAATACCCCTAAATTAAATCCGGTAGAGACATCATCTCAGGTCGCTTCTTCTAGTCAATCTTCGGGTACGACTCGTTTTGTGACAACTCCAGATGGGGTAACTCATGATTTACAACCGACTATTGATAGAATACGGTCTGGAAAGTTGTTTACGTTTCGTCATGATGGGGCGATCTATTATAATAATGAAGGAAAGTTGCCAAATTTATCAAATGGTGTTTATAAAGAGTATGTTCATCCTACGCCTGGTTTGACAAGAGGAGCAGGGCCTATGAGAGTTATCACAGGAGGAAGTAAGATGTGGTTTACTCCAGATCATTATGGAACAATGATTCAAATCAAATTTTGAAAAAAGTTCGTTATAAGTATGTGAATATCATTAGTGTCCACTAAAAAATCATAGAAGTTCTTTGAAATAATTGAAATTCAATTTGTTATAGGAGATTTTGGGGAGAACGGATTTGAATTTACTTTTGTGGTAATTTTCAGACCGTTATGCATAAAGACCCATATATTTTTGCCCAATTAGTTAAGTTTCTTGACCGAAGTAAATTCAATCGTATCGTTACAAAGTATGAAGGCGATAAATATATCAAGAGCTATACCTGTTGGAATCAACTACTTACGATGATGTTCGGTCAGCTATCGAATCGAGAGAGTCTCAGAGATTTGATTGTGGCTATGGAAGCTCATGCTGGAAAACTTTACCATCTCGGAATCGGAAAGTCTGTAACTCGGAGCAATCTTAGTAAGGCTAATGAGCAACGTAACTACCGCATCTTCGAAGAGTACGCAACATTCATGATTGCCGAGGCTCGCAAGCGTAGAATCAATAAAATATTCGAACTTGACGGTCATGTTTATGCATTTGACTCTACAACGATTGATCTGTGCCTGTCAGTGTTTGAATGGGCTAAATTTCGCAAACATAAAGGCGGAATAAAGTTGCATACGCTCTACGATATTGAAGCGGAAGTACCTGCATTTGTGCATATTACATCTGCCAATATTCACGATTCAAAGGCAATGTCTGAGATTCCATACGAATCAGGAGCGCATTACATATTCGACCGAGGGTATAACGATTTCAGCAACCTTAATACAATAAATCGTATAGGCGCTTTCTTCGTTGTACGAGCCAAAACAAATGTACGGATCAAGCCTAAAACCTGGAAACGAAGATTGCCGGAAGGTGTAGTTTCGGATGTAATCGGATGCTTTACGGTTTATAAAAGTTCTAAGGATTACCCCGAAGAACTTAGAAAACTCATCGTTGAGAATCCTGAAGACGGTACACGATACATCTTCCTGACGAATAATCTTGATGCATCTGCGGAGTTAATATCATCGCTTTATCGAAACAGATGGAGTGTTGAACTGTTCTTCAAATGGATAAAACAACACCTCAGAATTAAGAAGTTTTGGGGAACATCGGAAAACGCTGTACGCATACAAATCTATTGTGCGATAATCACTTACTGCCTAGTAGCAATAGTCCGACACGATATGAAATTAGAACGCAGTATCTATGAAGTTCTCCAAATCCTCGGAATTTCTCTAACCGACAAAACACATCTCTGTGACTTGTTTGACAAATCGAATTTCAAAAATATCAAAGAACGATATGATTCAAGTGAACCGAATTTATTTAATTTTTAACCTTGTCCATTTTTAGTGGACAGTAGTGATATCATGTTTATGATAAATAGATGTTGAAGGAGTAGGGGAAGCTGCAATATATAATAAAAGCCGGTTTTATGCTTGTTTCACTTAGAAACGCTAAGCATAAAGCCGGCTTTTTCGGATTGCAGATTATTTTTATTTTTTCAAAACCTCTTTCATACGGTTTACGACTTCAGGGGTTGGCAAATCTTTTTTCTCTACTATCATAAAAGCAAAGTTATCTGCCAGTACCTCTTCGGGGTTGATGACATAATCTGTGTTTTTACCTATTTTTTCGTATAAGTCTTCAGCTTGTTCGATAGGTATGATTATTGTTTCTCCGTTCTCTTGTATTGGAATGAACTGTTCATTCAGAGGAATAAGTCCGATTTTTATGTAATCAAAAAAGTCGCCGTCCTCATATGGGCGATCTGTATAGATCATCATTGTACAGTTTTGAGTTTTACCATTTACGGTAAGCGGAGCATAGCTGTCATAACGGCTGATGTCAGGATTGGAAATACGTTTTTCCAGAATATCTGTTGGAAACAATATTTCGTGATCCATAACCGTGAAACCTATCGTCTGATATACTGACTTCTTAAAATTCAAGTTGTGACGGGTCAGAATATGAAACAACTCGTGTGCCAGCAATAATTGCATTTGTGCATCTTGCGTATTGTTCAGAACATTTTCTCCTATAGCAATCCAGTTCTTGCGAGTATAGGCACTTGCTCCTCCTTCTTCCTGCATTGATGTCTTTATTAAAATGATTTCATCAGGAAAACTAAGAGCCAGTTTTTGTTTTTTGATGGATGCAACTATTGCATTGAAGGCATTTGTTACCTTTTTTTTCTCCGTATCACTCCAGTTCTGTACGCTGCTCATCGCCAGAGTAAGCAATTGTGACTTTCGTCCTTCTTTATTCTGTAAACGCGAACAAATATCGAACTGATTCCATCCATTGGTGTACTCGTCGATATCTGTAATAAGCATCTGCGCTTCAGCTTTTGTTGCAAAACGGAAAAAAGGATTGTTTGTTGCTTTTTGGGCAAACCCTGCCACCGCAACCATACATAAACAGATTGCGATGATTGTACGTGTTAGTTTCATAATCGTAGCCTTTTTTCTATTTATTCTTTGTCTTTCAGGGCTGTAAAGATAAGTCCTTCCAGCTCTTCTGCCAGTTCAGGGTTGTCCTGAATGCACTGTTTAGCTGCATCCCGTCCCTGTCCAAGTTTGGTTTCATTGTAGCTGTACCACGAACCGCTTTTTTTTGATTATACCCAGTTCGGCACCTAAATCAATAATTTCTCCACTTCTGGAAATTCCTTCACCAAACATAATGTCGAATTCCGCTTTTCTGAATGGAGGGGCAACTTTGTTTTTTACGATTTTTACGCGAGTCTGGTTTCCGATAATGTCTTCTCCATCTTTGATAGGTTGACCTTTGCGAATATCCAGACGTACAGATGCATAGAATTTCAGCGCATTACCTCCTGTTGTTGTTTCCGGATTTCCAAACATAACACCGATTTTTTCACGCAGCTGGTTGATGAAAATACATGTTGTATTTGTCTTGCTGATGGCAGATGTCAGTTTGCGCAGAGCTTTGTGACATGAGTCGTGCCTGCAATCCTACGCGGTTATCTCCCATATCTCCTTCTATTTCAGCTTTAGGAGTTAATGCGGCAACAGAGTCGATAACGATGATGTCAATAGCAGATGAGCGGATCAACTGCTCAGCTATTTCTAATGCTTGCTCTCCATTGTCAGGCTGTGAAATCCACAAATTATCGATATCTACACCTAATTTTGCTGCATAAAAACGGTCGAAAGCATGTTCTGCATCAATGAAAGCTGCGATACCACCTGCTTTCTGTGCTTCTGCAATGGCATGGATTGCCAATGTTGTTTTACCTGATGATTCCGGACCATAGATTTCAATGATACGTCCTTTAGGATAACCTCCAACACCCAAAGCTGCATTCAGTGCGATAGAACCAGTAGGAATGACTTCTACTTCTTGTACATGGTTGTCACCCATTTTCATGATAGAGCCTTTTCCGAAGCTTTTTTCTATCTTATCCATTGCAGCCTGAAGTGCTTTCAGCTTTTCGCTGTTATTTGGTTGGGGGCTTTCTACTCCTCCTTCGAATGCTAATTCATCTTTTTTCGCCATATCGGATATTTTTATATTTTCGAAAATACTTGTTTTGATATAGTCAGGAATAAAGAGTTATCCCAAGATCTGCGCAGCATGATCTTTCGTCTTTATTTCCTTCGGAGAGATGATACGTTCTATTATTCCTTCTTCATTAATGATAAAGGTTGTTCGGAATGTACCCATATATTTTCTTCCGTACATGCTTTTCTCTCCCCATACGCCGAATTCCTGAACTAATTTTTGTTCGGTATCTGCAATCAATGTAAACGGAAGTGTATTTTTCTCTATAAATTTTTGATGTGATTTCTGGTCGTTTATACTAACGCCAATAACTTCATATCCAGCTTCGCGAAGTGCTGCATAGTTGTCACGCAAGTTGCATGCCTGTGCCGTACATCCGGAAGTCATGTCTTTGGGATAAAAGTATAAAACAACTTTTTTTCCTTTGTAATCGCTCAGGCGTATTTCTTCACCTTTTTCGTTAAGTCCTAATATTTCAGGGGCTTTATCTCCTACGTTCATAAATAAAGATTGAAAAATAAAGAGCCTGTTTAAATTTCACAATATGTCGTTGGGGGGAATGACAAGCCCCAACAAAATTTAAACAGGCTCTATTGGTATAATGGTATTATAATTCTAAATCGCCATCGAATACTTCATGCCATGGTAAACCATATTTGTTGAGAGCATCCATAAATGGATCTGGATCGAATTCTTCTACATTCCATACTCCCGGACGTTTCCATAAGCCTTTAAGAACATCATGGCTCCAATCATGGCAGGAACACCTGTTGTGTAGCTTACTCCCTGCATGCCTGTTTCCTGATAAGCAGCTTGGTGTGAGCAGTTTATTGTATACATAGTAAGTATGCTCCTTACCGTCTTTCAGACCACGGATACGGCAACCGATAGATGTTTCTCCTTCGTAGTTTTCTCCTAAATCTTGAGGATTAGGTAAAACAGCTTTCAAGAACTGCAAAGGAACAATTTCCATACCGTTATAATTAATAGGCTCAATGCTTGCCATACCGATATTCTGGATTACACGCAAGTGAGTAAGATACTCTTGTCCGAAAGTCATCCAGAAGCGTGCACGTTTGATTGTCGGGAAATTCTTAACCAATGATTCCAATTCTTCGTGATACAGCAAATATGAATCACGCGGACCAATGTTAGGATAAGTCAGATCTTTATGGAATTCCAGCGGTTTAGTTGTAACCCATTTTCCGTCTTCGTAATAACGTCCGTTCTGAGTGATTTCTCGGATGTTGATTTCCGGATTGAAATTAGTAGCAAATGCTTTGTGGTGATTACCTGCATTGCAGTCTACGATATCCAGATAATGGATTTCGTCAAAATGATGTTTTGCTGCGTATGCTGTGTATACGCCACTTACTCCCGGGTCGAATCCGCATCCCAAGATAGCAGTCAGACCAGCTTCTTCGAAACGTTTTTTGTATGCCCATTGCCAGCTGTATTCAAAGTGAGCTTCATCTTTCGGTTCGTAGTTTGCTGTATCCAGATAGTTGACTCCGGCTTTCAGACAAGCTTCCATGATGGTCAGATCCTGATAAGGAAGTGCTACGTTAATAACGATTTCGGGTTTAAAACCATTGAATAAAGCCACCAGTTCGTCTACATTGTCTGCATCTACCTTAGCGGTTTTGATGTTAGGGTTACCGATTGCCTTTACAATCGCGTCACATTTTGACTGGGTGCGGCTAGCAATCATCACCTCACTGAATACTTCGGGATGTTGAGCCACCTTGTGTGCAACAACGGTACCTACACCGCCTGCACCGATAATCAATACTTTACTCATTTATCTTAAATAATAATCTTAAATGCCCGGTAAACGTTCCGTTCAATATGCAAAGATAGAAAAATTTTCTCAAACGTCATGCAGTATTCCAATTATATCCGTATTTTTGTATTGTAATATGTGCAAATCCATAAACTATTTACTGTTTGTGATTGTTTATGTAGCGTAAATGTAAAATAAGTAACAAATATTTGTTCTAATATAAAATTTGATATGAAGAAGATTTTTTTTTGGAGTAGCTGCAGTATGTGCAGGAGCATTAATGATGACAACGGCCGGATGCAGCAGTAGTAAAAACGTGACTAAGATTGATTTGGCTGGAGAGTGGAATATTGTTGCTGTAAATGGCGAAAAGATAAATGTAGACAATATGCCGTACATCGGTCTGGATGTAGACGGAAAACGTATTTATGGGAATGCTGGATGCAACAGAATGATGGGAGGTCTTGAACTGGATTCATTGAAGCCCGGTGTGATACATTTCACTCAAGTGGGTGCTACACGTATGATGTGCCCGGATATGGATGTAGAAACCAAAGTTCTTGGTGTATTGGATAAGGTGAATGGTTATGTTGAAACTCCGGAAGGTATCGCTTTGACTGATGCCGATGGTAAAACACTTATGAATCTGGAAAAACGTCAGCTTCCTGAGTACTCTGTAAATGATTTGGCTGGAGAGTGGGTTATTTCTACTGTCAACGGTACAGAACTTGAAAAACAGGAAAATGTTCCTTTCCTTGCATTCAATATTGAAGAAAAACGTGTGCATGGAAATGCTAGCTGCAATGTTGTAAATGGTGGATTCATGCAGGAAGAAGGTAAAGAAAATTCTTTAAAATTCTCTCAGATGATTTCTACCATGATGGCATGTCCGAATATGGATACTGAAAGACTTGTTTTGGAAGCTCTTAATAAAGTAGCTAGTTTTACATTGGATCAAGATAAGTCTAAGTTATCACTGTTAGACGAAAATGGTACAGAAGTTATGTCTTTGACAAAGAATACAGGCGAAGTCTTGTCTAAATAAGTATAATTTAATAGTACGATAAAAGCGATATTGTTTCTTCTTGTCTGGAAGAGGCAATATCGCTTTCTAATTAGATTTCATGGTGATATCAGTTCATGTTATTCAATTCATATTTTAGAGATACCATAAAATAGCCTTTCAGTTGCCGTTCATAATATTCGTAGAATCCGGTAGAAGTGGCACTTCGTGATAAATTTTTTCGCTGACTTAATATATCAGCCCAGTAGACAGATAGCTCTGCCTGTTTTTCTTTTAAGAATTTCCATGAGAGCTTTATATTCCACAGTATCTCATTTTCATCATCTCCTGATATTCCTGTACCATTCCGGAAACGATAATTGGCATCTGTCTTGAAGATAAAGTCCCAGGGCAGATTGATGGAACTATCTAGCCCTAATGTATATATGCGAGTATAGGTATTACGGTTTTGCAGGGAATTTTTTGATTGGTAAAATGTCCATTTCCCGTTTAATTCAATATTTCCCCACGAAGGCAGGTAAGATAATCTCAAATCGCTGTTTAAGCCTGTGGTATGTGTCTTGCTTTGTTGAGGCATTTGGTTGTCATATCCTTCATTTATCAGGCTGACATTTTGGTTGAAATTACCCGCTCCTGTGAGATAAATCCGGAAAAAGTTAAAGCGCTTGTCATAAGAAGCATTGCCTGACAGTCCCCAGTTGCCATTAATGTTGACAGGAAAAGTTTCTCTACCTCCTGTCTCTGTATTATATATTGTAGCACGGGTTACAGAGTTTATTTGCTGATTCCAACTCATTCCCACCATAATCCCTTTACGGAAGTTATTGAACATTGCATATATATAGTTACTATACGAAGCACGAAGGTTCGGGTTACTCCGTGTAATATTCAAAGGTGAACTATAATCGGTAGGCGCAATAAGATCTCTCAGCATGGGTTGTGAAGTTCCTCCATTGTAACTTATCATTGCATAATTGTCACCCTTATGGTATGTGAGGGTCAGATTAGGCTGCCATTCAATCGAATTTATTGTTGTGTCTGCCTGATGCCTGCCTGTATATTCATTGATTGATCGTTTTTGAAAGGTCGTAGTCAGACTGCTTCTTATTCCCCATACTTCTCCGTTATATGTGAACTGTAGTGCCAGATTATGTCCTGAAGTCAGGCTGTTGCTGCGATTGGCAAGACTGTCGATATTCCCCGCTTCATATCCTTCCGGCAAAATGCCGATAGGAATATTTTTATCATCCGGCGCTCCCAAGTTGTATGTATTACTGTTCAGATGTTCCTTATTAGCATTGAAACCATAAGATATCTGTAGGCGACTTTCCTTGGTTAAGACTTGTGTGTAAGCCAGATTCAGTGTATAGTTTTGCTCTTTTCCCGGTGCATACTGATATTGATTGAGAGATAACACAGAATCTTTTCCTGCTATATCCGACAGGCGGAAATAGCGTGTGGATGACAATGTGTAAGTTTTGCTCTTATTCTGGTTTTGTGCCGTGGAAAAGCTAAAACTGATATTATTTCCTTTCTTGTTTAGTCTTCGGGTAATGCTTGTGTTTATATTATAATTGCTATATTGGCTCTGTTCTTTCGACTGTCTTTTACTGTCATTAATGTAAGTAGCCGGATCTATTTCTTCAAATCTGTCGAATGGATTTTGGGTGCTGACTTCCGGATTAGTATCAAATGTTGCTTCCCGGTTGTGGTCATCACTGTTGTTGCGGTTGGAATTGAACCAACCGGAAATGTTGAACATGGTTAGCGAATCAATATCCCATTTAAAATCAACGTTTCCATTGAATCTGTTTCCCTTACTTAATCTGTTTGATTCGGAAATGGCATACTGGTTGCCGGTCGTCATGTATTGTTCACTATAAGAACTTGATTCATTTCCAACCCTATCATTTGAAAAACTGACATTTCCTGAAATTTCAAACTGATCTTTTACTTTCGTGATATTAGCTCCAATCGTATTCGAAATATTTTTATCATATGGTGTAGTATAATGGCGGTTTGTAGACTGCCCGTTTATCATGAAATTATCTCCGGCTTCATTAAAACGCATTATTTTTCCGTTTATATCCCGTCGTTTATGAGTCCCATAACCACCTTCTGCTGATAAAAGTATGGCGTTGTTCACTTCTTTTTTAGTCTGAAGATCGAGCACATAGTTTTTTTCTGCCGATTTCATACCTGTAGCTTCTTCCTGTTTGGTTGGCTTGTCGTACACTTTCAGCTGACTGACAAACTTGACAGGAAGGTTTTCCAAAACGACCTGCTGGTTACCTTTAAAAAAGTCTTTGCCATTTACGGTTATTTCTTTGATGGTATGTCCGTTGTAAGTGATGGTTTTTTCTTTGGGATCGTAAGTTAATCCTGGAATGCGTTTAACCAATTCTTGCAAATAGGATCCTTCTGGTGTAGGGTAGGCATCTACATTATATATAGTAGTATCACCCTTCTGTTCCATAGCCTTCAGTGGAGCAACGACTACAATTTCTTTCAGGTGCAGTGCATTTTCTTTTAGCTTGATTGTACCCAGACGCACTGTGTCCGACTGGGATGTGATGGTTTTAAATACCGGACTACATCCTGTATAGGATACTTTGAAAAGATAGCTGTGATTCTTTTTGCGTGAGAACGAACAAGTAAACTTGCCCTGTTCGTCACTTACAGCTCCTGTTACAAACGTAGAGTCAGGTAACTGTATAAGTGCGATATTGGCATAGGGTAGAGCTTCAGTTTGCTGGAGAGCATTACATAAAACAACACGCCCTTTTACCACTTGCTTTTGTGCCAATATCTTGACCGGCATCAACAGTAGTAACACAATGCTTACTATGAACAGGTTCAGTATTTTCATTACAAACACAAAAGTAAGAAAATACTTTTCAATGTCTTATATAAAAAACATAGATATAGGAGTTTTAACTATTAAGCCACATTTTTAATAAAGACACTTTTTCGCGACTGATATATATGGTTTCGCTATAAGGAGGAATTACGCTTACTACGGCTTTGCCATTGAAATGGTTTTGTATACTTTTAATAGCATCTGCCGATAAAATAAACTGTCTGTTGGCGCGGAAGAACATTCTATCATCCAGCTGCTCCTCCAGTTTATTCAGCGGAAAATCGATGACGTGGGTTTTTGCATCTTTCGTTACGGCAAAAGTTATTTTATCTTCTGAGTAAAAATAGGCAATGTCACTTACCTGGACTGTATATAGGTGCTTGGGGCCGGAAATGAGAAAGCGAGTACGAAATTGTTTTTCCTTTTTTTCGGCAAACGACTTAAGTAGTTGCTCTATGTTTGATAAATTATACGTATGTTCCGAGCTTAAAGCGAAAAGGCGTTCAAATTTTAGGATTGCTTCAAGTAGCCTTTCTTCGTGTATCGGTTTTAGCAGATAGTCGATACTGTTTACGGTAAAAGCACGTACAGCATATTCATCGTATGCGGTTGTAAATACAATCATACTTTGTGGCTGTGCCTGTTCGATAAAGGTAAATGATATGCCGTCATTCAGTTGAATATCAAGGAATATAATATCCGGATGAGGATTTTCATTAAACCAGCTTACTGCTCCTTCGATTGTTCCTGGAAGCACCGTTACCTCCCATTCCGGACGTACTTTTTGTATCATCTTGTTCAGCAGTCGAACTGCCGGAAACTCATCTTCTATGATTACGGCTTTTATTTTATTCATATAATAAAGGTACTTTAATGACAAATTTATTTTTGTTGTTTTCTATGATAAGCTCCCTGTTGCATAATAACTTATAGCGTTGGGAGAGATTCATAAGCCCTTTTCCCGATGAGGCAACCCCTTGTTTGAGTTTTATAGGATTGGAAACACTGAGCCAGACCTCTTTGTCACGTACTTCGGTGGTCAGTTTTACTTCCATGGGTTTACTGAGACTTATGATATTGTGTTTGATGACATTTTCTATTAAAAGTTGTAGTGTTAAAGGAGGAATAGGTACATCCCAGTATTTTTCATCTATTGTATTGTTGATATTTAGGCAATCTCCCAGACGGACTTTTTGAAGTAGGATATAAGTATTAAGAAAGTCAAGCTCTTCTCTGAGCGGAATGGTATGCTTGTCCTGGCAGTAAAGAATATACCTGTATGTATCGGCGAGGTTTCGTGTAAATTCTATGGCATTCATCGGATTATATTCTATTTCAGAAATAAGTGTATTCAGACTGTTAAATAAAAAATGCGGATTCAGTTGGTTTTGTAGCGCCATATACCGGGCTTGTGCTGTTTTTTCCTCCAGTTCTTCTGCACGTTTATATAGCTTCACCAGATCTACGTAAAAACGGTTCAGCATGAATTGTCCTACAATGATGAGTTCTATAAACCACACTGTAAGCATGACATACAATCCTTTATCTTTCAGCATAAAAGGATGAGGTGACTCTATGAGCAGTTTGGTAGAAACCAGCAACAGGTAATTGGATATGAAGAGAATGATTGCAGCAGTTATTAATCCGATAGACAGCATGCGATGATTCTTTAAGAAAAACTGATAATACATCATCAGTTTCTCGTTTATGTATTTTACGCTGAGTCCAACCCCGTTAAATAATACAACTACGGCAGAAAAAGCCTGAAAAGTCATCAGCCGGTCTTGATATTGGGAAGGAATATCTGCATAATATACCAATAGAAAATAAGAGAAGCATCCTATTCCGGAGAATAAAAGTACATCCCACAAATACCGCTTTATGTCTTTCAGTCTGTTTTTCATTTCTATCATTCTATTATTGTATGTCTATTTTCCCTGTGGCTCTGTCCAGCCCGCTTTTAGCTATCTGAGCGTTTAGCTTCGACTGAATATAATTGATTTTGGCATCCTGATGATATAATTGTGCATTGATAACTTCAAGGATGGAAATATTACCTTCTTTATATTTGTCCATTGCCATCTTTTCGCTGTCGGCTGCTTTCGACAGGGAACTTTCTGTGAGTCTAACTTTTTCTATAGCTTGCGAGTAGGTATAAAAGGCGGTTTCTATTTCCAGACGAATATTGTCGGCCACCTTATGATGATTCTCGATTGCCATGTTTACACTATATTTCCCTGATTTTTTGGTATGTCTGCGTTTACCCCATTCGAATATAGGTACGCTTAACTTGGCATATACAGCGTAATTAGGATCCAGATCCGATTTGAAATCATATCCCGGTGATGAATAACTTCCATCTATACCAACCGACAGTTTAGGCAAATATTGTGCATTAGCGATTTTCGAAGCTGATCTTTGAATGTCGACTTTATTGGTTGCTATTCGCAGTTCCGGTCTTGATGCCATAGCTGTTTCTACCGTTCCCGGAAAGTGCTGAACTTCTGTCAGTGGTACAACGACGGAGTCTGTTTCCAGCTCTTGGTTGAATGGAATGCCGGAGAAAGAGTTCATAGATAAACGTGCTACTTCTGCGTCATTGCGCGACTGTATCAGCCGGTATTCAGCATCATTCAGTTTAACTTCTGCCATAAGTAAATCGTTACGGTCGGAATATTCTTCTTCTACGCGGTCTTTTACTACCTCAACCAACGTTGCGACCGATTCTTTAAACTCTTTGGTCACTGTCACCATTTCCTGACGTGCGACTTTGTTCCAATAATATACATCAGCATCATATATGATATTGTTTGTCACACGCATCTGCTCATAACGTGACGATTCATTTTCTTTTTTTGCCTTGTCATATCCAGCCTGTAGAGCTCCTCCTGAATAGATAGGCTGGGCTAATGTGAGCGATGCCCCATATTTCGCATTTCGTCCCTGAAAACTAACAGGTTCATTAAGCGAAGGGATAGCTACAGAGAGTTCTGCCGGATTACCGGTATAGTTGAAGTTGGCATTACCAGACAGCGAAGGCAGGAAATCAGCTTTTGCCGATTTCTCTTTTTCCTGTTGTATGGAAGCTGCATATCCTGCTGCCTTTATGTCTTGGTTATATGCTTTCACCTTGGTGCGATATTCTTGCAAAAGTTTGTTGTGTTGTGCCTGAGCTTGTGCAGAAACACACATCAGGCACAATATAATCCATTTATTCATCCTCTTGTAATTTGTAAAGTTAAGAAAAAGTTCCACATAAATTTCGAGAAAACGCAATAGACACTATATTTTGTAAAAAATAGCATATAGAGCCGGAGTCACAAATAATGTAAGTAGTGTGGCAAACGACAAGCCGAATACGATTGTTGCTGCCATGCCACCAAATACGACATCGAATAAAAGTGGGATACTTCCGAAAACAGTTGTCAGTGCAGCCATCAGTACAGGACGTACTCTGGAAACTGTAGCTTCGATGACTGCCGTATATGGCGCGATACCTGCTCTTCGCTGTACGTTTACTTCATCCAGCAATACAATAACATTCTTTATAATCATGCCTAATAATCCGAGCCATCCGGCTATACAGAAGAAACCAAACTGGAATTCTGTGAGCAATAATCCGAATACCATACCGATGAGTGACAACGGTAGAATAAGGAAAATGATAAGTGGCTGCCGGAAATTTCCGAAAAGCATGACGAGAATGATTATCAGCATGATAATGGCCAAAGGAAAATATTTGGTCAATGCTGCCATGGCTTCTTTCTGATCTTTATATTGTGAATCCCAGAAGAAACTGTATCCTTCAGGAAGTTTGATGTTTT
>ENA-OQBV01000940-OQBV01000940.1-human-gut-metagenome-genome-assembly--contig:-NODE-940-length-15569-cov-3.658464_pt1 | contig 15569 bp, 13 predicted proteins | sample MGYA00242750_ERZ504559 | MGnify/ENA primary metagenome ERZ504559 (study PRJEB26092, sample SAMD00036230) | human gut metagenome | host: Homo sapiens | study: EMG produced TPA metagenomics assembly of...
CCAGAAGCTTTTTTGTTTTCCTTGGAATTCCAACGTTGATGGCTTATTTAGACGAACAATTCTTCTTGCTTACAGCGCAACTGGCGACATGGAGTTTGGCACTCTCGGCCTGAGAGTGCTAATCTGCCAATTAGCACTCGAGGAGCGAGAGTGATAACTGGCAGCTGACGGCTGGTGCGTTCTTCGCTTCGAAGGTGGGAATAATACCGTGTAGCCATATGTGGAGGAACAATGGCAAAGATCATTGCATACGACGACGAAGCTCGTCAGGGAATGCTCGCGGGCCTCGACAAGCTCGCTGATACCGTCAAGGTCACCCTCGGTCCGAAGGGCCGCAACGTGGTCCTCGACAAGACCTACGGCGCTCCGACCATCACCAACGATGGTGTCTCCATCGCCAAGGAAATCGACCTGGACGACCCGTACGAGCGCATCGGCGCCGAACTGGTCAAGGAAGTCGCCAAGAAGACCGATGACGTCGCTGGCGACGGCACCACCACCGCAACCGTGCTCGCCCAGTCCCTGGTGCACGAAGGCCTGAAGAACGTCACCGCCGGCTCCAACCCGATCGCTTTGCGTCGTGGTATCGAGAAGGCTTCCGAAGCCATCGTCAAGGAGCTTATCGCAGCTGCCAAGGACGTTGAGACCAAGGATCAGATCGCTGCTACCGCAACGATTTCCGCCGCCGATCCGGAAGTCGGCGAGAAGATCGCCGAAGCTCTTGACAAGGTTGGCCAGGACGGCGTCGTGACCGTTGAGGACAACAACCGCTTCGGCCTGGATCTGGACTTCACCGAAGGCATGCGTTTCGACAAGGGCTATATCGCTCCGTACTTCGTGACCAACGCCGAAGATCAGACCGCAGTGCTCGAAGAGCCGTACATCCTGCTGACCTCCGGCAAGGTGAGCTCTCAGCAGGACGTCGTGCACATCGCCGAGCTGGTCATGAAGACCGGCAAGCCGCTGCTGATCATCGCTGAAGACGTTGATGGCGAGGCTCTGCCGACCTTGATTCTGAACAACATCCGCGGCACCTTCAAGTCCTGCGCCGTCAAGGCTCCGGGCTTCGGCGATCGCCGTAAGGCCATGCTGCAGGATATGGCCATCCTGACCGGCGCCCAGGTTGTGTCCGACGAACTCGGCCTCAAGCTCGACTCCGTCGACATGTCCGTGCTCGGCACCGCCAAGAAGGTCATCGTCTCCAAGGACGAGACCACCATCGTGGCCGGCGGCGGCTCCAAGGAAGACGTGGCTGCCCGCGTGGCTCAGATCCGTGCCGAAATCGCCAACACCGATTCAGACTACGATCGTGAGAAGCTGCAGGAGCGTCTGGCTAAGCTGGCTGGCGGCGTTGCCGTCATCAAGGTTGGCGCTGCCACCGAAGTCGAGGCCAAGGAACGCAAGCACCGCATCGAAGATGCCGTGCGCAACGCCAAGGCCGCCATCGAAGAAGGCCTGCTGCCGGGCGGCGGTGTCGCTCTGGTCCAGGCTGCAGCCAAGGCCGAGAGCGATGTCAAGCTCGAAGGCGACGAGGCAACCGGTGCCGCGATCGTGTTCCGCGCCATCGAAGCCCCGATCAAGCAGATCGCCGAAAACGCTGGACTGTCCGGCGACGTGGTGATCGACAAGGTTCGTTCCCTGCCTGACGGCCAGGGCCTGAACGCAGCCACCAATGAGTATGAGGACCTGCTGGCCGCCGGCGTCACCGACCCGGTCAAGGTCACCCGTTCCGCACTGCAGAACGCAGCTTCCATCGCTGGTCTGTTCCTGACCACCGAGGCTGTTGTGGCCAACAAGCCGGAACCGCCGGCAGCCGCTCCGGCCGCTGGCGCTGACATGGGCTACTGATCCAACGGTTTGGCAAAGCCTGACGGCATAAGCAAAAAGCTATAAGTGGAGTCCGTTTCCCATAGTGGACGCGGGCTCCACTTTTTGTTTGCGCCAGCTATTGCTTTGATTGCGTCGGAAGTACCTGCCGCTACTGCGCAAACAGACGCGATGCCTGCATTTCGGTTTCCGCATACAGTGCGGATGCCTGCGTCAGCGCATGCTGAATCGATTCGAGCGACTGTTCCATCTGCTGTTGGGCGGCACGCCATTGTTCCGCCACCGCATTGAACTGTGTGGCCGCTCCGCCCCTCCAGACGCTCTGCAGATTGTTGAGATTGGCGTACATGCCCTGCACCGACTGACGTATCGCTTGGATGGAGGCGTTTACCGCCGCGCTCGAGGATTGAATCTGCTCGCTGTCCACCTGAAACTGTGCCATGATGATCCTTTCGTTGCCAGGTACTTTTGTGTGCTCGGTTGGTACCGTTCGCTCGCACTTGACGTATCTGAACGGTAATGTGGACTGTATGGCAACAGTGAACGCGATGAATGAAAAAACCAGGGTTGTGGTCGGAGGATGTGCGAAAATGTGCCCAATCGGTGTGTCGCGACAACGGCAAAACTTCAGAAATCGTTGGAATGTAGCGGCTTGCATGCTTCTTTCTATGCTGTTGTGTTGTGCGATGATGTTGTGGATAACTCCCGTCGGCAGCGCGGAAGACAATACGGGCACCGGAATCACGGCCACGGAAAATATCACCGACACTGAGAATCTGCTCGGATCAAACGTCGCCGAGATCACGGACGCCATCAGCGCGACAAAGCAGGAAACGGGCGTCACCGTGCATTTGCTGTACCTGGCAAGTTTCAACACCGAAGAAAAACCTGCAAAATGGGCGAGCGCGCTGTTGGAATCGCTTGATCCGAAACCGAATACGGTTTTGCTGGCGGTCGCTTCGAACGATGGCAATCTCGTGGTTGCCGTTTCGTCGAATTCCGACGAATGGTTGAAGAAGAAGTCGACGGTCGATGCGCTTTCCGATGCTGCGCAGAAACCTTTGATGGAAAGCACTCCGGATTGGTCGAAATCCGCAACCGATATGATGGATCAGATTGCGGTGCAGAAGAAGACCTCGACGTCGTCGCAGACCGTGCTGTTGGGTGTTGGCGGCATGATAGCCGTGCTGGTGCTGCTGATTGTGATTATGGTGGTGTTCCATATTCTGCGCAAGCGTGGCATCATCAAGCGCAAGGTGCGCAAGCATGCGGGAAGGCATGCCGCGATTACTGTGCGTTCCGAGCCGGTGAAGGCGTGGAGTGTCGATGGTGAGCTGTCCGTTGAAGCGCATGATGGAGGGCAGACGTCAAAGGAAGACTCAGAATCCGTTCAGGAAACATCCAGTGAACAGAGTGATGCTTAAAGCATGAGCAAGCCTATTGAAGCATCCATTGTCGTTGTTGACGACGAACCGTCCATCCGTGAGCTGTTGGTGGCATCCTTGCATTTTGCGGGTTTTGAAGTGAATACCGCGGCTTCGGGATCTGAAGCCATCGAAGTCATCGAGAAAATACAGCCTGATTTGATTGTGCTTGATGTGATGCTTCCGGATATCGACGGTTTCACGGTGACCCGTCGTATCCGTCAGGAAGGCATCACTACGCCGGTGCTGTATTTGACGGCTCGCGATGATACTCAAGATAAGGTCATGGGTTTGACCGTGGGGGGTGACGACTATGTGACCAAGCCGTTCAGTCTTGAGGAGGTCGTTGCGCGAATCCGTGCCATTCTGCGCCGTACCCAGGAGCAGGTTGAGGATGATCCGATTATCCGCGTCGCGGATCTGGAGATCAATGAGGATTCGCATGATGTGTCCCGTGCCGGACAGCCGATCGATTTGAGCCCCACCGAATACAAGTTGCTGCGTTATTTGATGGATAACGAGGGGCGTGTGCTCTCGAAGGCGCAGATTTTGGATCATGTGTGGCAGTACGATTGGGGCGGGGACGCCGCGATTGTTGAATCGTACATTTCATATCTGCGCAAGAAGGTCGACGGACTTACGGTGGAGGATGAGAACGGCGAGAAGCACAAGGTGGCTCCGCTTATCGAAACGAAGCGTGGCATCGGCTACATGATTCGTGCGCCGAAGAACTAAACGGTCCCGCGATGAGTCAGGATACCCGTCAGCCGTCGGCTGACCGCAGAACACGCAGAAGGAACGGCGGCCACGCCGCGTCCGCAACCGTGTGCCTTGGCATCGGCGGATCGGCAGGAAGGTGCAGGCCATTCCGTTAAGCACCAAGCTGGTCACTTGCATCATTGTGTTGTTGACCATTGGCACTATCGGCATTTCCTTTTCCATTCGCACGCTTGTGGGCAATTATCTGCTACAGAAAACCGACACGCAGTTGGTGAATCAGGCGCAGATGATTTTCAATAGCATGGATTCGCTGGACAGCACCACGAGCGAGGATGGCCGGAGCTTGGTGAACACGTATTATGTCGAGGTGCGGGACAGCGAATACAAGCGTACCGGCGCTGGGTCGGTGCCTATGCTCCGTGAGGGCGTGGTGTCCGAGCCGAGTCTGCCTTCCGACGGCAGTATCGACGGGGTCACGCTCGGAGAGCCGTTCACCACACAGGCGGTGGTGCACGTTACCACCAGCAGGGTGCCGGATCATGCCATCATGCAGGCCGCACAGTCGCCGTGGCGTGTTGTGGCGCTGCCTTGGAGCGAGAAAACCAAAACGGGGCAGGTCAAAGACAGCGGCGTCGTGTTCATCGGATTGTCGCTGAGTGACCAGATCGACACGTCCAACACGTTGACGCGGTTCTGTGCCATGGTCGGCATCGCGGTGGTGTTGATGCGGCGCCATTCTTGGCACCATCGTCGTGCAAAGCACGCTTGCTCCGCTGAAACGTATCGAGAAGACCGCTGCGAAGATTGCGGCAGGGGATTTGAGCCAACGTGTTCCCGATTTGCCGGAAAATACGGAAGTCGGATCGCTGTCCATGTCGCTGAACACCATGCTGACGCGTATTGAGGAAAGCTTCCACGCGCAGGAGGAAACGACCGAGAAGATGAAACGGTTCGTTTCCGATGCCAGCCATGAGCTGCGTACTCCGCTTGCCGCGATTCACGGATATGCGGAGTTGTACAAAATGCAGCGTGACATGCCCGGAGCATTGGAACGTGCCGATGAGTCCATTGAACATATAGAAGCGTCCAGTGCGCGTATGACGGTGCTTGTCGAGGATTTGCTGTCATTGGCGCGGTTGGATGAAGGACGTGGCATCGATATCACCCAGCAGGTGAAGCTGACTTCCGTGGTCAATGATGCGGCTGATGATCTGCACGCGCTCGACCCGGATCGTGGCATCACCTGCGGCCAGGTGGTATTGCAGGCGGGATCGGATATGGAACATCCTTCGCGTCTCGCCTTCCAGCCGGGAACCATGCCGGACATCACGTTGACCGGCGATGCATCACGCTTGCGTCAGGTGGTCACGAACATTGTGGGCAACATCCATCGGTACACGCCGGCCGATTCCCCGGTTGAAGTGTCCATGGGCGTGCTTCCGGCGTCCATCAGCCCGGAATCATTGTCTCGCATGCCATCCAACGAGCAGTCGTTGCATCACTTTATCGAGGCCATCGAGGTGGGGCAATCCATGCAAGTCGGCATGAATTACGCAATTGTGCGATTCAGCGATCATGGTCCCGGCGTTCCCGCGGATGCACGCTCGAAGATCTTCGAACGGTTCTACACGGCGGATCCGTCCAGAGCACGACAGAAGGGCGGTACGGGTCTCGGCATGGCGATCGCCCAGTCCGTGGTCAAGGCACACCATGGTTTCATCTGCGCTTCCGGCAGTGACGGGACTGGATTGACACTGACGGTAGTGCTTCCGGTGGCTCCTGTGGAACCACGTCCGTTGGCGCAGACCAGTGACGAACGCAAGGTCGACAAGCGTGGGCGCAGGCCGAAAAAACAATGATGCAAACATGCAAAAAGGCATGATCTGACGATTGTTGGCGCAAGAGATGGTTACATATCCCACCTCTTGCGCTAAACTGTATCTTTGATTTGTAATCGGCGGACGATTGTTCTTTCGTTCGCCTTGAAGGTATGTGGATTACGTAAGAGTGAGGTGACAATGCCTACGGACGCGTTCGTTGGTTCGATGCGAACAAAGGCTATGGTTTTATTCAGAACGAGCAGGGTGCCGATGTGTTCCTGCCTGCAGCCGCCCTGCCGGAGGGTGTGAAGACGTTCGCGTAAGGGTGCAAAAGTCGAGTATTCCGTGGTGGAGGGCCGCCGTGGTCCGCAGGCAATGGGCCTCACCCTTGTGGCATACCGCGCCGTCTCTGGTCAAAGCAACTCGACCGAAGCCGGATGATATGGCCGCCATTGTGGAGGATCTTATCAAGCTGCTGGATTCCGCGGGGAACCAGTTGCGCCGCCACCATTATCCATCTCCGGCTGAAAGCAAGAAACTGGCCACGCTGATGCGTGCCGTGGCCGATAACTTCGACGTACAGGAATAATTCATGTCCGATACCACAATGGATCCCAAGGCGATCGCCCAGGCGGTGGCCATCGAAGTCGCCGATGAGGATGGCCAAGTCGGTGACTTCGTCGAAGCCATCGACTTGGGAGACAACGTTACTGATTTTCGTTTTGAAACCTGCATACGTGGGTATGAGGGATGGCAGTGGTCGGTGACGTTGTATCGCGATGCTGAGTTGGACCATTGGACGGTCAATGAGTCATCGCTGGTGCCTACCGACAAGGCGTTGCGCCCACCGGAATGGATTCCATGGAAGGATCGTCTTGAACCGACCGATTTGGCGGTGACCGATTCGATCGGCACCGATCCCGATGATCCACGTATGGAAGAGGGGTTCCGCAGAACTGAGCCCGTTGAGTCTGCCGAAAGCGTTTCCGACGATGTGCAGACCGTCGAAGCGGCGGACGGCGGCGACAATGCCGGAGCGGACGCTGACGTGGTTGACGGTTCGCAAGACGAGAATGCCGTAGCATCGGTGACCTCCGAAGAGGACATCGACGAGGCGGTTGAGGAATTCGATCTGTCCCGCAGGCACGTGCTCACGCCTTTGGGCCGTTCCCAGACCGCGAAACGCTGGTATGAGGGACCGCGCGGACCGAAATCGTTGTCCACCAAAACATCGGATGGCAATCCATGCTCGACGTGCGGATTCTTCATTCCTCTGAAAGGCGAACTGAATCTTCTGTTCGGCGTGTGCGCTAACAAGTGGAGTCCTGATGACGGTCGTGTTGTATCCATCGACCATGGCTGTGGCGAACATTCCGAAATCGAGCCGCCGGAACCGTCTCACTTGTGGGTGCAGTCGAAACCTGCATTTGACGACCTGCATATCGATATCATCGCGCAGGCGCCGCGTGATGAACGCGGTTCCGTCGAACTGATCGAGCAGCTGTCGGCGAATGAAGACGGCAATCCGAACGATGAGGAAGAAGCCTCCGAAGCCGATATCGAAGCCAATACCGTGGATGATGATGCGAATCAGGAGGAAGTGCTCGAACATACGGCCCAGCAGGATGAGCCGGAGGTGGAATCCACCGTTGATTTGAGCGATGACGAAGAGCCGGTTATCGTCGAATCCGAAGAGGATGAAGCGACGGATGCGGAACCCACCGAAGCCGAGGAAACGGATACTGCAGAGGAAAACGCTCCGGAAGCTGAGTAATCCTGTCTTATCGAGGATATGAAAGAAGTCCGTTCCCTATGTAAGGAAGCGGACTTCTTTCATATCCTCAAAGGTTTAGTGCACGACAGTGACGGTGCAGTCGGCGAAATTGACGATTTGCTTGGAGACGGAACCAAGGAAATGCGCGTCCAAGCCGGACAATCCACGGGAACCGACCACTAGATGGCGTGCGTAACGGGATGCCGCGATCAGCCCCTTCGCAGCGGAAATATGGAAGGCGTGCGATTCGATCTGGAAATCGTCGGGAATGCCGGCAGTGGGAATCTCAACCGAATCGAGCAGCTCGTCAAGAATGCGTTCCGCCCGTTCCTGACCGACGGCAATCGGCGCTATGGCGTTCTCATATCCCTCGATGACGCCAAGATCCTTGAGCTGCCAGCAGAACATCACCTGCAGGGGAGCGTGATGCAAAGCCGCCAGGTCGATAGCGAATCGCAAGGCGTGTCGCGAGGTTTCCGAACCATCGACGCCAACCACGATCGGCCGCTGGTTCTTAGGCAGAGGGGAGCCGGGCAAATCGTACGTCACCGTGTTCTCCGAAGGCGTAAGCGCGTTGGCGATGGCATCCTGCACGCTGGATTCCTCGTCGTCGAGAATGCGAACTATGGTAACGGGAACCTGTGCGGCTTCGGCAAGCGATTCCGAAAGCGAGCCGAGGAACCAGCGTGCCACTCTGCCGAGTGAACGGCGTCCGACTACGATCTGCTGCGCATCCTTGCCGATCTCCAGCAATGCGGACGTTCCTGTGGCCTTGACCGACGTGAGTTTGACATGATCCTCATTGATGGTCATGCCCTGCGAAGCTTTGGAAACCCAGTCGCGAAGCCGTTGCGCGATCTCATGGCGGACTTCGGCCCACTGCTCTTCATCTTCCGGTTCCGAGCCCATATCCCAGGAATGGGACCATGCGAACACCGCATTGACCTGCTGGCCGGTAAGCGATGCCTCGTTCAGCGCCCAGCGTAATGCGGCGAAGGATTCGTCGGAACCGTCGACGCCGACGACGATGTCGTGCAAGCGGATATCTGCGAGCATCCCGGATTCGGTTGCATTTAGGGTGGTGTCGCTCATCTTGGTGACCTCCTTGGTCGTTGCTATATGTCAAGCATATCCGTTGCGTTGCGTCGAGAGCGCAATTTACGCGCGGATGAAAACAAACGTCATCGCGAATCGGTAGAGTGTTGATGGACTAACAAGAGTGGAAGGACAAGCATGTTCGAACGGTTTACCGACCGTGCGCGGCGCGTGATCGTGCTGGCGCAGGAAGAGGCTCGTACCCTCCAGCACAACTACATCGGTACCGAGCATCTGCTGCTTGGCCTGATTCGTGAGGGTGACGGCGTCGCAGCCAAGGCGCTGGCCTCAAAGGGTGTGACCTTGGATGACACCCGCAAACAGGTCGAAGAGATGATCGGTAAGGGGAATGCCACGCCGAACGGCCACATTCCCTTCACCCCGCATGCCAGGCAGGTGTTGGAGCTGTCGCTGCGTGAGGCGTTGCAGCTGGGGCACAGCTATATCGGCACCGAGCATATCCTGCTCGGTCTGATTCATGAAGGCGAAGGCGTCGGCACCCAGGTGCTGATCAAGATGGACGTCAATCTTGGCGAGCTGCGCAGCGCCACCATCGACCTGATCCGTGGCAATTCCGGTGATGGCAAGGGTGATGGCAAGGGCGATTTGGCCAATGCCGGTGGCGTGCAGGATCGTCGCAACCAGACCGGTTCCGCGATTCTTGACCAGTTCGGCCGCAATCTGACCGCTGAAGCTGCCGCCGGCAAGCTTGATCCGGTGATTGGGCGTTCGAGTGAGATCGAGCGTGTGATGGTGGTACTGAGCCGCCGTACCAAGAACAATCCGGTGCTAATCGGCGAGCCGGGTGTCGGCAAGACGGCCGTGGTCGAAGGCTTGGCGCAGAAGATCAATGCCGGCGACGTTCCGGAGACGCTGAAGGGCAAGCAGGTCTATTCGTTGGATCTGGGATCCATGGTGGCTGGTTCGCGCTACCGTGGCGATTTCGAGGAGCGTCTGAAGAAGGTGCTCAAGGAGATCAAGACCCGCGGCGACATCGTGCTGTTCATCGATGAGATCCATACCATTGTGGGCGCTGGTTCCGCAGATGGCGCTCTTGGCGCTTCCGACATGTTGAAGCCAATGCTCGCGCGAGGTGAGCTGCAGACCATTGGCGCCACCACCACCGACGAGTATCGTAAGTACATCGAGAAGGATGCCGCTTTGGAACGTCGTTTCCAGCCCATCCAGGTGCATGAGCCGAGCATTGCCGAAACCATCGAGATCCTTAAGGGGCTTGCGTTCGCGTTACGAGAACCATCACCATGTGACGATCACCGATGGTGCGTTGCAGGCCGCGGCCGATCTGTCGAGCCGTTACATTCAGGACCGTCATCTGCCAGACAAGGCCATCGATCTGATCGATGAGGCCGGTGCGCGTCTGCGCATCCGTCGTCTGACCGCTCCGCCGGAGCTTAAGGAACTTGACACGAAGATCGCCAAGCTTGCCGAAGAGAAGGACCAGGCCATCAAGGGCCAGGACTTCGAAAAGGCCGCTGAGCTGCGTGATAAGCAGGAGAAGCTGGAAGCCGAACGCAAGCAGAAGGAATCTTCGTGGCGTGAGGGCGAATCTGATGTGAAGATGGTTGTGGATGAGGATGTCATCGCCGAAGTGATTTCCCAGACCACCGGCATTCCGGTGTTCAAGCTCACCCAGGCCGAGTCCAAGAAGCTCATGACCATGGAAAGTGAGTTGCACAAGCGCATCATCGGCCAGGACGAGGCCGTGTCCGCGTTGAGCCGCTCCATCCGTCGTGCTCGTGTTGGTTTGAAGGATCCGAAGCGTCCGTCCGGTTCGTTTATCTTCGCTGGCCCCACCGGCGTCGGTAAGACCGAGCTGGCCAAGACGCTCGCCGAATTCCTGTTTGACGACGAGGACGCACTGATTCGTGTCGACATGTCTGAATTCTCCGAGAAATATGCGGCTTCGCGCCTGTTTGGTGCTCCTCCGGGATACGTCGGTTACGAAGAGGGCGGCGAACTCACCGAGAAGGTTCGTCGCAAGCCGTTCTCCGTGGTGCTGTTCGATGAGATCGAAAAGGCCCATCCGGATATCTTCAACACGCTGCTGCAGGTGCTTGATGACGGTCATCTGACTGATGGCCAGGGCCGCAAGGTGGACTTCAAGAACACCATCATCATTCTGACCACCAATCTTGGTACGCGAGACATCGCCAAGGCCGCCAACACCGGCTTCAACTTGGGTGCCAACACCGAGTCGAGCTACCAGCGCATGAAGGATCAGGTTTCCGCGGAGCTGAAGCAGCAGTTCCGTCCGGAATTCCTGAACCGTCTGGACGACATCATCGTGTTCAAGCAGCTCACCGAGCCGCAAGTGCGTCAGATCGTCGATCTTGACGTCAAGCAGCTCAATGATCGCTTGTTCGATCGCCACATGTCCCTCGAGCTTACCGACGCTGCCAAGGATCTGCTCGCGCAGAAGGGCTTCGACCCGCTGCTGGGCGCGCGTCCGTTGCGTCGCGTGATTCAGCGCGACGTCGAAGACGCCATTTCGGAGAAGATCCTGATGGGCGAACTCGAAGATGGCCAGCGCGTGAAGGTCGATGCGGAAGGCGAAGGCATCCTGGGCGAGTTCACCTTTACCGGTGAGGCGTTCGAAGAGCCAAATACGGAGCCTGCTGAAGGTGAAGTCGCAGCTGAAACCGAGGCACCTGCCGAATCGACGGAATCGACAGAACTTACGGAATCCGCAGAATCTGTTGAATAAGCAATCGGTGCGTAAGTAACGCGACACACGAAAGGCCTTGAAATCGTATGTAATGATTTCAAGGCCTTTCGTATGCCGAAAGTATTTCGAAACTTGACGAATTACAGTGTCAGCAGATCGAGATCGGCAGTGATTGACGTGTTACGGGTGAACAGTGTGCGACCCTCTCGTACCGAGCGAAGCACTTCGCAACGCTCGTATACGGCGTCGAACACGCTGGAAGCATCAAGCACAATGAAGTTTGCGGGCTTGCCTGCCTCAAGACCATACGAATCGCGCATGCCGAGCGTGGTTGCGCCGTTGACTGTCAGGAACTTCAACGCATCATCGATCTCTTCAAAACTCATCATCTGCGCCAAATGCAGCACATAATCGAGAATCAGCATCATATTGCCGTTACCGACCGGATACCAGGGATCTTGCATGGAATCCTGACCAAGCGACACATTCACCCCAGCTTCGGTGAGCTCCTTGACTCGCGTGATGCCACGACGCTTCGGGAACGTGTCTTGACGCCCCTGCAGATACAGATTTTCCGTAGGTGCGCAGGCGAAATTGATATGTGCGGCCTTCAACAGCTTGGTCAGATGGAAGAAATAGGCATTGTCGGCCGATCCCAAGGAGCAAGTGTGGCTTGCCGTGGTCTTCGAACCGATACCGGCGCGATAGGCGAGTGCGGACAGCAGTTCAAGATAACGTGAGTTTGGATCGTCGGTTTCGTCGCAATGCACGTCGATGAGCTTGTCGTACTTCGAAGCCAGTTCGACCACGGTGTGCATGGAACGTTCGCCGAACTCACGGCACTGCTCGAAATGCGGAATGCCACCGACGCAATCAGCACCCATTTTCAGGCCTTCCTCAACCAAATCCGCGCCGGATTCGCCATGAGGACCTTCATAGGAGTACATGCCCTCCTGCGGGAAGGAGACGATCTGCAGCGTGACAGTATCTTTCAGTTCCTCCTTAAGCTCCAGCAGAGCTTTGAGCGAGGTAAGATTCGGGTCGGTCACATCGGCGTGCGAACGAATGAACTGCACGCCATGACGCATTTCCTTGGCGATGCCGATTTTCGCGCGTTCCTTGATCTCGTCGACAGTGAGATCTGCCTTGGTTTCACTCCAACGCTGAATGCCTTCGAACAGGGTGCCTGACTCGTTCACCGCGCCGGGCTTGCGTGCGGTAAAGACGTAATCAAGATGCAGATGGGTGTCGCAGAATGGTGGACAGACCAGCTTTCCGCCCAAGTCGACGACTTCCACGCTCGCCATATCTTTGCCTTGTGCTTCGAGTGTTGCTTTGAGATGGGGTGCAATGCTGATGAACTTGCCGTCTTCGACGAGAATATCTTGGATTGCCGCTGTTTCGGCTGCGGTGCTGCCCGGCATGCCGGTGGCGATGTGTGCGTTGATGAACAGTTGCGTGCTCATAATCACTCCTTCCAATACGAGTTTTCATGCGAGTTTTCGGGTTCCGGCAGACGTTTTGTCATATGTCCATTGGGTTACGGAAGGGAACCTTTGACGTAATCGTTGATGGTTATTGTCGGCGTATTGCTTTGCGGTCACGTTACTTGATGTGACATGTGTATTACTTCGGATTGGACGGTTTTGTATGGCTGTTACGGTGAGGAAGTGCTCGATGATGCCTTGGTTGCGACGGCGGAACCACAGGTTGAAGTTGCTGGCGATAGCTTGGATAATCCGGTGCGTTGGGTGTTCACCAACGAACGCGAGGACGTCGCCTCATTTCTGGCAGGAGGCGAGCTTCTGGTGGTGGAGGGGCGATCTTTAGTTGCGGACGGTCGTGAAAAACGTGCGGACGAATATGTGAAAAGCCTCGTGAATGCTGATATTGCGGCATTGATGGTCGAATTGGTTGAAGAAGTCACCCAACTGCCGAAAATGTTGGTGAAGGCAGCCAAGCATGAAGGACTTACGATTATTGGATTGCGCCGTCGCATTCCTTTCGTCGATATCTGCCAGAGCGTCAATACCATGATTGTGCGTGATCAGATGCGTATGCAGATGCAAGTGGACGTTATGTCAACTTCGTTGCGTTCTGAGCTTGCTCAAGCGTCCAATCCCAAAGCCGTTGCCGATGGCATTGCGAACCTGTTCGGCGAGGATGTGGTCATATTCGACGTGGACGGTCTTGAAGTCGCCCGAGCCGGACAGAACATCAATACCGCTACAGATTGCGGCATTGTACTTGCACTGGAGGAACAGAAACGGCCTTTGGGTGCTTTGGAGATCAGCCAGCGCAATACGGTGTTCGATGAAGCGATGTGCAGAAGGATCGAACAGATTGCCGCTCCGGTTTTGACACTGTATCTCGATGGGGGAGCGCGCGTCGGCATGGTGGCGCATCTGATTGCGGGGCCGGAAGATGGCGTGCATGTTTCGTCGATGGAAGCGCGTGAGGGCCATGCCATGCTTGATGCGTTGGGATTCGCCGCTTCGGGCGTGTATATGCCATTTGCCATGAAACTCAAGTCGGTGGCCAACGCCATGCCGGCAATCGTGTCGATGATCGACGATTTCGAATCCAACGGCGGTTGCGAATCGATCTGTTTGTTGGAAGGCGATTTAATGATCGGTTTTCTCGCGGCGCAAGACAGCGGCGGCGATGTGTCGGTATTTTCAGATCGGTGTTTGCATGCGTTGACGCAAGTCGCTGCAAACGAATACGTATATACCGTGCATGGACGCGCAGCGTTGGACACGATTTCATTGATGGACGCGTTCGGTGCGTTGCGCAGTGTGATTCGAACATGCATTTCGAACGATGCGGAATGCCCATATGGAACCCTCGAATGTGTGGATTCCTCGTTGCTGGAACGCATGTTGGGAATGGAACGTACCGATGAGGCCGTGCGCATGGTGATCACGCAGACGGTTGGGCATGAGCTTATGCATAACGCCATGCTGATCGACACGTTGTGCGCCTGTTTCGACAATCTCGACAACAAGACCGGCGCATGCGAGCAATTAGGTATCCAACGGCAGACGTTGTACAACCGATTGGACAAAGTGACACAGATCGTGGGCATAGCGCCTACCGATAAAATCAGCTGGTCAATGCTGCTTTTAGGTGCGAAAATGGCGAAATCGCAACATAATCACACCATATCTTCCACTTCGGCGCTGTAAGCAAGGGGAACTTGGCAAAACGTCAAAAACAAACGGTTGCGGTTTAACAATCAGTTCACTTTGGCGCAAATACTTCGGGCGATAGTCAGAGTCACAACGTTCGCCGGGTATGAAGAAAACGCGAACGTACAGACAGATTCAGCAGAAGAAAGCAGGTGACATGATGAGTGCCAGTGCAACAATCGCAACCGCCAACAGGGGCTTCCGTGTCTGAACAGTCCGAAGAGCAGAAGATGGTCAAGAAAGTGGCCGTCTCGTCTTTCCTCGGCAACTTCATTGAATGGTTCGACTACGCTTCCTATTCCTACTTCGCGACCACCATCGCTTTGGTGTTTTTCCCGTCCGGCAATCACACGGTCGCCATGCTGCAGACGTTCGGCGTGTTTGCACTGTCATTCGTGCTTCGTCCGATCGGTGCACTGTTTTGGGGTAACTTCGGCGATAAGAAGGGACGCAAGGGCGCTCTTGCGATTTCCATCATGTTCATGTCGGGTGCATCGTTCCTGATTGGCTGCCTGCCGTCATATGCTGCGATCGGCATTTTCGCTCCGGCACTGTTGCTGCTGCTTCGCATGGTGCAGGGCTTCTCCGCTTCCGGTGAATATGCCGGCGCCGCAACCTTCCTTGGCGAATACGCGCCGACCAAGAAGCGTGGCATCTACTGCTCGCTGATTCCGGCATCCACCGCCATCGGTCTGCTCGTAGGCTCCACGCTCGCCACCGTGATGACCGCTTCGCTGAGCTCTGATGCACTGACCTCTTGGGGATGGCGTATTCCGTTCCTCATGGCCGGCCCGCTTGGTCTGATCGTGCATTTCATCCGTACCAAGCTCGCTGATTCGCCGGTGTATGCTTCCATGACCGAAGCTTTGGACGACAAGCAGCAGTTCGCTTCCACCACTAAGAGCGTCTCCCCGCTGCGCGAGCTGTTCCAGAACCACTTCAAGACTTTGGTCATCAGCTTCGGTGCCTGCGTGCTCAACGCGGTCGGCTTCTACACGGTGCTCACCTACCTGCCGACCTATCTGAGCGACA
>ENA-OQBV01000941-OQBV01000941.1-human-gut-metagenome-genome-assembly--contig:-NODE-941-length-15555-cov-2.287270_pt1 | contig 15555 bp, 22 predicted proteins | sample MGYA00242750_ERZ504559 | MGnify/ENA primary metagenome ERZ504559 (study PRJEB26092, sample SAMD00036230) | human gut metagenome | host: Homo sapiens | study: EMG produced TPA metagenomics assembly of...
GGCAAGAAGCTTTTTTTCAGCCTATGGACCTATACGCGGCCATCTGCGTTGTCGCCAACGACCTCAATCGCCTCGACGTATCGGCCTCTGGCCGCAAGGAAACTCGTGCGTCGCCGATTTGTTTTTGGTGGCGCCGCTTCGGAGAACCTTTGCGCAAACAGATTCCGCGTCGCTGCGCTAGCGGATTGCTGGTGTCTCAGGTCCGCCGTCGTCGATGAGGCCGGGTGCTCCTAGCATCCGACTACGTCTAGGCCATATGTGAAAAAGCAAATGAAAATAAAAAGACCAAAGAGCAACGACAAATCGTGTTCCTACGGGACTGGGCGGACCGCTACGGTCTTTTGCCTTAGAATTTCTTTGTATTTGCCTTACAAGCTCCTCCTTCCGACAAGAAACGTACCCTTCGACAACACAATTGACGCATAGCGCCAATCCGCTCCCTTTCGGTGGAGGGTGAGGAGCGCGGCGACGTTACATTACGAGCGGTAAGCGAAGAACATTTTTCGATGGTTCAAGGCTGCCTTAAGGCATGGCCTTAGCCGTGCCGGCAGACCGCAAAACCCTGTTATCGAAAAATTTGGTTGGCGCCCAGTACCGCAGGGACATGGTTTGGCGTCGGCATCACGGTCTTTCTCCTTATGGTCTTTTAGTATCAAAGTACCCCAGCGTCACAGTACCATAGCCTTTTCCATGCAATCCTTCGCTCGACAGTGAGAGCCGCAGGCTCGAGACAGCCATTCAGGGCCCATGCCTGAATAGACAGCTTGATAGCCGCCTTCCAAATTTCCTTCTTTTCATGTATCATAAGCATGTATCTGATTTCAATGTAAAGGAGAATCCTTATGCTGCAGGATATTGGTCAAGGTCTTTTCCGTAATGAATATATGCCGGTGCCACCCCAGAAAGAAGACATTGTTCTTTTCCTTTGATGGCGGCAAGACCCTTCTTCGGGAAGGCGAGGAAGGAATCGAGGTACCCCTTGTTGGGTCGCTAAAGGAGGCAGAGCTTCCCCATTTGCAGTATCTTTTTCGCATTGGGGAACGGTCTTATTACCTTTGGATGGGGAAGGAGCCGCTTCAGAAGGCGCGCTTTTCCTATGAAATCGTCCGCAAATTCCGCTTGGCCTGTCCTCAGGCCCTCTGCTTTGCGGGAGAGACGGCCTATCATCTGTACCGCTGGTACCGGGACAATCGGTTCTGCGGAGTCTGCGGCCATGAGATGGTCCATGATACAGTAGAACGGGCCATGCGCTGCCCAGCTGTGAGCATGTGGTCTATCCTAAGATTATGCCTGCCGTTATTGTCGGCGTCATCCACGAGGGAAAGCTTCTTACAAGCCGCTATGCCGGCCGGGCTTATGGCGGTCTCGCCCTTATTGCCGGTTTTGTTGAAATTGGTGAGACCGGTGAAGACACGGTGCGCCGGGAAGTTATGGAAGAGGTGGGCCTTAAAGTAAAGAACATCACCTACTTTGCTACCCAGCCCTGGGGCTTTGAATCAGATCTGCTCTTGGGGTACTTCTGTGAAGTCGATGGGGATCCGACCATCCATGTGGATCACAGGGAGCTTGCCACAGCAGAATGGATGGATGCGGAGATGCTCCAAAAAGAGGAACTTCAAACCATTACCCTAACGGCAACGATGATGGATACCTTTCGTAAAGGCCTCTATCCACCTAAAAATTAACTCTTTCGTCAAGGGAAGGAGTAATCACCATTATTTTTGACAAATGTCAGAAATAATGGTATTATATGACATATGTCAGAAAAAGAAAAGGAGGCCCATGCATGGGCAGAACGAAACGGAGCCGCAGGGTAGGGACTTATCCCGAGTGGAATAGCTTTGTCCCCGAAGAAGGGGAGCACTCAGAGACAGTCTTTCTTTCCATCGAGGAATTTGAGACCATCCGTCTTATCGATTATGAACATTTGACGCAACAGGCTTGTGCTGACAATATGCAGGTTGCGCGGACAACGGTGACGGATATGTACGACCATGCCCGTTTCATCCTTGCTGACTGTCTTATAAGCGGCAAGAAACTTGTCATTGCCGGAGGCCACTACAAGCTCAAGGAAACCGCTTTACGAGGCAATGATTTTGTAAAACAGAAAGGACTTGATATTATGCGTGTTGCTGTTCCCTATGAAGAAGGTTCCGTGTTCCAGCATTTTGGCCGGACGGAAACCTTTAAAGTCTACGATATTGATCACGGTGCTATTGTCTCGTCCGCCCTTCTGTCCACGATGGGCCAGGGCCATGGCGCGCTGAGCGGCTTTCTGCGGGAAGCCGGTGTGGATACGGTCCTTTGCGGCGGTATCGGTGAAGGCGCAAGACAGGCCTTGGGCGCGGAAAAAATCAACTTTTATACCGGCGTGACCGGTTTATGTGACGACGCTGCCGCGGCTTTTTTAGCGGGGAATCTTGTGTATTCAAATGAGCCACGTGCCTGCGACCATCATGACCACCATGAGGTCGGCTGTCATCACAGGTAAGATCAATGGAGCAGGGAGCACCCGAGTCTTTCAGGTGCTCTTTTTTTGTGGCACCTTTTGAGAAAAAGGAGTTCATCATGGATTACCATATTCGTCCCCTGGAAAAACGGGATTATACGCTGCTGCCCGATTTTCTATATGAAACAATTTATGTTCCCAAAGGACGGAAGAAGCCGTCCAAAAAGATCCTAAATATGCCCGAACTGCGACTTTATACCCATGGGTTTGGGCAAAAAGCTTCTGATTTTGGTTTTGCAGCGGAGTGGAAGCATCATGTGATTGGCACGGTATGGGCCCGCATCATGAAAGATTATTCCCATATCAATAAGGAAATTCCTTCCCTTGTCCTTTCCATCAGTGCGTCCCATAGGGGCAAAGGATTGGGCACTAGGCTTCTGACAAAACTCATGAAAGAGGCAAAGCTCATTGGCTATCCGGCCCTTTCCCTTTCGGTCCAGGTCTCGAATCCGGCACGGTTTCTCTACAAAAAACTGGGCTTTGAATCTCTGACTGTCGTCAAAGGGGAAACGGAGGAAGAAATCGTTATGGTGAAGGAATTATCTTAAAGTCTGTGGACGCTCTCCTTTTCATTTCGTATAATAAAAGGGTATGAAATAGAAAGGACCGTTATTTATGGATCGTATTCTTCTTTTAGCGGCTGCACTCCTATGGGGCGGCACGCTGTCAGCCCAGCGCATCAGCACACAGTTTCTCGGGGCTTTTTCCTTTATGGGTGTCCGCTATCTTGCGGGCTTTTTATCCATGCTGCCCATTGTCTATTGGGAACAGCGGTATCATAACCATGCCATCGACGGAGAAAAAAAGCCTTTTCTCTTGTCCTAGCGGCGGCAATCCTTGCCATCTTCCTTACGGCGGGGACCGGTTTTCAGCAACTGGGAATGTTCTACACGACAGCGGGCAAGGCGGGGTTCATTACGAGCCTTTATATCGTCATCGTGCCGTTTTTTGCCTACTTTGTGGGGCAGCCCCTTCGTCGGACTGCTATCATCGGGAGCCTCCTTGCCATGATCGGTATGTATTTTCTTGCGTATCCTACGGATGGAGCTTCTTTTAACCGCGGTGATATCTTGATTGCCATTTGTTCCGTCGTCTGGTCTATCTATATCCTGCTTGTGGACCGCTGGGCTGTTCATTATGCAGGGTTTACCCTCGTTGCCGTGGAATTCTTTTTTGCCAGCATCTACAACCTTGTCTTAAGTCAGCTTGCTGGCGAAGTCATTACCCTGAATCATATTGAGGCAGCCCTTTGGCCAATCTTGTACTGCGGCTTTTTGGGCGGCGGCCTTGCTATTCCTTCCAGTTTATCGGGCAGCGCGGCGTGGGACCGACCGAAGCGTCACTGCTTTTAAGTTCGGAAACTGTCTTCAGCGTCATCGGCGGCTGGCTAATCTTGGGGGAAATCCTGTCCGGAAGGGAATTGGTGGGTTGCTTGTTTATGCTGATGGGAATCATTAGCAGTCAGATTAAAATTAAATAGAACTCGGAACAAAAATTGCTCTGATTCGATGCAGTTACGTGTCATCATTGGATTTTAAATGATTGATCTTATGCCAATGATGGCATGTCCCGTCGTAACATGATACGTACCATAATCTTATGTTAAAGTCGCCCGAAATATGCCTCCGTCCGTCCCTTTTGAGTCAGCCAAAAAATTGGGCTGATTTGATGAAGTACGTGAGTCCATTGCTTTGAGAAAAATTAATCTGAAGCAACGGACTCATGGCATATCGTACAACGGAACGTTTCACGGTAGGGGATAGCTATTGCCTGGGCGCTTCCTTTCCTAACTATGTGCCGTTACCTCCAGTGCCTAGCTTATCAAAGCGGAATCTTTCTGCAATCTTCGTGCCATATGGGCCTATCTACGATGTTGCTGGCGACCTCCATTTCCTCAACGTACCGGCCTCTGGCCGCGAGGAAACTCACGCGTTGCCGCTTCGGAGAACCTTCGCGCAACAGCTCTTGCGTCGCTGCGCTAGCGGATTGCTGGCGTCTCAGGTTTGACTCGTCGCGGAGACCGCGGGCTCCTCGTACCTGGATCCATCTGAACCGAATTTACAAAAAGCATTGGAAGAAAAGAATGGAACGGGCGGGCCAAATCGCTCTACGGGAGGGGGCCGAATTGATTTTTCAATCACACGGTCCTGCAGCCGAATCGCTTCTACAGCGTCTTGCGATTTGCGGCTTTGGCCCATTGAAAAATGATCCTCGCTAACCGCTCGTGATGAGACGTCGGGCAAAAATCGCCTTCCTCATCCATTCCCTACTCCTGCAAGCAAGCCTTTTCGGTGGATACCCCTGCCTTGGTAAGGCGGAAAGACCAGAAATCAAAACGATTGTAAAGCTTAAGACCATGAAACAAGTCCTAAACCGAATTTAGATACAGGTTCGGTTTAGGACTCTTCGTTTATATTTTTGTTCTTCAGAAATTGATTTTTATACAGAAATCACGACCGAATCTGGAACAACCCGCGTTCGTGTTTTCCCTCTGAGCTCGACTCGTGCAGTCGATCCGCCTTTGCCAAGGCGGGGGACCCAAACCGGGACATTTCTACAAGCTGGCATCATCAACATTTCTCGGTTTTGGTGATGGATGAGGACGCACAGTGACGTTTCCCAGCGAACGATAGTGAGGACCATTCGCCCGAGTCCCAAGCTCGCTTTGGATCGCCAGTGGAAGAGCGCAGGGACATGTTTCCGAATGAATTTAATTCGGCGCCCAGTCCCGTAGGGACACGGTTTGGCATTGGCCTCGCGATTTTTTAGCATTACAGCATCAAGCCCCAGCGGCCTCTAGTCCTCTTCAGAACGACAGCAAAAGCCGCAGGCTCGAGACCGCCTTTCAGGGATTAGGTCCTGAAAGGTCAACTTGGCAGTCTAAATAGTCTTTTAGTCAGCCCGATTTTTGGGCTGATTTTCTCTCTCCAGCAGCCACTTCTTCCTTTCTATTCCTCCCGCATATCCTGTCAGCGAGCCATCCTTTCCAATCACTCGGTGGCAAGGGATGATGATGGAAATGGGATTCCGTCCAACGGCGTTTCCCACGGCTTGGGCGGAGAAGTGGGGTTTCCCATCTTCTTTTGCAATTTCTGCTGCAATGGCGCCGTAGGTCGTAACGTTACCATAAGGGATGGCAAGGAGCTTTTGCCATACCCTTTTTTGGAAGGCTGTTCCTTTCGGTGCCAAGGGGAGCATTCCTGGATCTGGCTGTTTACCCTTAAAGTAGCACATTAGATAGGTCTTAACGGTTTTCCAAAGGGGCAGCGATTCCAAGGATTCAAAGGAGCCCTCTTCCATGGTTCCGTCATAGCGCTGGCCCACAAAATAAAGGGCCGTCACATTTTTTCCCGTCACTTTGGACGGAAATACTCCCAAGGGGGAGTCGTATATGGCTTGATAGATCATCGTTCTTCCTTTCTTTTCCTTAGCGCCATAGGCTCACGGTCGCATAACTTCTGAAAGGCCGCCACGCTTCGGCAAGGGTCAGGCGCTCTTTTGGCGTTGTTCCCGGCAGAGCATGCTTGATACCGGCATCGGTCTCAAGAAAAATATCCGGGTCTTTGAGGACACGCATGGCTATATAGTCACTTGTCCAACGGCCAATGCCTTTCAGCGCTAGGAGTGCTTTTTTTGTTTCCTCTCGGCTTCTGGTACCGTCAAGGCGCAGGGAACCGTCCATAAGGGCCTGCGCGAGGGCCCTTATGGACGCGGATTTCGAGGAGATGATGCCGAGTTTTCCCAATTCATCAGAGAGGCTTTCTCCATAGGAAAGGATCTTTTCCGGTGTGGGGAAAAGGTGGGTGAGACCGGGATGGCCTGTTTCAATAGGTGTTCCCAAGACTGCCACAAAACGCGCGGCAAGAGTACTTGCCGCTTCACTGTAATCTGCTGACCTAAGATGGCCCGCACAGCCGTTTCAAAACCGTCAAAGGCTCCGGGAATGGCGGATTACCTCTGCAAAGATGCCCGGGAACCCCATCATTCATGGCGTAAAGCACGGCGGCAATGGTTTCCGGAAAAGCTGCCAGGTCAAACTGCCGGGATACGCGAAAGATAACATCTGAGAGAACGGGAAGCAGCGAGTCCGAAAGGGTCAGGGTGAGGGCATTGCACTTTTTGTTGGGCGAAACGGAAATGATTCCATGATAACGCGCTCCTTTTTCCCCTGCAAAGGGTTACGGTACGCTTATAGATGCCTTCCGAAACGGTCTCGATGCCTTTCATGGCACGCCCTTTCAAAAAGTCAAAAAGCGGCGACGCAAGATAGGGCGGGCGATAGGTGAGGGTGAGCGAGAGCGTCCCCAATGCAGGATGGGACGAGTCCAGTCGGCGCAGGGCTGTCGGCGTCAAGTGGTACCGTTCCTGAAAAAGTTCATTCAGTCGCCTGGTGCTGCCAAATCCTGAAGCGAGGGTAATCTCTGCAATGGAAAGGGACGAATCCTGGAGCAGGGCTTTGGCAAGAAGCAGGCGACAGGTTTCAAGATAAGTCACGGGTGTTACGTGGAAACGGTCCCAAAAGGCACGGCGCATGTGGCGACTTGATAGCCAAAACGCGCTGCCATTCCTTCAAGGGAAAGAGGGGTGCTGGCGTGGGACCACAGGTAAGCGCCCATCTTTTCCGCAAGGCTGTCCGTTCCTAGAAGGCTTGCTGAAAAGGAAGGCCGTTCCGGGTGGCAGACGAGGCAGGGCCGATAGCCTGCTGCTTCCGCCTCGGCCGCGCTTTCAAAAAAATCACAGTTTTTTGCACTGGCCCGTCGGGCCGGACAAATGGGCCGGCAGTAGATGCCCGTTGATTTGATTCCAACAAAAAGCACACCGTCGTAGGACGTGTCGCGGCTGCGGTAGGCCTCATAGGCTTCTTTGACGGGTAACTTCATAAGCGGGGAACACCTCCCTTTTTTTCACACTATACCACGATTCCACGAAAAAAGCTCGCGGTTTTCGGACATGGATAGGTAAGGGCTTTTCCCTTCCTGCGTTGCAAGGACGCTTCAATTTATGGTAAAATTTTGTGGTTTATCAAAGCGGGCATGGGTCCGCCATAGAAAAGAGGAATTTGCTGCTGTGAACAAGATAGGAATCATTGTGAATGCCGATGATTTTGGCCGTCACGAGCTCATCAATGGAGCCGTTCGGGAAGGCTGCCAAAATGGGCTTATCCGTTCGGCAACCCTTATGGTCATGGGGAATGCCTTTGCTGATGCTGTAAAGACAGCCAAGGAGCTGCCTGAACTCGGTGTCGGGGTTCATTTGACCGTTGTGGATGGTACGCCGATCCTAGCGCCAAAACAGATTCCTTCCCTCATTGACCCCAAGACGGGCCGCTTTTACGCAGACCACGGGGCCTTTGTCAAAGCCTATGCGAAAGGGAAAATCCGGATGAGCGATGTGCGCCACGAGTGGGAAGCCCAGATTGAGAAGTTTCTTGCTTCCGGCCTCATTCCGACCCATGTGGACAGTCATCAGCATATGCATGTCCTGCCTGGCCTTATCGATGTGGCCCTTGACCTGTGCGCCCGCTATATGATCCCTGCCATGCGAATTCCTTCCATCCCCGTGGATTTGCGTCAGACGACGCTTAAGAACCTGGGCGAACAAATTGGCCGTACGGGGCTTCACGTTCTTGCCGAACGGGCACGAAAGAAGGCTAAAGCCTTTCAGCTTGTCGTGCCTGATGCCTTTGGCGGCATCGTAGCAGGACGGGCCGTGGATAAAAAGACCATCCGACAGATCCTTTTAAGTCATTATCAAGGGGTAACGGAAATCATGGTCCATCCTGGTCTTGATGACGCCATTCTTAGTGCCGATGCGCACTGGGACCACAGCTTTGAAACGGAACTTGCGGCTGTGACCGACGAGGGAAATCGCTCCATTTGTGAAGCTCTTTCCATTCATGTCATGAATTTCAGGGACCTTGTGGAAGAAAGGAAACAGCCATGATCTATACGGTAACACTCAATCCGTCCCTTGACTATATTGTGGACGTGGAAAACCTTACGGTTGGCGCCATCAACCGAAGCACGAAGGAAGCCATTTACCCCGGCGGCAAGGGCATCAACGTGTCCATCATCCTTTCCCGTCTCGGCGCCGAGACAACGGTAATTGGCTTCAAAGCGGGCTTACAGGGGAAAACCTGGAGCACCTTGTCCAAAAAGAAGGCATCAAGGCTCAGCTTCTTTCGGTTGAAAAAGGCTTTACCCGCATCAACGTGAAAGTGCGGGGAAAGGAAGAGACGGCTATTAACGGCGCCGGACCAGAAGTGGCGGAAAAGGAATTAGCTGACCTTACAACCCGTCTTGAAGGTCTCGGAAAAGATGATACCCTCGTCCTTTCCGGGAGTGCACCTAAAAAAGCTGCCGATACGCTCTACGCAGATCTTGCAGCGAGGATGGAAGCCCGCGGCACACGCTGCGTTATCGATGCAACGGGCATGCTTCTTACAAAAGCGCTACCCTATCACCCCTTCCTCGTAAAACCCAATCTAGAAGAACTCGAGGAAATCGTAGGTAAAAAGCTTGATGGTCTTTCTGCCATCGAAATCGCGGCGCAGCAGATGCAGCAGCTGGGAGCGCGGAATGTCCTTGTCTCCTTAGGCGGAGAGGGTGCCCTTCTTATCGATGAAAAAGGCCATGCTCATCACCACAGGGCCCCAAAGGGAAAAGTCCTCAATACAGTTGGTGCCGGTGACAGTATGGTCGCAGGTTTTCTCGCAGGGTACGAAAAGACCGGTGATTATGCAAAGGCTCTCCATTGGGGCATCTGCGCTGGCAGTGCCACGGCCTTTACAATGCATTTAGCAAGTCAAGCGGCGATGAAAGAACTGATTGAAAAGGGAGAATGACATGAAAATCACGGATCTGCTCAAAAAAGAGAGTGTCCTCTTAGAAGGTCACGCCACTGACAAAAAAGACGCCCTCCATACCTTGGTGGGTCTCATGGCCAAACAAGGAACCGTCGCCGATGTGGAAACGTACGAAGCCTGCGTTCTTAAGCGGGAAGAAGAGGGCAGTACAGGTGTTGGCGAGGGCGTTGCCATTCCTCATGCCAAGACGAGTGCTGTCACACGTCCTGGTCTTGCCTTTATGCGCTGCCTTGATGGCGTGGAATTTGATTCCCTCGACGGACAGCCAGCAAAACTCTTTTTCCTCATTGCCGCACCGGACAGTAAGGACAACGTCCATTTGGACGTATTGAGCCGCCTGTCGACGCTCCTCATGGACCCTGATTTTATTAATGGTCTCATGGCTGTAACAAGTGAGGACGAACTTTTTGCTCTCATCACAAAAGCTGAAACGGAAAAGTTTGCTGACGAAGAGCCGGCAGAAGAAGCCACTCCTGCTGTGGCAGGGGATAAGAAGGCACCCTATCAGGTCCTTGCCGTCACAGCCTGCCCGACGGGCATTGCTCACACTTATATGGCGGCCGAAAGCCTGGAGCAGCATGCGGCCAAAAAGGGTATTTCCATCAAAGTTGAGACCAACGGCCAAAGCGGCATCAAGCATGCCCTCACGGCTGAAGAAATCGAAGGGGCGGAAGGCATCATCGTCGCTGCTGATAAGTACGTTCCCATGAACCGCTTCAAGGGAAAACGTGTCGTCATCGTAAAGGTTGCGGACGGTATCAATAAAGCGGATGCCCTCCTTGATGAAGCCCTTTCGGGGAAGGTCCCCATTTTTGAAGGGGAGACCGGCGGAAGTAAAACCGCAGCGGAAGAAGCCGCAGAAAGCGGTGCCCGTAAGATCTATAAGCACCTTATGGACGGCGTTTCCCATATGCTGCCCTTTGTCATTGGCGGGGGCATCCTCATCGCCCTTGCCTTCCTTGCTGATATGAGTGCTGCGGGGACGGCCCAGTTCGGGAACAGCACGCCTTTTGCGGCCTTCCTCAAAAATACGGGGAGCATGGCCTTTGGCTTCATGATGCCCATGCTCGCAGGCTTCATTAGTCAGAGCATTGCCGACAGGCCGGGTCTTCTTGTCGGTATCATGGCCGGCGCCCTTGCAAGTGCGGGCGGCAGTGGTTTTTTTGGGGCGCTTATCGGCGGTTTTGCAGCCGGCTACCTCATTCTTCTATTAAAGAAACTCGTAAGCGGTTTGCCTCAGTCTCTGGAAAGCCTGAAACCAATTCTCATCTATCCCGTCATCGGTCTGCCTTCTCATTGGGGCTCTCATGGCTGGCGTCATCAACCCTGTCATGGCTTCCTTTAATCAGTGGGTGACTGGTTCCCTGGCTCATATGGGCGGCACGAGCAAAGTTCTCATGGGCTTTATCCTGGGTGGTATGATGAGCATTGACTTTGGCGGGCCGCTCAACAAGGCTGCCTATGTTTTTGGCACGGCTTCCCTTGCTGGCGCCGATGGGTCCGCCGTTTCATCCCCCTTCATGGCTGCTGTCATGATAGGCGGCATGGTGCCCCCCCGTAGCCATTGCCATTGCAACGCAGTGCTTCCGCAGCAAGTTCACGGAAAAAGATCGCAAGTCCTTTGTCTCGACCTTTGTCATGGGTCTTGCTTTCATTACGGAAGGGGCCATTCCTTTTGCTGCAGAAGATCCGATGAGGGTCATCCCGTCATGCGCCATTGGTGCTGCGGTAGCAGGGGCCCTCAGCATGTACTTTGGCTGCTCTGTGCCCGCGCCGCACGGCGGAATATTTGTCTTTGGCGTTGTCCCAAAATACCGGCATGGTATCCTCGTATCCCTTTGACTAGTAGGCTCCGTCGTTGGGGCGGTCCTTCTGGGTGTTTTAAAGAAAAAAAGTATAAGTTCATAGAGGCTGTGAAAAATGGGGAAATCCTTTTTTCACAGTCTCTTTTTTATGGAGAAAAGACACAACTGCTTAAAGGTGGTTGCCGCATCGCACCAATTCGCACCAAGCCTTCAAAAAAGGCGCGTCAGGGTCACGGTTACCCGTCTTTTCCATCAAGACCTTGCCATACTGTCCTTTGCTCTTGGGTCATTGCCTCAGGGCGGCGGAAGCAAATCCGCCTTGGCAAAGGCGAATCGGCTCTTCGAGTCGAGTTCAAAGGAAAAATACGTACGCAGGTCGTCCCGGGACGATTGTGATTCCTCTTACGGTCTTTTGGTCGACAGACTCTTTGTCTTTCTCTTCCGCTTCAATAAGCTGGGCACTGGAAGTAATGGCATGTTCTACATAATTATCAGTCTAGTTTTTATCGGGATCCAACTTTCCGCCACCTTGTCATTGACAACGCTTCATGGTAGAATGAAAGTGTATCTACAACAATAAGGAGGGGAGTCCCATGTCAACCGTTACGTTTGCTGCCATCAAATCCAAGGTGGAAGAACTTTGCACGCTGCCTTCCACCTGTCCTGAACTGAAAGCCGTCTGTAGGGAATGGCTCGCAGCTGTTGGTACGGACCGTCAGCAGGAAATGAACACTAAGCTCTTAAAGGAAGTGGGAGAAGACATCAACACCCTTGATGACGTCATTCCGTTCTTTGAATCTGCTGCAGGTAAGAAGATCTTCGGTGAAGAAACGGCAGCCCAGCTTGCAAAAAAGGCCCACGACCTGAAGGCCGAAGGCAAGAAATACTGTTTCTGCCCGTCCTGCACGATTTGTCTCTTCATCCTGGAAAATAAAGAAGTCCTTCTCTAAGGAAGGATTCCAGGGGGTGCTTTCGCGGCACCCCCTTTTCCTATGTCGAAATCGCCAGTTTTCTATATCATTGGGAGGCATTATGTTTGTCAATCGTCCACTGACGACTCGTGCCGTCGTTTTTATCGGCCTTTTGGGGGCCTTATCCTTTCTTCTCATGAGTTTCGAATTTTCCCTTGCCTTTTTGCACCTGCCTACATGAAATTCGAAATCTCTGATATGCCGGCCCTTTTCGGCGGCTTTTTTTCTGGGACCCATTGCCGGGGCCTTGGCTGCCTTTGTCAAGATCCTTTTGAAACTTGTCATTATCGGGACAAACAGCGCCCTTGTAGGAGAGGTCATGAACCTTTTCTGTTCCATTGCTTATGTCGTCCCAAGCACCATCTTCTACCATCTCCATCATTCAAAAAAAGGCGCCCTCTATGCCCTTGTGTCTGGCTCCCTCATTGCCAGTATCTTTGCCGTTGTGACAAACTATTACTTTGCCATTCCCATGTATGTGAAGCTCTACGGGATCCCTCTTGAAACCATCCTCAAGATGGGGCGAGCCGTCAATCCTTTTGTAGATTCCCTCATAGATTATCTCTTATTTACGGTCCTGCCCTTTAACCTCATCAAATACGGAATCGTAAGTTTTCTTACCTATCTTGTCTATAAAAAGGCCAGTGTGGCCTTGACGGAAATCGTGAATCGTCTTGATCGGTAAGGAGAAAATTGATGGAATATGGTAAAATTGATGAACCCCCATTTTGTGGTCTGCCTTGAAGGGGGGCGATGAAATCCATGACAGCCTTGTTGCCTTTGCTGAAAAAGAGCACATCACCTTTGGAAGGATTCAGGGCATTGGCGCCGTCCGGGAAGTCACGTTGGGCCTTTTTTACCTTGACAGGAAAGAATATAGGGAAACGAAACTTTACGGCATCAAGGAAATCATTTCCCTCACAGGAACTCTCGATATGTTTCAGAAAAAGCCCTATGGATTTTTTAATATCGCCCTTGGCGGGGAAGGGGCAATACATGGGCAGCCATATGGTCTCGGGCGTCATTGGAATTACCGCCAAAATCATCGTCACCTGTTTTAACACGATCATCATGCGGGAGAAGGACGAATCCATGGGCTTTAATATGTGGAAACTATCCAAAAAGGCGTAACCTTCGATACAATTTCATAGTAAAAAGCTGGGGCAATTTATTTTGTTCCAGTTTTTTCTTGCTCTTTTTTATCTTTTCCCATTAAAATATAAAAATACGCAATCTCGATAGAAAGGAAGGCCGCCATAATCTCTTCATCGGCAAAAGCCCGTTTATCCATCATCTTCTCCATGCTTGTCTTTGCTACGGTTGGACTCATTGTGCGCCATATTCCACTTCCCGAAAGCGTCATTGCCTTTTGCCGCGCGTTTTTGGGCGCTTTTTCCTCTTTATCTTTGCCTGCGCAAAAAGGAGAGGCCGCGCGGGAAAAACTCTGGGAACACAGGTATAAGCTTTTTGCCTGCGGCTTTGCCATGGGGTTTACCTGGATCTTTCTCTTTAAGGCCTTTGCCAGCACGACCGTAGCCGCAGCAGTCATTTGCTACTATATGGCGCCTATCTTTGTGCTCTTTTTTCGCCCTTTAGTTTTGGGGAACAACTGACGAAAGGTAAGGTACTCAGCGTGCTCTTTGCTTTTTGCGGTATGATCCTGGTCTCCGGCATCTTTGGGGAATCAAGCGGGGCCAATGCAGAGGGCATGATATATGGGCTCCTAGCGGCTTTCTTTTATGTCTGTGTCATGATGATCAATAAGACCTTGGGGGGCCTTACCCCCTATGAATCGACCCTTGTGGAAGTCATTTTGGCCGCCCTGATCCTTTTACCCTATGTTTTCTGGACGGAAGACGTCTCCCATCTTGTGCTGACGGGTAGCGAATGGGGCTATCTGCTGTTTTTGAGTCTATTTGTGATAGGCTTTACGTACGCTCTTTTCTTCAGCGCCCTGCCCAAACTGGAGGCGGCTGCCATTGCCCTTTATACCTATATCGATCCTATTGTGGCCGTTCTCCTTTCCACGTTTTTGCTCCATGAACGCTTCACGCCTGGCATGTTCCTGGGTGCGGTTTTGATTCTCTTGCCGACAGCCGTACAGGAAATCCGGTCTTTTCATAACAAGGTGAAAGGAGAATAATCCATGTTTTTTAATCCAAGCTGCGGCTTGTGTCTTTATAAGCCGAAACTCACTGAACGGGTCTATGAAAAGCTTCATGCCATAGATCCCTCGCTTAAGCCTCACGGCATCTGTTGCCGGAGGAATCCTGAGCTGCCTCAGGGCGCGGTCATCATTAATGTCTGTCCTTCCTGCGACAATCACTGGCGAACCCGTTATGAGGGCATCCGCACCTTATCTTTGTATGAATATATTGATCGCCTGGACGCCTTTTTTTGCCGCGCTATGACCAGCTGACGTTGACCATTCACGATCCCTGTCTTGTAAGGGGGCGGGATTCCCTTTATGACAGTGTGCGCAGCCTGCTCCGAAAAATGAGCATTACGGTACGGGAGGCCCCCTACAACAGGGACCATGCCCCGTGCTGCGGTAATTCCTTTTTTAAACGTAAAGATTCTGCAGGTGCTTTTTGCGCGCTTGATTGCTGCGTTTTGCAGCTGCCTTGTGAGAATGTCCTAACCTATTGCCTTACATGTATGAAGATGCTTTCCTTGGGTGGCAAGCGGCCGGTCTTTCTATTGGACCTTATTATGGGGGAGCAAACAAAGCCAGGCTCTCTTGATATTAAGGCATGGCACAGGGCGCTTGACAAGGCGAAATGGCAGGATGATAAGGCCTTTCGCTATTTGGAAAGCCAATCTTTGAAAAATACGGAACGCAAATGATTCCGTCAAGAAAGGATCTAGACAACTATCATGGATGAGACAATACTTGCCATTGCAAAAAATGAGCTAAAGCACGGAGGACCGCATGTACATTTTCTAGCTTTTATTTTCTTTAATTTATTGGGCATCCTCCTTTTTCATTTTGTTTTCCGGTTTTTGATCGTAATCTTGGTAAAAATCACCCATATCAAGGAAAAGACGTGGAAAAGTACCTTCCGCTTCATGCCAACACTGGTAGGGATGCTGGCAGGAAGCCGCATGGCCAAGGATTTCCTGAATGTCCCTTGGTTCATCAAGGAGCTGATGGAAAACCATTTTCGCAGTCTGCTCCTCATTACGGTGACCTTTTTCATTGCCATCTGTCTTCTTCCCTGATTAAGGCGAGGATGACGCGGCGGGAAATGCGAATCGTCTTCCATGTCTATCTTGACGACGGTCATTGATCTAGCCATCTACATGGCGGGTTTCCTCATTATCCTCAGTTCTTACGGAATTTCCATTTCTCCCTTGCTGACTGCTTTGGGAGCTGGGGGACTGGCTTCGGCCTTAGCCTTGCAG
>ENA-OQBV01000942-OQBV01000942.1-human-gut-metagenome-genome-assembly--contig:-NODE-942-length-15549-cov-3.354364_pt1 | contig 15549 bp, 9 predicted proteins | sample MGYA00242750_ERZ504559 | MGnify/ENA primary metagenome ERZ504559 (study PRJEB26092, sample SAMD00036230) | human gut metagenome | host: Homo sapiens | study: EMG produced TPA metagenomics assembly of...
GAATTAAATTATATTCTTATGGATTACAGTAGATATATCCGGTTTTGAATTGGCAGTCAAACGCCTGTTGCGTCATAAAGCCAATTTTGGTGTGCTCGAAGGGTTCCTTACGGTGCTGATAGGTGATGATATCCATATAGTGGAGATTCTGGAAAGCGAGGGTAATCAGCAAACGGAGGAGGATAAGTTCAACCGGGTTGATATCAAGGCTCTTAATAGTAAAAATGAGATTGTTATCATCGAGATCCAAAATACCCGTGAACTGTATTATTTGGAGCGTATCCTGTATGGAGTAGCCAAGGCCATTACGGAGCATATTTCATTGGGTGAAACTTATTATAAAGTTAAAAAGATATATTCCATCAGTATCCTTTATTTCGATATCGGTTATGGAACTGATTATCTTTATCATGGGCAGAATATATTTAAAGGGGTGCATACGGGAGATTTCCTGCAGGTCAGTACCCGGGAGAAGGATGCTATTGTGCCTCGTATGCCTTCCGAAATTTATCCTGAGTATTTCCTTATCCGTGTGAATGAGTTTAATAAGGTGGCCATGACTCCCCTTGAGGAATGGATAGAATATTTGAAGACGGGTATTATCCGTCCTGACACGACAGCTCCCGGATTGGGGGAGGCACGTGAAAAATTGAAATATTATTCAATGACCCCTCAGGAACGTCATGCTTACGATGAACATCTCAGCGCTTTAATGATTCAGAATGATGTTCTTGATTCTGCCAAGTTGGAAGGAAAGATAGAAGGGCGTATGGAAGGTCGCGAAGAAGGTCGTATGGAGGGCCGCGAAGAAGGTCGTGCGGAAGGTCGCGAAGAAGGCATTAAGGAAGGTGTCGTTCGCAATGCCCGGAGGATGAAAGAAAAAGGGCTCTCTATAGAGGATATTATGGAAATTACAGGATTGACATTGGAAGAGGTTCATCAGTTGTAATTCTATGTTCGGTTAAAAAGATCCACAGGTATCCTCATGAGGTATCTGTGGATTTTTATTTTAATGAATGAGGTGTTGAGTGAATATCGTGAGTGGAGCGTATTAAAAAGAAAATATTCATTTAAACATATAGCTTGATGAGGAAATTAGTATTTGCTTTATTGTTATTGTGCAGTGCTTTGTTTGCTACTGCCCAAGAATGGCAATGGTCCGTACGGCTAAAAGGATTCATCTCTTCCGAAACTGGCAAAGAACCGACTGCCTTCCTGTGGATACCTTCCGATTGTCATCAGTTGCGTGCCGTAATGGTAGGAAAGCACAATATGAGTGAGGAAACCCTGTTCGAGATGCCGCGTTTCCGGGAAGCATTGTCCCGGATGGGAATCGGACTGGTATGGATCACTCCCGGAATCGACCAGCAATGGGATGTGACAAAGGGAACGCAAGAGATTTTCAATCGGATGATGAATGACCTGGCGGAAGTCAGCGGCTATTCTGAGTTGGAACATATACCTGTAGTTCCTGTCGGTCATTCGGCAATGGCCACTTATCCGTGGAATTTTGCCGCTTGGAATCCTGAACGGACATTGGCTGTCATTTCTTTGCATGGAGATGCTCCCCGTACCAACCTGTGTGGCTATGGCGGGGAGAATCTGGAGTGGGGTAGGACACGTAATATAGATGGTATTCCGGGATTGATGATTGAAGGAGAATATGAATGGTGGGAGGCGCGGGTGAACCCTGCTTTGGCATTTCGGATGATGTATCCCGAAAGTTGTATTTCATTTTTGTGTGATACGGGACGTGGACATTTTGATGTGGCCGGGCAGACTGCTGATTATATTGCTTTGTTTCTGCGAAAAGCGTTGGAATACCGTTTGTCCGGACATCCTTCTTTGAATGAGCCTGTCCGTTTGAAAAAACTGAATCCGGAAGAAGGGTGGTTGGCCGAGCGTTGGCGTCCGGAGCAGAAGGACAGGGCTAAGGCGGCTCCTTATCGGGACTATAAAGGAGATAAGCACGATGCATTTTGGTATTTTGATAAAGAAATGGCCGGACTGACCGAAGCCCGCTATGCAAAATATAAAGGTAAGCAGATGCAATATCTTGGATTTATGCAGAGAGGCCGGTTGGTTAAATATGATGCCGGACAACATGCCGGAGTGATTGCCGCTTTCCGGCCGGAAGCCGATGGTCTGACTTTTCACGTAAAAGGGGTGTATACGGACTCTTTACGCTCCTCACTGGTAAAGGAACATGCTCATGGCGGAATTGAAGTTACTCGTATTTGCGGTCCGGTGGCAAAGGTGAATGATACTACTTTTACCGTGCGTTTTTATAGAATGGGAATGGATAATCCGAAGCGTACCGGAGATATCTGGCTGTTGGCCGCTAATGAGGGTGACAGTAGATATAAGAGTGCGGTACAACAATTCAATATTCGTATTCCTTATCGGAATACAGAGGGAAAACGCCAATATATACTTTTTCCGGGGATAGAAGATGTGAGGGAAGGAGTGGAATCAGTTTCTCTTGAAGCTGTTTCTGATTGTGGATTGCCCGTATATTATTATGTAAAGGAAGGCCCTGCGGAATTACAAGATAACAGGCTGGTCTTTACGAAAATTCCTCCCCGCAGTAAATTTCCGGTGAAAGTCACCGTTGTAGCCTGGCAGTACGGGATTGCCGGACAGGTACAGACGGCTGAACCGGTGGAACGCAGTTTTTTTATAACGAAATAGTCAGCTCCGCGTTGAGTCTTTATTTCTTCTCTTTCGTATTGAATGATATAAAGGGAGAAGTTGCGATTTGTTATTATCATAATTCAGTAAATACCATGAAAAAGAAGCTGATGACTTGTCTTTATATATGCCTTTCTGTCATCCATGTTTTTGCTCAAACGAGGGAGCACGGGAGGACGGGAGAATTTAATATTCTGGATTTTCGGAGCCACCCGTGATACTATGATGGTGCATACGAAAGCTATCAATGAAGCGATTGAAAGCTGTTACAGGCAGGGGGGCGGAAGAGTGGTTATTCCTCCGGGTAAATTTAAGACAGGTACTATTTTTCTGAAAGATAATGTAGAACTTCATTTGGATAACGGTGCCTGCCTTTATGCCAGTGAGGATTATGCTGATTTTCCTATTCAGCCGAGAGCAGCTTACCGCTCTTTGAAAGATGCAGGCGGATGGTCGGCGTTGATTTATGCGGTGGGGGCTAGGAATATAGCCGTTACGGGCAAAGGCGTAATTGATGGGAGAGGAAAGGGCAGAAAAGGGCGTGTGGGCGGAGTACCGGGTGATGCCGACGGCAGGCCGCGCAATATCCTTTTTATTTCATGTAAAGGGGTACGTATCTCAGGTATCAGTATGAGGAATTCAGCCTTGTGGAATCAACATTATCTGGATTGTGAAGATGTTATTGTAGAGCATATCCATGTTTTCAACCATTGTAATGGTAATAATGACGGTATAGATATTGACGGTTGTCGCAGGTTTATCTTGTCTGATAGTGTCATCGATTCGGACGATGACGGAATCGTGTTGAAAAGTACGGGGCTGGCTCCTTGTGAAGATGTCGTTATTAATAATTGTATTGTCAGCAGCTTTGCCAATGCCATAAAATGTGGCACCGAATCGACCGGAGGATATAAGAATATTGTCATTTCTAATTGTATTGTTAAACCGAGTTGCAATAAAGGGGACCGCATTATAAAATCTACTCCAAGCGGTATTACGGCTATTTCTTTGGAGGTGGTGGATGGTGGAATAATGGATGGCGTGTCTATTGACAATATCGTAATTGAGGGTACGGAATGTCCTTTGTATGTCCGTTTGGCGAATAGAGGCCGGAAATATATAGATGAGGCTCCGGTTCCTCCAATAGGAAAAATGAGAAATATACAGATTAGTAATGTAACCGCTTATGATACCGGTAATTTTTGTTCTTCCATAACGGGGATTCCCGGTGGTGAAATAGAGAATATTTATTTGAGCAATGTTCGCTTTCTAAATAAAGGCGGGCTTGTAGCAGGAAATTGCCGGACGGCGAATGATATGCAAGGGAAACGGCATGATACTGCCGGAAATGTATTTCGGGACCAATATTGGTCTTCCCATCGGGAAGTGAAAGAGGATGAGAAAGGTTATCCGCAACCTACTGTATGGGGGAATCTGCCGAGTTATGGACTGTTTATCAGAAATGTGAGAAGTATAGCTGTGGACAATGCCACCTTTCAATCGGAAAAGCCTGATCCCAGGATACCGGTAATTGCCGTTAATGTAGGGAACTTGTCGCTTGACCGGATACAAGTCAACGACATTTCTTCCGCCGGTGTACTTTTGGATAATGTCAGGACGGCGGATGTAGACAGACGGTTGAGGAAAAGCGGAAAGTGATTTTCTATGTCGTTAAACAATAATTAAACCAACAGAAATATGAAACGGATATATGTATGTCTATTGATTTTTTTATGCTTTGCCTTTGTACAGGCGCAAAAGATAAAACACCCTGCTTTGCTTTATACTCCGGAGCGCATTCAGCAGGTGAAACAACGGATTGTAAATGATTTAAAGATGGCTGAGGCATGGGCTTCTATAAAGAAGACGGCAGATGAACAGTTGCAGAAAAAGAATCTAAGCAAGGCGGATTACCTGGCTTTGGCTTATTTGATGACAGATGAAAAAAAATACGCTGACAAATTGAAAGAGATTTTATTGGATGTCATTAAGGAGGATACGTGGGGCAGTGAAGAAATGCTGGCGCGTATCCCTGTCTGGAGAGCGGATTTGGGACTGGCACATAAAGCTTACCTTTCTGCCATAGCCTATGATGCTGTTTATAATGACCTTTCAAGTTCCGAGAGGAAAGAAATAGCGGAAGGATTGAAACGGTTGGCCCTTGACCCGTGTCTGGGGGACTGGGTGCTGGAGCCGGCACGTATTCATTCGTTGAATTCGATGGGACATAACTGGTGGACTTCTTGTGCCTGCATGGGCGGCATACTGGCCTTGAGTTTACAAAACGAATTGCCGGAGGCAAAGCAAGGAGCAGAGGCAGTATATGAGGCTCTTCCCCAATGGTTTGACTTTGCCGGAGATGTCTTGCAGCAGAAGCCGAAAAGCTTTGATGCCGACGGAGGGATGTATGAAAGCCTCAATTATGCCAATTTCGGGATTCAGGAAGCATTACAGTTTCGTTTGGCATGGATGAACACCCATCCCGGACAAAAGCCGGTTCAAATTCCGCAACTGAATAAATTGTCCGATTTCTTTGTGCATGTCTGCTATCCGCGTACAGGCATACTATATAATATGAATTTTGGTGACAGCCATAAGAATGTGACTGCCGAAAGTACCTTGATGCTGCTCTATGCGATAGGAATCAGGAATGATAATATGCTTTGGTATATGAATCAGGTGGAACAGGGGCAACACCGTGACGGTTATTTTATCGACCGTCCGATGGGATTTCTCTATACGCCCGATCTAAGCAAAGCGCCGCAGTTGCCTGAAATAAAGAAATCACAACTTTTTGCAGATTTTGGGTGGGCTACGATGCGTACTTCCTGGGAGAAGGATGCTACCATGCTGGCCGTTAAATCGGGGCATACATGGAATCATTCTCATGCGGACGCCAACTCGTTCATCATCTTTCATAAAGGAGTGGATATTATAAAAGATGCGGGAAACTGCTGGTATCCTAATCCCAGTTACCGTAATTATTTTTTTCAAAGCGAGGCACACAATGTCGTGCTTTTCAATGGCAAAGGACAGTCACGTGAACAACAATATCATGGTTCAATGCTGAGAGGGTATTTACATTATTTGCTCGATGCGGATAATGTAAAATATGTATTGGCCAATGGAACCGGCCCGTATTCAGACCAGTTTAGTCGTAATTTCCGTCATTTTCTGTGGATAGATGATGTGATTTATATGATTGATGATTTGAAAACTCATGATGTGGGACATTTTGAATGGCTTTGGCATCCGGGAGGAGAGGCGGAAAACGTGGAATTGATCTGAATATAACAAATGGGAATTCTTCAGTTGTTGTCCGTCCGCTATATCCCCGTTTGTTGGCGAAATCCGATTTTGTACATGATTACCCCGAAGATTTATATTGGGAAGAAGTAGAAGCTCCAACGGAGGATTTAAAAGGAACAGAAACGTATTATTCATTTCATTTACCGGCAAAAGTGGATAGGGTGAAAGGGCTGACCGCCATCATCTTGAAAGAAACGCCGGACCAGAAAGATCTTCCTTATATGGAAAGACGGGAAGGCAAAGATTGGATAGGACTTCGTATTCGTTATAAGGGAAAAATAACAGATCTCTATATCAATCAATTGGCCGACGGGCGATTGATGCATAGCAATTCATGGATTGAAGCGGACGGATGGTTTACGGACGCTTATATGTTTGCAGTCACTTATGAGGCTGGTATGGAACCGGCCGATTCAAAAGAGCGCTTTATTTGTTATGGAAGCGCTTTAAGACGAGGAGATGTTTCTTTCTTTTCTTCTTTGGCTAAGCTTTTTGTGTTCAAAAGGAGGAAAACGGGCGGATGAAATTGTGGATGGATGGTCAACCGAAGATGAATGCTGGATTCAGAAGCGAGAAACGTCCGAAAGCGGTTGTCGTGAATGGAAAGGTAACTCCTGTAGTTTATGAGAAGGGCACGGTAAAAGTATCAGGCGTGGTTATTGAATGAGCGGGTAAGGCGAAGAATTTGGTGGAAGTTTATTTTACGCAAAGGTTTGCGTGCTTTTTGTTAAGCTGGCTGGTACTTATGTCAGCTTAATCTTTTTATTTTTGAGCATATAAATAAACGATTTGTTAACGTGTAAAATAATGATACGATGAAAAAGCTCTTCTTTTTAATGGCTGCGAGTTTTTGTTTGCTCCTGTACATGCACAGATAACCGAGCGTGAACGTCCTGCCGAATGGCAACATCTGGTAAAGGGTGCACGTTTTATGGACCGTTTCCTTCCGATGCCCGACGGTATCCAGGCCAAGGGGATATGGGGAACTGACAGTGTGCTGAACCGTTATGTGGATAATGGCATTGAGCTTCCCGGAGTTTCTTTCTGGGGAGGAAATATATTGCAGGATACGGAAGGCAAATATCATCTGTTTGTGTGTGGCTGGCCCGAGAACTCTCCGAAAGGTCACATGTTCTGGTCAAACTCTACCGTTTTTCATGCGGTAAGTGACCGGCTCACGGGACCTTTTAAAATACGGAATTCCATTGGAAAAGGACATAATCCGGAAGCGTTCCGTCTGTCGGACGGCCGTATCGTGGTCTATGTTATTGATGGTTATTATATAGCGGACAGGGTGGATGACAAGGTTTGGACGTATGGAAAGTTCAGTTTTGACCCGCGTGACCGTAAAATCATAGAAGGCCTCTCCAATCTGACTTTTGCCCGTCGTCAGGATGGCTCTTATCTGATGGTATGCCGCGGTGGAGGTGTCTGGATCAGCAAAGACGGACTTTCACCCTATAAGCAGTTGACGGACAAACGGGTTTACCCGGATGTGGAGGGCCGGTTTGAAGATCCGGTGGTATGGAGGGATGATTTGCAATATCACTTGATCGTAAATGACTGGTTGGGCAGGATTGCTTTCTACCAGCGTTCCAAGGACGGAGTACATTGGGTGACGGAACAGGGAGAAGCATACATGCCGGGCGTATCATTCCATAAAGACGGAACGGTGGAGCGTTGGTTTAAATATGAGCGTCCTAAGGTTTTCCAGGATGAGAAGGGGCGTGCCGTCCAAATGAATTTTGCCGTGATTGATACGATAAAATGGAACGACCTTCCTAATGACAAACATAGTTCCAAGAACATAAGCGTTCCCTTGAATAAAGGGATGCTATTGTCCGTTTTGAATGAAAAGGAGATCACTCCGTCTACCCGTACCATTGAAGTGAAGATTGCCGCCGAAGAGGGGTTCCATCCGCAAACGGATGTGGATGTAAAGTCGTTGCGGTTCGGTTCGTTTACAGAAGTGAACTTCGGGCGTGGTTGCAAACCGGTGAAGACCAAGGTTTCGGGGGAAGACTTGATTGTGGTCTTTAATGCCAAAGGAAGTGGAATTACCTCTGATGAGTTTGCTCCCAAAATGATAGGAAAACACAGGAATGGGAACATGCTTTACGGTTATGCCCGCCTGCCTTATGTGAATTACCGGCCGGCTTTGCTTTCTGCCCGTCGTCCTGTGTTTGATAAGGAAAAAGGGGAATTGAAAGTGGAGATACAAAACTTTGGATTGTCTGCATCGGAACCGGCGGAAGTGGAGGTGATATGTGGCGGCCATAGCTTGGGGCGGATGACTCTAAAGACATTGCAGCCTTATGAAGTAGAGTATCTGGCCTTCTCTCCGGATGCAGCCTTGGCGGATGACAAATCATCTTATGAAGTCGTATTTTTTTATGAAGGAAAAGAGGTGGAACGGAACAGACTGATTTAATTTGTAAGTTGACGGTTGATAACATCTTATTTTTGAGTGAAAAACGTTTGCCAAACGTATCTAATAAGAAAAATGCAAAATATGAAGAATTTATTGACCTTTTGTCTTATGGTATGCTGTGTGGCCGTACAGGCTCAATTAGTGACTTATCCCGAAGGACTGCAGACCGGTATGTCTCATAATGATGGACTATACGGTTCGTGTCCGTGTGCCGGGGGGCGACTGGAAAGATCTGTTTGAGTATAATGTGCAGGTAGATATGGATAGGGTACAGGATGCTTCGATGGTACAGTTTGATATGGGCAGTCCTGTAGAAGTGATGGTGAAAAAAAATAATGGGACGATTCATGAGGTTGATATCCGTCCGCAGGCCAGGAAAGTGCAGTATGTGCAGAATAAGAATGTAATTACGTTTACGCTGGACAAACCTCAGTATCTGTCTGTGGAGTTTAATGGCGACCGCCTGCATAATCTCCATCTTTTTGCCAATCCGATGGAAACGGAGACTTACTCGAAAGAAGAGAAAGGAGTGATGTATTTCGGGCCGGGAGTGCATCGTCCCAAAGATCTGCCGAACAATCAGATAAGAATACCAGGCAATACGACGGTTTATCTGGCACCGGGAGCTGTTGTGAAAGCGAAGTTGCTGCTGGATAAAGTGGAGAATGTACGGATCATTGGGCGTGGCATTTTGGACCATCCTGTTCGTGGTATCGAAATCACTGATTCTAAAAATATAGTGATAGATGGCATAACAGTGGTCAATCCTGATCATTATACCGTATTTGGCGGAGGTGCTGAGGGGGTGACAATCAAGAACCTGAAATCATTCAGTTGTAAAGGTTGGAGCGATGGCATCGACATGATGTGCTGTCACGATGTATTGATAGACAATGTGTTTATGCGTAATAGTGATGACTGCATTGCTTTATATAATCATCGTTGGAACTGGTGGGGCGGTTCGGACAATATCACTGTACAGAATTCCATTCTTTGGGCGGATATTGCTCATCCTATCAATGTAGGTGGTCATGGTGATCCGAATTCTCCGACAGGAGAGATTATTGAGAATCTGGTTTTCCGCAATATTGATATTTTGGAACATGATGAAGATGATGTGCCTTATCAGGGATGTATGGCTATAGATGCAGGCGACAGGAACAGGGTGAAAAATATATTGTTTGAGGATATTCGTGTGGAAAGTATTCAAGAGGGGAGGCTGTTTCATATCAATGTCCGTTTTAACGGGAAGTATGACAAACAACCCGGACAAAGCATCGATGGAGTGACTTTCCGTAATATTACTTATAACGGGGTGGGAGAGAACCCGTCACTGATAAAAGGATTGGACAAAGACCGGATGGTACAGGATGTGATTTTTGAGAACGTTGTGGTTAATGGGAAGAAATGAAAGATTTAAGTGGTTTTATAACCAATGAATATATTGAAAGAATTGGAGTCAAATAAAATTCGTTTGATAGAAAATAGTATATTTGTGTAACTGTTGGATGAGTTTTGTTTGCATGTAATGAAAATTATTCTAAAATATATCATATCTTTAAAGATACTGTTATGGGCATGTATAGCGATTTATCCGCAATCTTATCCATTTCGTAGTATCTCTGTGGCCGAAGGTTTGCAGGATCTTATAGTGAATGCACTTTATAAAGATTCATTGGGTTATATATGGATTGGAACCGCTAGTTCTTTAGAACGTTTTGACGGAGTACATTTGAAGTCTTTTCCTATTCCTGAAGAAGGGAAACGAAAGGATGTGAATACGATTATAGAAATGCCTGGTCATGAACTATGGATGGGGAATAGAACAGGGCTTTGGAAAGTGAATGGAGAAAAATTATTACGGGTGGCGGCTGATACGATTAGGAGTGGTGTATATTCTCTTTGTTCTGATGGTAAAGGGACGTTGTACATAGGTAGTGAGTCAGGTTTGTTTATATATAATTCTAAAGGAGTGGAACGCATTCTGTTAGATCCGAATGTTTTGTCAGGAGCCAATTTCATTATGGGAATGGCATTGGATGATCGGGATATTTTATGGGTAATTACTCGAAAAGGATTGTATTCTGTAGTTTTGTCTGGTAAAAGTATCTTATTTCATCCTTGTTTGATGAATGGACAAGTGTATGAAGATGGATATAATAATATATATAGTTTGGGATCCATGCTTTATTTAGGGACAACGGAGAAAGGAATTATTACTTTTGATAAATGTACCCGCCAGTTCGCTCATTGGATGGATTTGGGGCATGTGACTTCTCTATCAGGTAATGGAAAAGATATGCTTTATGTGGGTACAAATGGCAATGGAGCATATTTTGTATCTATTAATAAAAAAAGAATAATTCGTTCTTTCCGTCATGAGCCTGGTAATGAAAAAAGTCTTCGTTCCAATTCTGTTTATTCCATGTTGGTAGACCGTGAGGGATTGGTTTGGATAGGGCTTTTTCAATTTGGTCTTGATTATACAATGTATCAAAGTGGTATTTTCTCTACATATAGATTCCCGCCTTTTTTTGATTCGGAAGGTTTGACCGTGCGTACCATTGAATTGCAGGATGGAGAAAAATTAATAGGTTCCCGTGACGGATTATTTTATTTGGATGAAAAAAGAAATCTGTTCCGGAGTTTTAAATCACCAGAGTTACGTTCTAATATGATTATGTGTACTTATACTTTTTATGGTAACTATTATATAGGTACCTATGGAGGGGGAATGTATGTACTGGATCCGTTGACAATGAAGCTTCGGGATTTTGATATTCATGAACCTTTTCCTTTTATAAAAGGGTCGATTTTTGGGATAAATGCGGATTATGAAGATAATCTTTGGATTGCTACTTCCAAAGGGCTGTATTGTTATAAGGATGGGAAGAAAATCCGTCACTATACTAATACAAATTCTAAGTTACCGGAAGGCAATGTATATGGTATTTATTTTGATTCTACTCATCGGGGATGGATTTATACAGAAAGTGGCTTGTATATACTGGAATCAGATTCAGATAGGTTGATTACAGATCGTTTTCCAGAGAACTTTATACATGATAAATTTATAAGGACCGTTTATGAAGATTCATTTCATCAGCTTTATTTTCTTCCGGATAAAGGAACAATTTATTCATCTGATTTATCTTTGAAACAGTGTCGTGACCTTTCATCTATTGAGGTATTGAAAGGAAAGAATGCTATGTTTATGATAGAAGATAAAGAAGGATGGTACTGGATAGGGACTAATAATGGATTATATCGTTATAAAGGAGAAAAAAATAGAAGAATATGATTTTTCGGATGGTGTGTCCAGTCCTATTTTTCTGACTTGTATTCCAAGAATAGATAAAGATGGTACCATTTGGATTGGTAATTCTAATGGCTTGTTATTTACTGATTCTGGTAAGATTACAAAAGGAAGAAAATATTCTTATTCTCTTGGTATAACAGGTGTATATGAGGATGTAAATAAGGTGATTCCTGTAATACGTGAGAATGCAATGAGATATAGAGTAGAACTGGAAAATATACCTAAAAGTTTAATAATACATTTCTCTGCTTTTACTTATACGGATCCGGCTTATATGTCTTATGAATATCAATTGGAAGGTGGTGATACGGACTGGATTAAATTGACGGGAAAATCAGAAGTTGTTTATTATGGATTGCCTTCTGGAGATTATACGTTTAAAGTGCGCCGGATTGGGGATCCTGCTTCAGAAATTTCTTTGATGATACACATTTCTTCTGCAATGAATCTTTGGTTATGGATTTTGTTAGGTGGAATGAGTTTATTGGGAATTATTGTCTTTTTATATTGTAAATTTAGAAAAAAGCGAATAGAACAACCTAAGAAGATGGAATCTATTACTATCATGAAATATAAATCATGTCATATTAGTATACAGGAATGTAGGGAATTATCCGATAGGTTGAAGTCCATAATGTACGAAGAGAAACTTTATATAAATCCTAATCTGAAGATTGCTGATTTATCAGATAGATTGGAAGTACCAGTCTATATTTTATCTTATTTTTTTAATCAATATCTGAATTGTAGTTATTATGATTATATAAACGATTTCCGTATATCCGAGTTTAAAAAAATGATAGAAGATGGTGAACATAGTCGATATACATTAGATACATTGATAGAACAATGCGGATTCAATTCACGTGCAACGTTTTTCCGTAATTTTAAAAAAGTATCTGGTATAACTCCCAACGAATATATCCGAAGAAATAAAAAACAGTCAGAATAGTGAATTGAAGTATATTTGTAGTCTCAAATTATTATATACTGTCATATATTATAGATGTAATATATTGTTATACAGAGCGTTATTGTATATTTAGTATAAATCAACTGATTGATATATATTCTGTTGGTAAGCTGTTATCTTTTTGTCCTTTAGTCTGTATATTTGCATTGTATGATATGGTTAAAGGTATTTATCTATTATAAATATAGTATGAAGAACATTGAGAGAATAGTTTTGCTTGTCATTGTCGTATTGAGTAGTATTTCAATGCGGGCACAGACTTTAGAAAATTTTTTTAAAGCACCTCCTTTATGTGCACGACCGAGTACTTACTGGATGTGGATGAATGGAAATATATCCAAAGAAGGACTTACCGCTGACTTGGAATACATGAAACGGGCTTCTTACGGTGGGGCAATGATGTTCAATGTAGGAGTTGGGATACCCAAAGGTAGTGTTGATTATGCTTCTCCTCAATGGGATGAAATGACATTGCATGCAGTGAAAGAGGCAGAACGTTTGGGCTTGGAGCTTTACCTTCAGAATTCTCCCGGATATAGTGGCACTGGTGGCCCATGGATAACTGTGGAAAATTCGATGCAACAATTAGAGTGGACAGAAACGATGGTTGGTACCTGATAAAAAAGGTTTGATTGAATTAGATTTGCCTCAGCCTTATGCGAAGTTGGGATATTATCAAGATATAAAGGTACTTGCATTTCCCGCATTGGAATGTGAAACACAATTATTTCCATCTTTGGTAACGAAAGTTTTATTGGATGATGAGGAAATAGATAAAAACTTGTTTTTTTGATAATGATTTAGAATCACAAGTTCGTATGCAGCGGGCTGGTTCTGTCTTGACTTTCGAGTTATCCCAACCTTTTGAAGCTCGTGCTGTCACTGTACGACGGGGTAAGCGTGAAAAACCATTGGACCCTCATGACGGACCTCGTGATTATGCTCCTGATTTAAAATTGGAAGTGTCAGAAGATGGCAGGCATTATGTGGACGTTTCTAATATAAGTTGTCCGGCATTACGTTCTATGGATACTCCTGGTATTGCTCTGTTTGAACCGGTCAAAGGACGATATTTTCGATTCATAACAAATCGTGGGACCAATATTAGTGAAGTTCTATTACATGCCTCAGCCCGTTTGAAAGATTGGACAGCAAAAACGAATTATGTGAAAGATCCTGTAGCATTGGGAAATTATGATTCTCAGGATGTAACGGGGCAAACGATAGACCCTTCAAGTGTGATTGATATAACTTCATTAATGAACACTGATGGCAGATTGAAATGGAAAAGTCCCCCTGGCGTGAAGCGTTGGATAATTCTTCGTATGGGGTCTACTACTACCGGTGAAGTGGTAGCAGCTGCACCCGATAGCGGCGTTGGGCTGGATTGTGATAAATTTAGCAAGAAAGCTTTAGATCAGCATTCTGATAATTTCCTGATACCGCTTTTGAATAAATTGAAACCGTGGTGTGGGAAAACATTAAAAGCTCTGATGATGGATAGTTGGGAAGCGGGAAAGCAGAATTGGACTTCTTCTTTGCCGGGTTATTTTAAACGACATTGTGGATATGATTCTACTCCATGGTTATTGGCTATGACGGGACGCATAGTAAGAAGTATAGAGGATACGGAACGTTTCCTATATGATATGCGGCGCACCCAAACGGATATGTTTAATGAAAATTTTTGGCATATTTAAATGAAAAAAGCGCACAGTATGGTTTGAAGTTTGCAGCCGAACCTTATGGAGATGGAAATTTTTGAGAGTTTTGGAGTATGCGGAAGTTTTAGATTATCCGATGAGTGAATTTTGGGTACATTATATTTATGGAGGTGTGACAACATCAAAAATGGCAGCTAGTACCTCTCATCTTTGGAACCGTCCGATAGTTGGAGCAGAGTGTTTTACGGGAACTCCTTTTAATAGTAAATTGACCGAGCATCCTTATGCTATGAAAGCAGAAGGGGATTATATGATGACGGTTGGAGTCAATCGGTTTGTTTATCATGTTTTTGCTCATCAGCCTTATGTCGGAAAAACGGCAGGTAGTTTAATGACTATGGGACCTTTTGGTACACATTTGAATCGTAATTCTGTATGGGCGGAGCAAGCCGTTGGATGGAATATGTATAATGCACGTTGTGCTTATTTGTTACAACAGGGACACTATGTGGCAGATATTTTATATATAAAAGATGAAGGTATATCTTCTGGTATCACTGATTATGATTCAGCCTGCCCTATGACTCCGTATGGATATCGTTGGGATATAGGTAGTCGAAATGTGTTACAACATTTGTCTGTACAGAATGGAAGGTTGGTTTTACCTCATGGAATGAGTTATCGTTTATTGGTACTTACTCCGATGAAGCGATGTTCGCCTGAATTATTGAGACAAATAAAACGATTGATTGGACAGGGGGCAACGGTATTGCTTTCTTCAGAGAAACCGGAAGGATATATGGGAATGGATTTGGTGAAAGATAAGGCTGTAAAATTGTTAGCAGCCGAATTATGGAATATGGCAGGTAAAGAGAATGTATATCATTCAAAAGATTTGCGACAAAGTTCTGAAAAAAATTGCTGTATATCAGTCCCGATTTTTCTTTTATTGCCAGAAAATTAAATGATGCACAAGATTCATTTTATACTATCGTGCGGTTGAATGGGGATGATGATTTGAATTTTGTAGCTTAATCATCGTCGCCGTATGGAGAAAATAACCAGCTACTTTCCGTGTTACAGGAAAAGTTCCTGTCCTATGGGATGCTGAGACCGGAAATACTGGAATTCCTGTTGCTTATAAACAAGAGAATGGAGTTAT
>ENA-OQBV01000944-OQBV01000944.1-human-gut-metagenome-genome-assembly--contig:-NODE-944-length-15533-cov-2.610996_pt1 | contig 15533 bp, 22 predicted proteins | sample MGYA00242750_ERZ504559 | MGnify/ENA primary metagenome ERZ504559 (study PRJEB26092, sample SAMD00036230) | human gut metagenome | host: Homo sapiens | study: EMG produced TPA metagenomics assembly of...
CGTAGCGCACCGGTTCCAGCCGTTCCTCGCCTTCCATGCGAAGGATTTTGACTCCGTGGGCCGGCACGTCATACTGAAAACTGCCCGTCACCCGTCCTTCGTCTTTCCGCTTCACCAGATCACGCACCCGTGTCTTGCCGGCCAGCTCCAGAATCTCCAGAGGCACCCGGAAGGAGCAGACCGAATCCGAGGGATTATACAAGGCCACGGCACGCACCTTGCCCCGTTTCTGTTCGATATCTTTCACCAGCACATAGCCGCCTCCTTCATGCTGCACGATGTATGCCTGCAGCCCCAGCGGATCCTGGTTCAGGGCAATCAGTTCCTCGTTGCGGAGCAGTTTCAGCGACTCCTCCGGAATCCGGGTCAGGTCACATCCGATCAGCAGCGGCGAACTCATGATGCACCACATGCCGAAATGCGTCTCTTCCTCTTCCGGTTTCAGGCCGCGTCCGATCTCCAGCATGTCCATATCGTTGTAATGCCCGCCTCCCGCATAAGCCGAGAGATACAGGTTCATGTCGATACAGCGTTTCACGGCTGCCCAGTTCGGAGCGATGTCAGGACTGATTCTCCAGGAACGTGCCAGATTCCGCACCCAGGTCCCCGGATAAGCCCAGCGGCAGATATTCAGGGAGATATTCCGGGGACAGACTTCCCGGATCGCCCGTACAATCTCCGTATAGCGCTCCTGTTCGTCCAGTTCCAGCTGCTGGCCGGCCCCGCAATAGTCTATCTTGATAAAGTCGAATCCCCATTCATTGAAAAACAGGTCTGCATCCTGGCGTTCAAAGCCGTACAGCCCTACCCCGATGCCATGCTTGTCGGCATCCCAGATCGATCCGCAGGTATTGGCCCCGGCCTCCGAATAGATTCCGGCCTGGAGTCCGAGTGAATGAATATAGGCAGCCACGCCCTTCAGCCCGTTCGGGAAACGTTGCGGATGCGTATGCAGCCGTCCTTTCTCGTCCCGGTAGCCGAAAAATCCGCGTCAATGTTCACATAGCGGTATCCGGACTCCTTCAGTCCCAGTTCCACCATGGCATCAGCCTGCTTCCGGATCAGTGCTTCATCAATGTTCACCCGATATGTATTCCAGGAACTCCACCCCATTACAGGCGGTTCGATCCATTCGTTCTGTGCATTCATTCCCCCGACGCCGCCCAGCATCAGCAGGCAGGCAACCCATTTTCTTCCAGTTTTCAGTGTTTTCATATGACAGTCATTTATGTTTCCTGCAAATATAGGATAATTTTGCGGATCTCTCATTGCCACGGGAGAAATGAAAACAAAATGCCCATGCATTTGCACGGGCCAAAAAACAACACCGCCGGACAGAATTGTCCGGCAGAACTAATCTAAATCACTTCTGTGCAACATCAATGCCTTTATTCCGCAGAGTAACAGCCATCAGACGCACATAGTCAGCATATTGCTTCTCGTTCAGCGTTTGCTTCATCAGTTTCAGGTTTCCGTAAACAGCGTTGCGCACTTTCTCATCGCTGTTCTTCTTCGCACGCAAGGCACGGCTCATCTCGCCCTGGAAATAGTCGCAGATGTTCTCTACTTCCTCGTGCTGGTCAGAAGTCAACTGCAAATAGCGGCTCAGCTTCACCTTATTGATGCTGGCGTCCCAACGTGCAGCTGACTTCGTTTCATTTCCCTGAGTTCCTCCCGCAAATACAGATGCGGAAAAAGCCAATGCGGCTACCAATGTTAATCCTGTTCTTTTCATCTTTTACCTTAAAAATTTAATTAATACCTGAATTAAAAACCTTAAAATAAGAATCTTGTTACCTTAAAAACTTTCTTTTACCTTCGCAAAGGTAAGCACCGGAAATCAAACAGAAAAGCAATTAACAGATAAAAACACAGAAATGCGTCATTTATTGACGAACATCAAGAAAACACTTTCAAATGAACAATTTATATTACATTTCTGTAACATTTCGACATATTCGTTAGCAATATTGCCCCTCCCTTTGCTGTCTTCTCCCCTGTCTTAATTTACAGAACGCTGCCAAATAGGAAAAGTTGTACGCCATTTGGAAATTATGAAAGAAAAATTGCGGATATTTCCGACTTCTTGCTATATTTGCGGGCAAATACTAATGAAAACTTATGAAAAACGACAATTTGTACTTACACCCCGAGTTGGAGACGCTCTCCCGCTCCCGACTGGAGAAGCTGCAGATGGAAAGACTGCAGCAGACCCTTGCCCGCTGTATGCGCATTCCCTTCTATAAACAACGGTTCGCTGCCTGCGGACTCCGGCCTGAAGATATCCGAACCCTCGACGACGTACGGAAACTCCCGTTTACCACCAAGCAGGATCTGCGCAACAACTATCCCTTCGGACTCTCTGCCGTTCCTTTGGAAGAGGTCGTACGCCTCCATTCTTCCAGCGGTACCACCGGCACTCCCACCGTCATCCTGCACACACAGCACGACCTTGACGAATGGGCCAACGCCGTAGCCCGCTGCCTCTATATGGTCGGACTGCGCAAGGGAGACATCTTCCAGAACTCTTCCGGCTACGGCATGTTCACCGGCGGTCTGGGCTTCCAGTACGGTGCCGAACGCCTGGGCATGCTCACCGTTCCTGCTGCTGCCGGAAACACCAAACGGCAGATCAAGTTCATCACCGATTTCGGCACAACGGCCCTGCATGCCATTCCGAGCTATGCCGGACGCCTGTATGAAGTGATGGAAGAAATGGGCATCGATCCCCGCCGGGATACCCGCCTGCGTACCCTGATCATCGGAGCCGAACCCCATTCCGACGAACAGCGCCGCCGCATCGAACAGATGCTGGGCGTCAAGGCCTTACAACTCCTTCGGAATGTCCGAAATGTGCGGTCCCGGTGTGGCTTTTGAGTGCCCCGAACAGAACGGGACTCCACATCTGGGAAGACTATTACATCGTAGAGATCGTCGATCCCCAGAGCCTCGAACCGGTACCCGACGGTGAAGTGGGCGAACTCGTGCTGACAACCATCAACCGCGAAGCCATGCCTCTGCTGCGCTACCGCACCAGCGACCTGACCCGCATCCTTCCCGGAGAATGCCCCTGCGGCCGTCACCACAAACGTCTGGACCGCATGAAGGGACGAAGCGACGATATGATGATCCTCAAGGGAGTCAACATCTTCCCGATCCAGATCGAAAACATCCTCATGCAGTTCCGCGAACTGGGCACCGATTACCTCATCACGCTGACCAACCTCGAAGCCAACGACGAAATGACCGTCGAGGTGGAACTCAACGAGTTTACCGACGACTACGGCTTCCTCCAGCGCCTGACCAAGGAAATCACCCGCCAGCTGAAGGACGAAATCCTCATCACTCCGCGTGTGAAACTCGTGCCCAAAGGCAGCCTGCCCAAGCAGGAAGGCAAGGCAGTCCGCGTAAAAGACCTGCGCAAGACATTGATTTAATGAACTTTCAAAACAAGAAACAAACTTATGACCATTCATCAATTATCCGTTTTCGTGGAAAACAAGTCGGGAACCTTGCTTCAGGTGCTCGAACTCTTCAAGGAAGCCGGCATCCAGCTCATCGCTTCCACCATTTCCGATACGGTGGAATATGGAATCTACCGCATCATCTGTTCCGAACCGCAGCGGGCGTATGACACCCTGAAGCAGGCCGGCATTTCCGTCAGCATGTCCGAAGTCTTTGCCATCACCCTCGACAATACCCCGGGACAGGCAGCCGATGCGGTCCGCCGTTTCAGTGAAGCCGGAATCGGCATCTCCTACCTCTATTCCTTCCTGCTCGGAGGAAAAGGTATCCTGGTGTTCCGTACCGACAACAACGATCTGGCACGCAATGTCATCCTGACCCACCGGATGAACTACATCGACGAGCAGGCACTCACTGCCATCTGAAACAACTTTATATGAAAATCCTCCTGTCTTCAGCCTCAGACAAGTCCAGGCCGGAAAACAGGAGGATTTTATTTTTCATACCGCAAAATCAATCCGGAGACGGCAATGCAATGCTTTCCAGCTCCCGCCTGATCGCTTCCAGTTCTTCATCCCATTGGTCCAATGCCTGCAAACGTTCTTCCAGTTTCCTCATGACAGGAGATTCATATAAGATATGAGTAGACAATACTGCCGAATAAATATGTTTCGGTCCGCATTCTGACAGAGTCGATTTGATCCGGTTCACCAGCGACTTCATCCTTCTGGGCGTCAGTTCCTCCTCCTGCAACGCCTCCAGATACTCTTCCAGCGTCTCCACAATCCGGAATCCGATCTCCGACCGGGGATTGACAAAATGATCCCGGTCATTCAGTGCAAGGGCTCTGATCGTATTCTGCCCCTTTTCGTCCTTCATATAAAACCGGAAAGCTTTCACATACAGGAAATCCCGTGGCTGATCTGTCAGTGGATTTACAATCGGATGCGCCATCACATCCCAGTCACTCTTCGTATCATTACACTTCTTGCACGAAGGCAGTAAATTCCCCCACCTCACGACTTCATCCTGATACAGATTCTTGTGCTTGAAGTGATCCACCTCCATGTATGCGCTTTCCTGATTCAAGGCCTGCTCTGAATAAGCACACTTATTGTTGGTCATGGCCAGCAACGGCTTCGTAATATAACTTTTCTTCCAGACCGCAGAACCGTCAGCCTTGAACTTTTCCACCAGTTCCCGCTCCTTTTCCAGAGTCAGTTCCGCCGGCTTTTCCGGAAGTTCCAGCTTAATCATGTAGCAATTGATTATATTGCAGTTCCAACAGCCGCCGCGCAGAATTTTCCGGATGCAGAATCCGGCACAAGGTTTCGTAGGCAGCTTTCAGCTTTTCCCGGTCACTCTCGTCCAATCCTTCGTCAAACAGCTTCATATACTTCTGGTACTCACCCGTATGAATGTCCTCCTTCATCCGCATGGTATCTCGCAGAATCTCTTCCACAGTCCATCCTTTGAAATTGGTTACTTCCGAGCGGTCCACTTTCACCTTGTTGCCCTCCCGATGAAGAACATACAGATTCACCTCGTTCATGGACTGTACCACCAGCGGACTGTGAGTAGTCACTATGAACTGTACATTCGGAAATACTTTCGAAAGGAAAGAAATGATATCCCGCTGCCAGGCCGGATGCAAATGCAGATCAATTTCGTCTACCAGCACAATAGCTTCTTCCTGTAACGGATTCTCCGAAGCCGGATAACGTTCGAACATCCGCTTGCACAGATCAATGACCCATGACAGCATTGACTGGTAACCGTATCCCAGTTCCGTATAGCGGAACCAGCCGTCCTCCGTTTGAAACAGCGTGTAATTGTGCAGTCTGTCATTGCTCTCAAAGCGGAAGTCCAGAATCTCCGGAAACAGATTTCCGCACAGCAGCTCCCGGATGCGGTTCAGTCTTTCTTCTGCCTGCCGGTTATTGCTCTTGGCTGCATAATCCAGCTGCATGAGCCACTCCTCGATATTGATCAGGCGCTGATCCGGATGAAACAGGGAAGCACAGTCATCACACTGCGATTCCGAAAGACTGGTCTTCGAAGGATAACGGGAAACGCCGTAAGCATAAATCCGGAAATCTTCCAGTCCCGGATATTTTGATGTAGCACAGGAGTTTGTACCATATTTCCAGCGAAAAGTATTCTCCAAAGTCGTTGTACACTCAACCAGCATCTTTTCATCCAGATTAACCGAATCTTCAGAATCATTCAGAAGAAGATGAATTCCAGCAGGAACAAACTGCTTGCCACCGCCATCCTTTTTCGTAATCAGAACCTTTGATTGCTTCAACGAGTGTCCGTTCCATGGCACCGCACGCAGGTCTGCAATCGCTTTTAGCAGACTCGTCTTACCAGTATTGTTGTTACCCAGCAGCACCGTCCACTGATACACAGACTTTCCGTCTTTTTTCAGACAGCTGATCTCCGTGTCCTCAAAACATTTAAATGATAGGAATGATAGGGTTTTTTCATCTTCATATATACTTTTCAATTCCGGGAACATAACATTCTTTCTGCAAAGATAACAAAAAACAGACAGGCTGCCCCATCTGTCCGGAAAAATCTTCTTCAGCAAGAATCCACAAATAACAGGCGGCTATTCCGTGAAAAGCCCCGCAGAAAGTCCGTCATGCTCTCAGCGGAAAGTCAGAAAATTTGTTGCAGGAGAAATTCACGGCTCCGTAAATAAAGAGCCCCAGGAACTGAGCCAGATACTCATTGCAGTGCAGAAGTTCCACCAGCACCAGCAGGAACACAAACTGCGCACTGTAAGCCAGCGCGAAAAGCCCCCGCAAAGAACAGCATCTGATGCCACACCGTATTCTTCTTGTTTTCCTTGTCCAGCGGGAAAATCCAGTACTTGCACCAGATAAAGTTATGAATCTGCGACACCACATACGCCGTCACATTGGCCAGCATATAATCCTCCTTCCTGATGTGCATCATCAGCCAGACCACAAAGGCCGCAATGAGCGCATTAAGCGTTCCGATTATTGTAAAGCGCAGAATTCGTACACGTTCTTTCATTCACCAAGTTTTCAGGGTTTTCACAAATAGGGGTTTTTACGATAGAAATTTTCACAAATCGTTTTTTCATAAAATGAAGGACACGAATATCACATCCCATGTCCTTCCTATGAAAAATTTTCAAAAAAACTTCGATAAAAAATTAATCTTTATCTACGATCCTCAAATTCTAAGTTCATCTAATTTCGATTTCATGGTCGAAGGAATCCCCGGATGCATCCAGCATCACGTCGCGTCCTGAATTTGTTCCTTCGGGAATGCGATAACAGTCGCGGATGGAATCCAGTCCTGCGAACAGAGATACCCAGCGGTCGAGTCCGTATGCCAGACCTCCGTGAGGAGGAGCACCGAACTTGAAGGCGTTCATCAGGAAGCCAAACTGCTCCTGAGCCTTCTCGGGTGTAAAGCCCAGAATCTCAAACATCTTGGCCTGAAGCTGTGAGTCATGGATACGGATAGATCCTCCACCTACTTCCACACCATTGACCACCATATCGTAAGCATCTGCACGTACAGCTGCCGGATCAGTATCCAGTAAAGGAATATCCTCATCTTTCGGATGAGTAAACGGATGATGCATAGCCATCAGACGGCCTTCCTCTTCGCTCCATTCGAACATCGGGAAGTCAACCACCCACAGACAGGCAAACTTGTTCTTGTCGCGCAGTCCCAACTGGTTACCCATTTCCAGACGCAGTTCACACAGCTGCTTGCGGGTCTTCATCGCATCGTCACCGCTCAGAATCAGGATCAGGTCACCCGGTTTGGCACTGAAGGCCTCCTTCATCTGCTGCAATACTTCCTGTGAATAGAACTTGTCCACGCTTGACTTCACGTTGCCGTCAGCTTCCACACGGGCGTAAACCAGTCCCTTGGCACCGATCTGCGGACGTTTCACAAATTCGGTCAGCTGGTCCAGCTGCTTGCGGGTGTAGTGGGCAGCACCTTCGGCACAGATACCGCCGATATAGGCTGCATTGTCGAATACAGAGAATCCGTATCCCTTCAGGATGTCCATCAGTTCCACGAACTTCATGCCGAAACGCAGGTCCGGTTTGTCGCTGCCGTAATATTTCATGGCATCTGCCCAGGGCATGCGCAGGAACGGTTCAGTCAGTTCCACGCCGCGCAGTTCCTTAAACAGGTGCTTGGCCATACCTTCAAAAGTCTCAATAATGTCTTCCTGTTCCACGAAGCTCATTTCGCAGTCAATCTGCGTGAACTCCGGCTGACGGTCAGCACGCAGGTCTTCATCGCGGAAACACTTCACGATCTGGAAGTAGCGGTCGAATCCTGATACCATCAGCAGCTGCTTCAGCGTCTGCGGAGACTGCGGAAGCGCATAGAACTGTCCCGGATTCATACGTGAAGGAACCACGAAGTCACGGGCACCTTCCGGAGTAGAACCGATCAGCATCGGAGTTTCCACTTCCAGGAATCCCAGTCCGTCCAGATAACGGCGCACTTCCATGGTCATGCGGTGACGCAGTTCCAGGTTCTTGCGCACAGCCGTACGGCGCAGGTCCAGATAACGGTATTTCATACGCAGGTCATCCCCGCCGTCGGTATTGTCCTCGATGGTAAACGGAGGAGTCTGTGCCGAATTCAGCACGGTCAGCTCTTCCACCGTGATTTCCACCTCACCCGTAGGCAGGTTGGGATTCTTGCTGGAACGTTCGTTCACCGTACCCTTTACCTGAATGACATACTCACGGCCCAGGTGGCTGGCCCGTTCGCAAAGTTCTGCGTTCACGTCCGTGTTAAACACCAGCTGGGTGATACCGTAACGGTCGCGGAGGTCAACAAAAGTCATACCTCCCATCTTGCGTACACGCTGTACCCATCCGGCCAGCGTCACGCTCTTTCCTGCATCAGCGATTCTCAGTTCGCCGCATGTATGATTTCTGAACATATCTTCAATCTTGTTTTTTTCTTCGCACAAAGGTAATACATGTTTTTTACATGCCCAAACCTTCCGCCTATTTTTCGCACTTCTTTCCCCGCTAAGGCTCGCCCAGACATTTTACGATCAGTTCCACCTCCGGTTTCAGGTAATATTTCCGTGTCTTCTCATAGCCCATGCGGCGGAGGCCTTCCCACAGTTCCGGACACCCCTGTATCCAGCGGCTCAGGTTCTGTGAAGCCGTTTTCTGCCGGCTTTGCGGGAAATACATCCGGGCCAGTTCACTTTTGTGGTAGATCCGCAGCCGGAATTCCCCGGTCTCTTCTGCCACACAGGATCGTTCATTCAGGTTCATTTTTCTTCAGTTTTCCAGGTTTCTTACTACCTATAAAGATACAAAAAATATCCCGGAACACCAAGTGCTCCGGATATTTTTCAGGAAAAATTCCGGGGGATTATCCGAACAGCCTGCACCGTCCCCTGCATTTCTGTTCCGCCAGTTCACTCTCCACGTCATAGCAGGGACAGAGCTTGATCCACTCTTCCGGTTCCACCACTCCGTCGCCGTCCCTGTCCGGGCTCAGATCCCTGTGGCCCACCACCTTCCGGATTCTGTAGTCCTCACAGAGCACCCTCACCAGTACGCGGATCGACCGTTTCTGTTCCTCAGTCCGGGTGTCTGCCGGATTCCCTCCCGCATCCAGTCCCCCTTCATACGCAATGCCGATGCTGTTCGCGTTATGCCCTTTCGCATGTGCGCCCACCTGCCCCACCGGACGCATGGAACAGATCTCTCCGTCACGCCGCACGTAATAATGATACCCGCACCCGTTGAATCCCCGCTGCCGGTGCATCCGGTCCAGTTCAGCCGGAGAGAGGGACTTGTCCTCTCTCGTGGCCGTACAGTGAATGACAATCAGGTCAATCTTTCTCATTCTCCACTCCTTTCCTTCCATTTCCCGGTCAGGATGCAAAGCAGGCATCTCAGAATCCGGACAATTACTTTTACTGCTTTCATACTTCCATCATTTTACGGTCAGACACCCATTCCGCCTCCTTCCTCTTCTTCCCCGGCTTCAGCCGTCTTCTTAACCGGGACACGCTCATACGACAGGTTCGCCAGTGCATCCTGCAGGGTCAGTCCCGGACGGAAGTTGATGCGCGCCCTCTCGATCAGCCCGACATGGTATTCCTCTTCCACTTCCGCTCCCTTGCCGCTCAGTCCCAGCTGGAGCGATCCCAGTTCACCCAGACGTACGATTTCACCGCTCTGCAGCCCCTCGCTCACCACGTCTTCCAGAGCCGTCAGCACCGCCATGGTGTCCGCCCTCGTCACCGTACATTCCCGCTGGATGCGCTCCGCGATCTCACGGATCCCCATCACCCCGCGCGCCTGTGCCTGTGCATAATACTTCATCGGAGCTCCTTTGTCGCCCGGATTCTTTCTTCCCACTACTGAATAAGTCACTGCTTTCTCCATACACAATTTGTTTAAAAGGTTAGTACTTGTTTTAATTTGACAAAACAAAGATACGACACCCCTTCCCCCGCCATGTAGACATTTGCAGGGTTGTGTAGACTTAAAGGGAAAATATTTTTTTGTTTAACTGTCATTATTACAGATCAATGCCATGCAGCAGAAAAAAGTACTCTTTTTTATGCTAATTCTAGGTTTTATCAAAAATATCTATTACCTTTGCATCAACAAATCCCGCCCGCTTCCCGTAAGATTAGCGTACCCAGCGGGACATTTTTATTTATGGGAAGATATACACATCAAGCCATAACTACAGAACAGCAAATTGAAATTCTAAAAGAAAGAGGTTTGCTGATTGATGACGTTAAGCAAGCAATTGAAATTCTTGACACCATCAGCTATTTTCGTCTTGCGGGTTATTGGCGACACTTTGAGACTGACCATTCTACCCATCAATTTAGGGAAAACTGTAGTTTCTCTGATGTTACAGACCTTTACTCTTTTGACAAACAACTTAGGGTTTTACTGTTTACTGCCATCCAAACGATTGAGGTTTCTGTCCGCACTAAAATAATCAAGCATTTAGCTCTTGAATTTGGCGCTTTTTGGTTTATGGACGAAAACTACGCCATCAATAAAACCCGTTTTGCAGCAAATCTGTCTGTAATCCGTAAAGAAGTATCTCGTTCACACGATGATTTCATCACCGAGCATTTTCGAAAATATAGCGAACCAGACCTGCCGCCTGTTTGGAAAACATTGGAAGTTATCTCAATGGGTACACTATCCAAGCTCTACGCAAATTTTTCGGATTCAGCAGCAAAACATGCTGTGGCAAGAGAATTCGGTTTGAAACACCACAAATTCCTGAGAAGTTGGCTGGAATGTCTTGCTGTACTTCGTAACTGTTGTGCCCATCACTCAAGACTGTCAAACCGTGTCTTTCCTGTCAAGCCAATGATGCCGGAGCGTATGCCGAACACTTGGATAACGGATTTTTCATTTCGCGAACAAACTCTTTATCCTCAACTCTGCTATGTAGTGTATTGGCTTAACTCCATTTTTACTGACAACACTTTTGTAACTGACTTCAAGCAGCTTTTGGCAAGACATCAATCAGTAAATCCGCACTTGTTAGGCTTCCCTTACAACTGGGAACAAGAGCCTTTGTGGAAATAAAATATTGTCCTTCTTTTACAGACACAAACAAGGCCATCTCAACCAGATTTTGAGATGGCATTGTTTCCTTTTCAACGCACCTCAACCGTTTCCGGTTCTCCCAGCGTCATGAACCGGATCACTACGTCCGGGGCATCTTCGCTGATCAGGCTGCAGGAGAACGACACGGCCGAAGTTCCTGCCAGCATCAGCGCCTCGCCTTCCGGAACCACCGTCTGCACCACGTTGTAGTTCTTGTCCGTCACCACGGCCTTGCCGTCGAAGGTGTACAGCAGGTACTGGTGTTCCTTCACCGTACACGGGAACTTGATCACGCCCTCCGGAGTGGTGAACTGCGGATTCTCGATCGCCCCGTCACCTTCCACCTTCAGGCGGACTGCAAACCGTCCCGGATAGGGAGTCGTCCACGACCAGTCCGAACCGCCCGGCTGTCCCGGCTGCATCTCGCCCAGGTTGCAGGTATAATATTTGGAAATATGCAGCGGATAAAGCTTGAAAAGGCGGTCGTTCTGTTTCTCCAGATGCCATTCGGTCTGCGGATCCCGCAGACGCGCACGCTGTTCCTCCGTAAAGGCCTGCTTCTCGCGGAGATAGTCCCAGTTGCGGATCGCTTCCAGCAGCCGGTCTATCTGGCCGTGACGTCTGAAGTCTTTGCCCGGATGGTCATGGCATAGCCCGCATCAAATCCGGCTGCTTCCGACATGGCCCACTCCACATCCTCCAGCGAAGTACACTGCTGCTTCCGATCGGCCAGACGGATCAGGAACCATCCCAGCATGCGCGGGAAAAGATTGCGCTTGTAGAAGGCCTGGTTGACGATCCGGCTTTCCACCTGCCCCGTGCGCATGGCTTCTCCCCACGGCTCTCCCCAGTTGGTGTACGTATGGGTGTGCCACAGGTTATGGCTCAGCCGGCTGGCATCATTGCGGAGCGGATGCTTCACCTGCGTGAAAATGCGGTTCACGAAACGCGACATCGCATAGTCGTCATGCCCCGTATAGCCGCATCCTTCCAGCCCGTCAAAGGAAATCTGGCAGACCCCCGTCTTGTTCAGCAGTTCGGCAATGCGGTCGGCATACGCATCCTGCAGCTCCAGATCCGGGAAAAACGTGCGGTACGGATAATCCCACAGCTTATACAGCGGCTCGTCCTGGCCGTGAGCGGCAGCCGTGGTTCCCCACGCCCCGCGCCGGCAGTTCTTCAGCAGCATATACTCTCCCTGTTCTTCCACCTTGCCGAAAGAGATCAGCTCCTTTCCGATCTGCAGGCCGTTCAGAGTCAGCGGCACGGCAAAGAGTTCCGATTTCCGGATCCGGATGTCCGTCTGCACGGCATCCAGCGGTTCCGCCAGCACCAGTTTTCCCTGCTTGAGCAGATGCTCCGAAGGCACCGGTGTCACATAGGCATCGTTCGTCGTCGTAAAATTGGAAAGCGTATGCACGCCCAGACCGATCCCCGGGCCTGCGCCTTTTCAGCCATCTTCCGCATGCCTTCATCCCCTTCCGGACTCACCTCCGGCCGCCAGTTGAAGTGTCCCCAGTCCAGGAACGGCCCGTCGTGATACAGGTAGTCAAAGCCCGCCTGCTCAGCCCGTGCCAGCATATCCTCGAAATTCTCAGCCGTGAAGTCGGTGATCAGGTACGATTTCATTGCCTCCCGCGACTTCTTGGCCCACTCTCCCTTCAGCATCGGGTGCGGCAGTCCTTCTTCCACTTCCACGTCACCGATACGGTCAAGAATCCGTTCCCGCTCGTCCCCGAAGAGTGCCACGGCAGCCCCTCTGACCGGACCGTCAGGCCCTTTCACGGGAAGCGTCCACGATTCTTTCACCCCATGCACCGGACGGAATTCTTCCCGGTCGCGCCTGCGGGCTCCCAGCTGGAAAACCGCACCGTCTCCCGTTTTCGTAACCGCCTGCCGGTCACCGGGAACCGTGCTGACCGACAGGGATGCCGGAGTACCTTCATAACCGAACTCGGTCCTGTAAGCATTTGCGTAACCCTCGGGCAGACCGGCCGTTGTCTTGATATTCAGAGCCTGCATACCGAAAGCCACGTCTTTCTCCTGCACCACTCCGACCACTTCACCGACCACCTCGCCGATGCCGACACCCACCGGTCCGAACACCAGCGCGTCATATTTCCCGGGCACTTCCACCGCTTCCAGCCGGATACAGGCGTCCGATTCCTTTACCCGGAGCGTCACACGGCTTCCGTCGGTCATCGTAAACTTCAGCAGGTTCCCCGAAGCTTTCATCGATGCAGGCAGGATCACCTTCCCCTGGCTGCCCGCCGAAATGACGGGAAACTGCTTCCCGCCCAGAATCTGTTCCCCATTCACCTGAATGGACTGGTAATATCCGCGTTCATCAATACCGACCTGCGTGGCTCGTGTCTTCAGGTCTTTCTGTGCATAAAGCGATGCTGCCAGCGGAAGCAGCATCAGGCACCCCCATTTTCTGCTCAAAAACAATTTCATGCCTGTTTGATTTATATGTTTCAAAAATGTTTCTTCAGTACTTTCAGCGATACTGCAACGGGATCACCCGACGGAGTATCCGGATACGAATTATTCTTCCGGCTCCAATCTATGGACATCTGCGTGTAATCAGGCTTCACCCTGTTTTCCATCCAGAGAGTGCCCCGCCGGATAACCTCTTTCACGGAAATGCCTGATAAATAACTGTGTTTCATAATCAATAAATTTAGCTTCCACAACAAAGGTAATCATATATCTTTAAAATCTCTTTTTATCAAAGCTTTCCATGCAACAATTCTTCTTTCAAAATCTCATACACGTAAGCCGAGCTTTCAATATAAAGCCCCGTAGACTCATCCGAAAGCTTCGCAAATGTTTCCGAATTATAAAACTCCCTGAGCGCCGTTGACAGGTCGCACCCGTTATCTTCCATAAGATAAGCTATGATATCTTTGGCAATGCCTTCTACCAGATATTGCATTCGTTTGTTCATATCCTGTGTAAGTATTTAACGGCTTCTGCCGAATGAAACAAATATTGTGATGAAACTTTTTTATATTTTAAACCATTCACGAGCATTTGAAGGTCAATTATTCCGTCATCAAAATTACGGAACAAGGTTGCTATGGTATCATCGGCAACAGGACCTGTCACGATGTCAAAAGAATGTATCGGCTGTATGTTTCTCCTGTTGCGGTTAGCCATAACAAATAAAGCCCATTCTTCATTTGGTTCTTCAAATGTCTTGACCGAAAGGACCTTTAAGGCTGTTTCGTCAAATTCAAACTCTGTAACAACGGCTTCTCCGCCATAAATAGCCGACGTACGTCTGGCCATTTGTTCTGCCTGCACCCTAATCTCTGTCAGATAGAATCCCTGTCCGAAATCCTTGAAAGGTTTGCATTTTGACAGATCTATCTGCTCAATTATTATATTCGAACCATGGTATAGTTTCATTGGATACCTCCTCCGTTATTCAGACAAACTTGTGTAAGATCCTGCACACTGTCATCGAATGAAAGCAAATGCTCCGCATCATAATGTTCCGTAAGAAAATCAATACCTTTAAAGCGTATCAGATAATTGCTCGCCTCACGAACGGAAAGATGATGGATTTCAGCAAACTCACTAATGGCAGCAACAATATATGCAATTACATTTTTGTCAATTTCCTGCTCACCTTTTAAAACGACAGATGCCGACATGCCAAGGGCATCAAGCACCTTTGTAACTGTCTTTATCGTAAGCCCTTTTCCTCTCTCTATCTTAGAAATCTGAGCTTTACCGACTCCTACCCGTTCACCGAGCTCTTCCTGAGTAAGTCCTTTGCGAAGACGTTCATTCCGAATCATCAAACCTATATTTTCCAACCTGTTTGTCATACGATCTATTTTTACACGCAAACAAATATACAACAAAGTTTCCAAAACAGGAAACAATTATATGTATATCCGCAAAGATACCACTCTGAAAGCAATGATGAACAACAGAATAAAACATTCCGTAGAGGTTTCTGCAAAAGAAACACTATCTTTGCAGCGTTATCCGACATCTGAAATTTACGAACGATTATGAAGAAAAAATTGTAACATTTGGGGAAATTATGATGCGACTGACCACTCCGGGAAACCTGAGACTCCAGCAAAGTCGCGAATTGTCAGTCAATTACGGAGGAAGTGAGGCCAATGTAGCCATCTCGGTGGCAAACTTCGGCGGCCAGGTGGACTATGCTGACCCGCCTGCCCGAAAACCCGCTGGGGGAAGCCTGCATCGCCGAACTCCGCTCACATAACATCGGTACGGATCACATCCTCACGGGAGGAAAACGCCTCGGTACCTACTACATGGAAAAGGCTGCGGCCATGAGAAACTCACGCGTCATCTACGACCGCGAAGGCTCCTCTTTTTCCGAACTCGAACCCGGCATGATCAACTGGAAAGAGATCTTCAGCGATGCCGGCCTGTTCCACTGGTCCGGTATCGACG
>ENA-OQBV01000945-OQBV01000945.1-human-gut-metagenome-genome-assembly--contig:-NODE-945-length-15503-cov-3.067833_pt1 | contig 15503 bp, 17 predicted proteins | sample MGYA00242750_ERZ504559 | MGnify/ENA primary metagenome ERZ504559 (study PRJEB26092, sample SAMD00036230) | human gut metagenome | host: Homo sapiens | study: EMG produced TPA metagenomics assembly of...
AGGTATTTCCATGAACGTAATTGTTTCCCCTAATGCACCGAAAGCCATCGGTCCTTATTCGCAGGCTATGGTATCGAATGGTATGTTGTATATTTCCGGGACGGCTGGTGTCGATCCGCAGACGGGTAAACTCCAGGAAGGTATTGAAGCCCAGACGGAACAGGCTGTCAAAAATATTGCCGCTATCCTCGAAGCAGCCGGTTCGGACTTCTCGAAAGTCGTCAAGACGACGTGCTTCCTCTATGACATGAAAGACTTTGCCGCTTTCAACGCCATTTACGAAAAAACTTTCATCAGCAAACCGGCCCGCAGCTGCGTAGCCGTCAAAGAACTGCCGGCTCATTTCCTCTGCGAAATCGAAGTCATTGCAGAAGTGTAAGTATTAGTTTGGAGTTCGGAGTTTGTAGTTTGTAGAAAATGGCTTTAAATTTAAAACCAGCGGCTAACCACTAACTGCTAGCCGCTTAAACGTTTTGCGTTCGTAGTTCATCGGTCATCGCGATGGGGTGATATTTTTAATCCCGTACGACAAACGATGAACGACCTACGATCAACGTAAAAAGAGGCTGTCTTTATGGGGTGGCCTCTTTTTTCTTGCCCTATACATTCTCATTGTGATAAAATTTTCTTATACTACATAGGGGAAGTGACGTCATGACTATTTTAGAGATGTATAAACGTATCGTGCCTTTTTTTGGGAGCGGCCCTGGGGAAGGATTGTGAAGTCGTCCTTCATGATCTGCGCTATCCCGATGAATCGGTCATCGCCATTGCCAATGGCGACATCAGCAGCCGCAAACTGGGAGCTCCGGCGACGGATTTTATTTTGAAACTCATGCAGGTCGGTAAGAAAAGGGATCAGGAATATATGACCAATTACTACGGGAAGAGCGTCAACGGCCATACCCTGCGGTCTTCGACTTTTTTTATTCATGATGAGGAGGATAATATCATTGGGGCCCTTTGCCTGAATTATGATGTCCAGCGCTATCTGGACGTGCGGAAACAACTGGATGCCCTCATCTTGATGGACCCTGGGAAACACATTGACGGCATGCCTCAGGATAACACTAAGAAGGAAGATGACCATTTCCTGAGCGTCGAAATCTCAGAAAGCATGTATCCGACCGTAGACGATGCCATCCAGCACCTCATCCAGCGGACCCTGGCCCCTTACGGGACCGAGGCCAAACGCCTATCCCAGGCAGAACGCCTGACTGTCGTCGAAGACCTTTACAAGAACGGCCTCTTCGTCCTCAAAGGCAGCGTCTATGCCCTGGCCCAGATATTGGGCGTTTCGGAACCGACGATTTACCGCTACTTGAACCGTATCAAGAAAGAAAATCACAACGCACAGGGGTGAGCAAAATGGATTTAGGGAATTGGAGAGACTTCTTTTCATCTAAAATTTACAAGCGTGGCGAACGCTATTACGAAGAAGGCGACGTCTCCAATCTGAAGTGCACGGAGAAGCAGATAACGGCCGACGTCTATGGCAGTGATATATATGAAGTCACTATCGATTTGGAAGACGGCCAGGTCGAAGGGATGGACTGCACCTGTCCCTATGCCGAACAGGGAGAATATTGCAAGCACATGGTCGCCGTACTGCTGGCCGCTGAAGACGAAGAACTGGATGAAGCGGCTGATGCTGGACAGAAAAAAGCATCGTGGTAGGATATCTTGCAGCGCCTGTCTGAATCAGATTTGCGTAACTTTTTCTTTCAATTAGCCGAAGATAATCGGGCTTTGCAGAAGAAAATCGTACTAGATTTTTCCAGGGGCAAACCGTCTGCTAAGGAAATGCATCGATATGAACGCAAATAGACCGGGTATTGGCTTCTTACGACCTCTTGGGATATATTGAATATAATGCCAGTAAGGCTTTCGCTGACAAGGTCCTTGATTATTTGAGCAGCACCATACCGCCGCTGATTAAGCGCTCTTGTACGATGGAAGCATTGGAACTGGTCAATATCATGGCGTCCAATGTGGCGGATATATCTTTGAAGATGAAGATGACCAGCAGCTCTGTCTGGATGAATGTCGAGCTTACTGGGCCGATATCATTGGCCATGCCAAAACGGAAGACGTGCCGAAGCTGCATCGATGGTTTATACAGCAGATGGATGCAATCAAAAACAAGGGCAATGAGCTATACGGCTATTACGAAGAGGTGCTGTATAATGACTTCGATGACCCGGCGTCCTTGAAATGGAAACTTGAACGGATTGATGCGGAAATCGAGCACTATGAATCGACAAAATCCGACCAAAACGATTCTGTATTGTTTATTTGAAAAAACTCAGCACCTATCCTGAAGGCCTGGAATTGGCCCGCAAAATCGCTCAAGAATGGTGTGAAACCTACCGGAACCGCCGGGCCATGAAAGACGAACTGTCCAAAGCGGGCTTCTAAAAAGGCTCGCCTCATAGGAGAACTGACCGCCTGAGGCGGCCTGAGAGGTTGATTTTCTTGATAACATATAAAATTCCCTGATGCTAGCTATTATTTAGATGGCATCGGGGAATTTTTTTATGCAAGAATGAAAAGTCGCGCAGAAAAATGTAGAGATAGACGCAAAAGTTGCGCGAAAAAATGTTATAATAAGGAAAAGACTTTCTGTTTAGGGGGTGGAATCTTGGAAAGAGAATTAATGAAATCATTGGTAAAGTGGAAAACGGCGCCTCGTCGGAAACCGTTGATTTTGAAAGGAGCTCGCCAAGTTGGCAAGACTTGGCTCATGAAAGAGTTCGGACGCCGATATTTTCAGAATGTAGTGTACATCAACTTCGATAATAATCCACGGATGCAGCAGATTTTTGAACAAGACTATGATATCCGCCGCATTTTATTAGCTTTTCAGGTAGAAACTGGTGAAAGTATCCGGCCTCAAGAAACTTTGATTATCTTAGATGAAGTCCAGGAAGCGCCACAAGCGATTTCTGCGTTAAAGTATTTTTGTGAAAATGCACCGGAGTACCCTGTAATAGCTGCCGGCTCTTTATTAGGGATTGCTCTGCATAAAGGTATTTCATTCCCTGTTGGAAAAGTGACGACAATGCAATTGTATCCGCTATCTTTTTATGAATTTTTACGGGCTGTCCATGAAGAGCGCTTAGCGGATTTATTGGACCAGCGCGATCCGGCCATGCTGAAAGTATTTCATGACCGTTTTGTCACCTGGCTCAAGAATTATTATTATATCGGGGGTATGCCGGAAGCGGTAGCCGCTTTTGCAGAAACGGCTGATTATAGTGTTGTGCGGCAGATTCAAAATGACTTGATTACCCTATATGAAGCGGATTTTAGTAAGCATATCATCACAGCGGAGATTCCTCGTGTCCGAATGGTATGGAACGCCATCCCGCTTCAATTAGCAAAGGAAAATAAGAAATTTTTCTTTGGACAGGTAAAAAAAGGGGCACGGTCTAAAGATTTTGAAATTGCCATAGAATGGCTTGTCGATTGTGGATTGATTGCTAAGGTGAATCGTGTTTCCAAACCAGCCATGCCACTTAAAGCCTATGCCGAACAGAACGCATATAAACTTTTTTTCTTAGATGTGGGCTTATTAGCGGCCATTAGTGAATTGGACGTGCGTTCCCTTCTGGATGGAAACGATATTTTTGTAGAGTTTAAAGGGGCTTTGACAGAACAGTACGTTTGCCAGCAACTACTTTCTGAAACATCGTATAATCCTTATTACTTTACGTCTCCCAGTAATCGGTATGAAATCAATTTCATGATTCAGAAAGGGAGAGAGGTCATTCCACTGGAAGTTAAAGCGGAACAGAATTTACAATCCAAGAGCTTAAAGGCCTATGTTGAAAAATACCATCCAGCAAAAGCTATCCGATTTTCCATGAGTGATTATCAGGAACAGGAATGGGTAACGAATATTCCCTTATTTGCGATTCGCTGGATTACCTAACGACTAGCCACTAATTAGCCTGTTTTCCCCTTTACTGCTATTTGAACCGTATCAAGAAAGAAAATCATAACATACAGGGGTGAAAAACATGAAAATTTATAAGAAGCGGTTAATGGACGAAAGGCTCGCCTCATAGGAGAGCTGGCCGCCCAAGGCGGTCTGAGAGGTTGATATTTATTTGAGATTGTCCTTTTACAGAAAACTAAATATAACGAAAATATAAATATCCTGCTAAAATATTTTGTTTTTGGCAGGATATTTTTTTTGACTTTGTAAGTGCATTACAAAAGAACAACCATCAATATATATTTATTACAAAAAGACATATCAATAAATATTGCAAAATAATTATTACTATGATAATATTTTATTAACAATAAAGAGGGGCATACAAGCCATACGTAATAACTGTATCTTGTGTGGAATGAAGGGATTACACTATAAAAGGAGATTGATAGAATGGAACAGACAGTACAGTGTCCTGATAAAGGACACGTTTTGGGAAAGGAAAAGCTGACCCGATGGGAAAAAGCGGGTATGACCAAAGCACAGTGGAAAGAAGCTGTAAAGTTTGATAGTACCGACTGGGGCTGGGTCATTATGAGTATCGGCATGGCTATCGGTGCTGGCATCGTATTTTTACCGGTACAGGTAGGCTTGGCAGGGATTTGGATTTATCTCCTATCTTCTATTATCGGTTATCCGGCTATGTATCTTTTCCAGCGATTATTCATTAATACATTGGCAAAATCTGAACGATGCGAAGATTATCCCAGTGTCATTGGCAATTACCTGGGCAAGAACTGGGGCTTGTTTTTAGGCCTTCTCTACTTCCTGATGCTCATTATCTGGGTCTTTGTCTATTCGACAGCCATCAATAATGACAGTGCGTCTTTCTTAGTCACCTTTGGTGTGACAGATCATTCGCTGGCTAAAAATCCGTTATACGGGCTGGCCATTATTTGTGCTCTTGTCGCCATTGCATCTCGTGGTGAAAAAGTACTCTTCAAAATTTCGACGCTGATGGTCTTGACGAAGTTGTGTGTCGTAGCTGTATTGGGCATCATTATGGTTCAGCATTGGAATTTAGCGAATGTAGGCAGCTTTCCCGATTTTGGCTATCTCATCAAGCAGACCATCATCATGCTGCCCTTCACGCTGACATCTATTTTGTTCTTGCAGAGTTTGAGCCCGATGGTTATTTCTTATCGTTCCCATAATAAGTCGATTGAAGTCGCCCGGTACAAGGCTTTGCGGGCTATGAATATCGCTTTTGGCGTGCTCTTTGTCACCGTATTTTTCTATGCTATTTCGTTCAATTTGGCTATGGGCCATGACCAGGCTGTTATGGCTTATGAAAACAATATTTCTGCTTTAGCATTGGCTGCCCAGGGGATTCCCGGCACTTCCATTAAGATCATGAGTTTGATTTTAAATATTTTTGCTGTCGTTACGGCCTTCTTCGGTGTCTTTCTGGGCTTCCGTGAAGCTTGCCGTGGCATTGCCATGAACTGTTTGAAACGTATCATGCCGGAAGATAAGATTAATGTCCGTGCCGTTTCGTTGGGCATCTTGGTCTTTGCGGTTCTCGTGTCGTGGGGCGCCATTATTCTCAATGCTCCCGTTTTGAGCTTTACTTCCATCTGCAGTCCTGTTTTTGGCATGATCGGTTGCTTGATTCCGGCTTATCTCGTCTATCGGGTGCCGCGGCTGCATGACCTGAAAGGTGTTTCGCTGTATCTCATCATTGCAACGGGCATCTTGCTGATTATCTCGCCGTTCCTGGCTTTTTCGTAAGCTTGTAACGGATTTCATAGATTGATTTTTTAGGAGTGATAATAATGGAAACCTGTACTATGTGGAATAAAATGATTGAAATCATGAAGCAAGATATCAAACCGGCTACGGGATGTACGGAACCGATTTCCCTGGCTTTTGCAGCGGCTACGGCGGCGAAAGAATTGGGAGAACCCGTACAATCTGTCAAAGCCTTTGTTTCCGCTAATTTGATGAAAAATGGGATGGGCGTCATGGTTCCTGGAACCGGCATGCCAGGATTGGCTATTGCCGCTGCTGTCGGGGCTCTGGGCGGTGATGCTGATGCAGGCCTCCAGGTCCTGAAATCCTTGACGCCTGATGTGGTAGCCCAAGGGAAACAAATGGTAGCCGATGGCAAGGTCACCGTTGGTGTCAATGAAACGACAAAACATATCCTTTATTCGGAGGCCAACGTCTATGGAGAAAGCCGCCATGTCCGCGCCGTCATCGTCGATAGCCATACGAACGTCGTCTTAATCGAAAAAGATGGGCAGGTCATTTTTGAAAAACAAGCGAGCTGTGATAATGGCGAAGCCGATAAAATTGCTTTTTTGCAGTCCCTCTCGATCAAAAGATATTTTGGAATTTGCTGAAAAACATTCCCCTTGCCAATATCCAGTTCATCAAAAATGCAGAAAATTTGAATGATGCCTTGTCTAAAGAAGGTTTGACCGGGAAATATGGCCTGCGCATTGGCTGCACCATGGAAAACACATTAAAGAAGGCTTGCTGGCAGGCGATTTGGCCCGTGAAATCCAAGTCCGCACGGTAGCTGCTTCGGATGCCCGCATGGGTGGCGCTGCTTGTCCGGCTATGACCAATTCCGGTTCTGGCAACCAAGGGATTAGCCGGTAACGGTTGTCGCTGACCATATCAAAGCCTCTGGTGAAGAACGCGTCCGGGCCCTGGCTTTGGCCAGTATGGTAGCTATCTATGCTCACAGCTATTTGCCCAAGCTGTCTGCTTTCTGCGCGACCGTTACGGCTGCCATGGGGGCAGCGGCCGGCATGGCCTGGCTCCTTGACCGCAAGACGCCCTATCAGACTATTTGCAAAGCCATTTCGTCCATGAATGGTGGCATCGTCGGCATGGTCTGCGATGGCGCTGCCGATAGCTGTGCCATGAAAGTTGCTTCGGCAGCAGAAATCGCTTATCGTTCAGTCCTTATGGCCTTAGCCGGTATCCGCGTAGAAGGTACGGATGGACTCGTCGCCGATACGGCTGATGAATGTATCCGCAACGTAGGTCTTTTAGCCTCCAATGGGATGCAGCAGACCGATTGTGAAGTCTTGCACATCATGTTGAACAAAAATAAAGAAGTTGCCGGGGCATAATTTCCCTGACAAAATAAAAAATCCCCTGATACTATCATGATGTAGGGATAGCATCAGGGGATTTTTTATTTTCTGCGCAGATGAATGGAGAAACCGCCTACTGTTTCTTTTAAGAAGGCGACTTTAATATTTCCTTTTTCGTCGCGATAGCAATGGTCTTCATCCAAAGCGATTCCCTGCCGTTGATAGAAAGCTAAGGCGCGGGGCATATCGCGTGTATCAATGCAGATGTGGCCGTTCGTACCGGGCATTTCATGGTCGCAGATTTCGGCGATAGGTCCTGCAAAGAAATTGTCGGCACCGGGAATTTTGTCCTGAGCCATTAATCGGCACAGACCGTCGGTTACGGCTTCAGCTTCTGCTCTGCCAGGTACATGCAGACCTACGTGACCGAGTGTGAAATCCAGCATGTGACGGACGATTTTTTTGCAGTGTGCTGCGATGGCATCCCAATCTTTAGCCTTGACTAAATCAGAAGGGGTAATGAAACTGCCGCCGACCGCTGCGACATTCGGTAAATCCAGATATTCATTCATGTTGTCGTAATTTACGCCGCCTGTTGGAATGAATTTCATGGCAGCAAAAGGACCGGCAAGGGCTTTTAAAGTTTTCGGACCGCCATAGGCTCCGGCTGGGAAGAATTTGCAAACTTCCAGTCCTAACCCATTGGCCGCTTCGATGTCGGCTGGAGATACGGTTCCCGGCATGATATCGATATGGTTTTCGATACACCACTGAGTGACCTGAGGGTTATAGGCCGGCGTAATGATGAATTCAGCACCTGCTTCTACAGCGGCTTGCGCTTGTGCTACATTATGTACCGTGCCAGCTCCGACGATGAGTCCGGGAATGGTCTTCATAGCGCGGATGATGTCCAGGCAGGCATCCGTACGGAAGGTAACTTCAGCAATCGGGATTCCCCCACGGACTAAAGCTTGACCAAAGGGGACTGCGTCTTGTGCATCTTCTAAGACGATGAGCGGAACCAGTCCGATTTCAAATATTTTCTTCATATTATCGCTAATCATGACGGCCTCCTATTTTTCCATAAAAGCTTTTAACTGATCCGGATAGGGGAGACCTTCGTTGTCTCCCCGGCTGGTAACCTGGATGGCACCGATGGCATTGCCGCGGCGTACAGCTTCTTTCAAGGGAAGCCCTTCCATCAATGCCGTAATGACCCCGGCTGCGAAACCATCGCCGGCACCGACTGTATCGACGACTTTATCGACTTTGAAGCCGGGAACGAGATACTCTTCGGTAGCTGTCGTTACGTAAGCGCCTTGGCTGCCGACTTTCGTAATAACGGCTTTGGCTCCCAGGTTACGATAGAAAGCGTTGATTTTTTTCGGATCATCACTGCCCATGAGGATTTTGCCTTCAGCTGTCCCAGGGAGAACGATGTCAGCTTTGGACGCCATGTCATTAATGGACTGAATCATGACATCCTGACTGGGCCAGAGCTGAGGACGTAAATTGGGATCGAAGGTAATCAGTAAACCTGCCTGACGAGCCTTATCGAACATTAAGTTGACAGCAGCACGCGTCGATTCACTGAGGGCCGGTAAAATCCCTGTCAAATGGATGTGGCTGTATTCATCGAAGCGGATTTTTTCAACATCTTCGACAGATAACGTAGAGGCAGCCGAGCCAGACAACGGAAATAAAAATATCCGGATCGCCTTGGCTGACACGGTCCTTTCAGCATGAACCCTGTCTTTTTCGTATCACTCCAGGCGACGAATTCATTGCCGATTTTATTTTCATTTAGTACATGGATAATTCGCTGACCAAAAGGATCTTTGCCCAGTTTCGTCATGTAAGTAACGCGGTGACCCAGACGGGCTACCCCGACAGCGACGTTGAATTCTGCGCCAGCAACGGCCAAATCATAACCACTTACACTGTCAAGGGAACCTTCACTTTGAGCAATCAAGAGGCCCATGGGTTCACCTGCAAGAATTAATCCAGATTTCATAGTTCTTCATCCTTTCAAAATGGAATAGGAGCTGCCTTATGTGACAGCTCCTTATTTTTGTTTAAGGTTGTTTGCCGATATAGGCAAGAATACCGCCGTCGACATATAAGATGTGGCCATTGACGAAGTCCGACGCATGGGCAAGCTAAGAATACAGCAGGCCCTTCGAGGTCTTCTGTTGATACCCCAGCGGCCAGCTGGCGTCTTGGAGACGATGAATTGGTCAAAAGGATGGCGGGAGCCATCGGGCTGTTTTTCACGCAGCGGAGCTGTCTGAGGCGTTGCGATGTAGCCAGGGCCAATGCCGTTGCACTGGATATTGGCGCCGCCAAATTCAGCGCAGATATTGCGGGTTAACATTTTCAGACCGCCTTTGGCTGCGGCATAAGCCGATACGGTTTCACGGCCTAATTCGCTCATCATAGAGCAGATATTGATTATTTTGCCGTGGCCTTTTTAATCATACCGGGAATGACCGCTTTGGATACGATGAACGGGCCGACTAAGTCGATATCGACAACCTGGCGGAACTCTTCCGTCGTCATGTCGCACATGGGGATGCGCTTGATGATACCCGCGTTGTTGACGAGGATGTCAATGGTTCCTAACGTCTTTTCTATTTCGCTGACTAATTGCTGCACATGAATTTCATCAGTGACATCGCAAATATAGCCGTGTGCGTCGATGCCCTCTTTTTTATAATCTTTCATAGCCTGGTCCAAGTGTTCCTGGCTGCGGCAGTTGAAGGCAATGACGGCACCGGCACGGGCTAAGGCTTTGGCGATGGCAAAACCGATGCCGTAAGAACCGCCCGTAACAAGGGCGACATTTCCTTTTAAAGAAAACATATCGTTTAGATAATCCATGATAAAACCTCCTAAAAATATAGGCTGTGATTAATGTGCTGCATTCGGAAGGGCTGTTTTAGATTGATTTCCAAAGCGTTTGACCCAGTAAGCAACAATGATGGGGACTACAATGGAAGTGACAACGACACTCGTTGCAACTAAAGCGGTAGCAGCTGGAACTATTTCCTGGAATTCAGGAATCATTTGGCCGACAATCATCGGATTCGTAACGGCAGCACCGGCTGTACTCGAAGCGGCCAGGCCAGCAGCGCCATTGCCGCCGCCAATGATGCGGTCAGCAAAGATGAGGGGAATACCCGTAATAATGATGACGCCTAAGCCGAGAAGAATTCCAAGGAGACCCGTTTTCAAGATAACCGTCAAGTCGATAGTATTGCCTAAAGCAAAAGCAAAGAACGGAATCATCATCGTGCCAGCTGGCGTGAAGAAATCACGAAGTTCCGGATCCAGGTTACCGAGAATGAAGCCGATTACGAAAGGCAGGACAGCCCCAACGAAGAGATGAGGTTCAAAATAAGCAGCACCGGTTGAACCCAAAATCATCATCGTAACCAAAGGACCAGATTCAATTGAAGTCAGGACGAAGGCGCCGGCTTCTTCTTTGGTACCATACTGCTACATCAAGGAAGCATACAAACCGCCATTGGTCATATCCATAGAGGTTACGATAGCCAGTGTAGATAAGCCAGCAAAAAAACCAGTTTGAATCATACCTTTTGGCATAAGGGCTACACAAATAAAGCCAACAATCCAAGCGACGATAATCTTTGTAACAACAATGGTACCAGATTTACGCAATACCAGTCCAGCGTTTTTGTAGTTGATGCTGGCGCCCATGCAGAAGAACCATACGGATAAGATGGGGACTGTACCCGTAATCAACCCATTGGTGAAGGAACCGAAATACTTACCGGCGCCTGGGGTAAATGTATGGCATAATGCACCAAGCAAAAGGGGAACTAACATTAATCCGCCAGGAACCTTTTTTACTGCTCTGAAAATATGCATGATAAAATCCTCCTAATCGTAAATTTATTTCATGTTTTTAATTTCGATGTGATCCATATCGTCGAATTCTTTGTTTTCTCCGCCCATAGCCCAAATAAATGTATAGTTATGGGTACCGCAGCCACAGTGCATGCTCCAAGACGGGCTGATAACGGCTTGTTCATTATGCATTACGATATGACGAGTTTCCTTTTCCTGTCCCATAATATGGAAAACGGCTTGGTCTTCCGGGACTTCAAAGTAGAAATAAATTTCCATGCGGCGTTCGTGAGTATGAGGCGGCATGCTGTTCCATACACTACCTTCGTCGAGTGCTGTCAAACCCATGCAAAGCTGGCAGGTTTCAACGACATCAGGATGAATGAACTGATTGATGACGCGTTTATTTGCCAGAGCAACTTCCCCGCAAGGACGTTTATTGGCATCTTTAATGGAAATGAACTGTGTTTTGCATGCTTTATGAGCCGGTGCAGAAACCATATAATACTTAGCCGGATTTTCAGGGTCATCCGATGCGAACGTAACTTCCTTTGTACCCATTGTGATATAAAGGCAATCTTTCGGCCCCATGGTATAGGTTTCTCCATCAGCAACGATTTTGCCTGTACCTGTACCTACGTTGAAAATCCCGATTTCACGGCGTTCCAAGAAATAGTGAGTACCGAAGTTTCCCCAGCAGTCGATGCCCTTGTCGATGGGAACGACTTCGTGGACCGGCATGCAGCCAACTGCAACCATGCGGTCTACATGGGAATAAGTGGCAATGACTTCATCGGGACGGAATAACGTTTCAATTAAGAATTCACGACGAATATCTTCTGTCGTGTACGTCTTGAAATCCTTCGGGTTAGTAGAATAGCGAATGTCCATAATATGAATACCTCCTAAAATAATTAAATGATTTTTTATCGTAAGGACACATAAGGTAAAACATCCTTATTAACTAAATATGTAGGAATCCTTCCTTTGAAGACTTCGATGATGCCCATAGATGCTTTTGTTTTCATTTCTTTATTGGCTTCTTCGGAATACCAGGCAACATGCGGAGTTAAGACTACATTATTCATGCTAAGGAAAGGATTGTCGGGACTTATTGGTTCTGTTTCCAACACATCCAGCCCGCCCCGGCGATTTCGTTTTTGTCTAGGGCTTTTTGTAAAGCTTGTTCATCTACGAGCGGACCGCGGGCTGTATTGATTAAAATGGCGGAAGATTTCATCAGCTCTAGCTCATCGGTACCAATGCAATGAAATGTTTCTTTAGTTAACGGTGTATGAAGCGAAATGATATCGCATTCCCGAAGGAGCTGGTGGAATGGCTGATAGAGAACCCCCATTGCCCGCATGGCCTCCGGCTGTACATAAGGGTCGTAAGAAAGCACTGTCAAGCCAAATGCCTGCGCTTTTACAGCTACTTCACGAGCAATTTTTCCAAAGCCGACTAGACCCAATTTATGGCCTCTTAGTCGCCAGATTGGCTGTGCCAGTGCATAATCCCAATGGCCTTGATGAATGGAATTATGGAGAAAAGTAACACGCCGCCAGCAATCCAGCACGAGTGCTAAGGCTTGTGTGGACACCTCATCGATACTATAGTCGGGTACGTTCGTTACACAGATATGATGCTTGGTTGCCGCTTCTAAGTCGATGTTATCGACACCGACTCCATATCGGGAGATTACTTTTAAGTTAGGGAGATTGGCCATGATTTTTTCTGTAATCTGGGCGTATTGCACAATCAGCCCGGCTGCGTCTTTGCAATTCCTTATGATTTCATCTTCGGAATGGCTTTGGGTGGGAATTAAAGGAATGTGTGCAGCACGGAAAGCTTCTTGTTCAATTTCTAAGGATGGATAATCATATTCGGTTATATAAACAGTATCCATGTCTTGCACCTTGCTTTCTGGAAATAAGAAAAATCATATGATGAATTGAAATATATTTATCTGATGAATTATGTCATTATAATATCACTTTGAAGAAAATAAGGCAATATATGAAGCTTATATATGATGAATTGGAATAATTCATCATGCGCTAATGACTTTTTTGTAAGATAAAAAGAAGATATTTATATTTAGTTTATATATTCGTGTGATGAATCACATGGTATAATAAATATTAACAAAGAAAATTATTCACGAAGGAGGGTTACAATGGAAAAGAACAGTTCTAAATCTATGGCTTCACAGACTGCTGAGGCATTGATCGATTATATAACTAGAAAACAGATGCTTCCGGGGGATCGAATGCCTACAGAAGTTGAATTGATAGAACAAATGGGGGTTAGTCGTTCTACCATACGTGAAGCGATTCGCATTCTTAGCGCCAGGAATATCTTGGAAATCCGTCAGGGGTCTGGAGCTTATATTTCTCCGCGACGTGGCGTTCCCGATGATCCGTTAGGGCTTACCTTTATTTATGATACGGATCAATTGGCTATTGATTTGTTGGATGTCCGCGTCATGATTGAACCTAAAGCAGCGATGTTAGCCGCTATGAATGCTACTGATGAACAGTGCCGTAAGTTACAAGAACAATGTTCACTAGTCGAAAAACTAATACGGACTAATGTGGAATATGAAAAAGAAGATGTCAAACTGCATACGATGATTTGTGAAGCGAGTGGTAATCGGATTCTTATCAACTTATCGTATATTTTGACTTCTTCCGTTGGAAAGACTATTGTTGCTACATCGGACTCTTTGAAAGATAGTAATACTTATATTTACCATCGAAAAACTGTTGATGCAATTGCTTGGCATGATCCTATCAGTGCTGAAAATTCGATGATGTGTCATGTAGGGGCATTGAGAGAATTTATTGTCAGTAAAATAAAAAAACGTTAGAGCAAGATATAAAAAAGCCATGCACTCATTATTTTTTGATTTATGAGTGTATGGCTTTTTTTGGGATAGTGTTGGCTTGGCTTACTAAAGCTTCTTTAAAATGTTAATTGGTATATGTTGTATATCGGGAACGCCTGTTATCATCATAGCATCTTTTAATTCTTCTTTTAAGGTATTGAGAAGCAAGGTAACCCCTTCAGCACCTCCGCCGATATTGGCAATCGCAGCAGGACGGCCAATCAGGACTGCATCTGCGCCGAGTGCCAATGCTTTTAAGACATCTTCGCCGTGCCGGATGCCGCCGTCTACGAAAATGGTTAACTTATTTTTTACGACAGCCGAAATTTCGGGAAGTACCGACAGAGAGCTGACCATACCATCGAGTATACGACCGCCGTGATTGCTGACTACGATTCCTTTGGCACCTGCTTGCAGGCAAAGCAGGGCTTTGTCAGGGGACATGATGCCTTTTACGATAAATGGGAGATGAATGGAATTGATAATGTGTTTTAGGTTTTCTAGGCGCTTCACTTCTAAGGGTTGGCCAAAAAATCGCATATTGGCTGATGTTACGGCATCAATGTCGTTGGCGACTGCGAATGCGCCTGATTGTTCGGCTAATCGAGCTTTTTCTATGATTTTTAGGTCTTTTCGCGGCTTAATTGTCGGGATTACCTGTCCAGGATATCTCTTTGAAGCGGCAATTCCGGCTGCATACATATAAGCATGGCCGCTGTCACCGGTAAATGCCAGTGTTCCTGCTTTTGTGACACCTTCAATCATCGAAAAGAGGTATTCGTATTCTTTTTCTTCTGGATTTCCTTCTACTTTTCCATTATGGACATAGCCGCTGACTGGGGCGACAAGAATCGGCATGGATAAAGTTTTTCCAAAAATAGAACACGTAGTATTTGGATTTTTGCTAGCCGACAGGAGATGAGATACGAGACCGTATTTTTGAAAGGCCAATCGGTTGTTACGAAAAGATTGGCCTGTCCGCATGCCACCATAGCCAGGAATCATTCCAGGACAGGCAGTACCATCACAGTCTGGACAGACATAACAACCGTGCATCTGACGGCGGGCTTTTTTACGGATTTCCTCTAATGTTGCCATAACAATCACGTCCTTTCTGACTCAGCATTTTTTTGCTGATATTGTTTGCGTTTCCGGACAAAAGTTGATGGTGTGAGCCCTATATTTTTGGCAGCATCGCGTACATTTCCAAAGACTTCATAAGCTTGGGTCATATAGGTATATTCTATTTTTTCGAGCTCATGTTTCAAATTTATCGGAAAATCGGGGGGGTGTCAAAGAATTTTTTAAATTTTCACCAAAATCCTTTTCTTTGATAATTACAATTGGCTTATTAGGAGAATGTATGTGTAGGTTTTCGGGTTTTATCGCATCGGCCGGACTGATTATAATGGCTCTCTCGACGATATTTTTTAATTCACGGATATTGCCGGGCCAATTATATTCATGGAGTAGCTGCATGGATAAGTCTGTGAAATATTTTTTCATTTGATATTTCTGATTTAACTTTTTTAAAAAAGAGAGGGCCAAGGGGATGATATCCTTTTTTCGCATCCGCAATGGCGGAATGGAAATGGGGAAGACCGTGAGCCGGTAATATAGATCTTCACGAAAAGTACCGTCTTTTACCATTTCTTCTAAATTCCGGTTCGTAGCGGCAATGATGCGGACATTGACA
>ENA-OQBV01000947-OQBV01000947.1-human-gut-metagenome-genome-assembly--contig:-NODE-947-length-15498-cov-4.087958_pt1 | contig 15498 bp, 16 predicted proteins | sample MGYA00242750_ERZ504559 | MGnify/ENA primary metagenome ERZ504559 (study PRJEB26092, sample SAMD00036230) | human gut metagenome | host: Homo sapiens | study: EMG produced TPA metagenomics assembly of...
CTTTTATTTCTGTCACATACAATGAATGACTATAAATCTTTCCCAGTAAGCATCTCATAAGCCTGGAAATATTTATCGATTGTCTTATCAACAATGTCCTGAGGCAGTTTCCAGTCATGTTCGTTGCTCTTTAACCAGTCGCGGGCGAACTGTTTGTCGAAGGATGGCTGTCCATGACCTGGTTCGTATTCGTCTGCTGGCCAGAAACGAGAGCTGTCTGGTGTTAACATTTCATCTCCGATGACGATGTTACCGTTTTCATCAAGACCAAATTCAAATTTGGTATCTGCGATGATGATTCCGTGTTCTAATGCATAATCAGCACATTTCTTATAAAGTGCGATCGTCTTATCGCGTAACTGTTCAGCGTATTCCTGTCCTTTACCTGGGAATTCTTTCTCAAGAACTTCAATACTTCTTTCAAAAGAAATGTTCTCATCATGATCACCGATTTCTGCTTTTGTAGATGGTGTGTAGATTGGTTCAGGAAGTTTATCAGATTCTTTTAATCCTTCAGGAAGTTTGATTCCGCAGACGGTTCCATTCTCCTGATAGCTTGCCCAACCACTACCTGTAATATATCCACGAACGATACATTCAATAGGAAGCATAGTAAGTTTCTTACACATCATGCTGTTACCATCATATTTCTCCTGTTGGAAGAATTCAGGCATGTCTTTGACATCAACAGAGATCATGTGATTTGGAACGATATCTTTTGTAAGATCAAACCAGAATTTAGACATCTGTGTTAAAACAGTTCCTTTCTTTGTGACATCATTCTTTAAGATGACATCAAAGCAGCTGATACGATCAGTTGCAACCATGATCAGGCTATCACCATTGTCATAAATCTCACGAACTTTTCCTTCTTTGATCGGTTTCATTTCTTTCATTATTTATACCTCGCTGATAAATTGTTTCAATGTTTCTCAATTTTTCACTCTTTGTCTAATAATATAACATCAAATGTCAGAAAAATAAAGTAGGGATTCAAATTGTAAGGATAGGAGATAGGAAGAAAAGTAGAAATTTTTTTGTGCAAATTAACCAAAAAAAATTATAATTATTGAGCACAATCATGAAAAGGCAATGTTTGATTGACAGAAATGAAATAATATGTTAAATTCAAATAAAGATATATCTTTTGCAACACAAAACATATCCTATATATGAACTAAGGAGGATTTAGATATGGGAGGAAACAACAAGTTTATTGATAAGTTTTCCAATGTCGCGATGCGAGTTGGAGGGCAGATTCATCTAAAGGCACTGCGAGACACATTCGCAACGATCATGCCACTTTATATCCTGGCAGGTGTGGCAGTATTGATCAACAACGTCGTATTACCGTTCATTTTAAAAGGAAATGCACTAGTAAATGCACAGTATTGGGGTACTGTCATTACAAATGGTACATTAAATATCTCAGGATTACTTGTGGCACCAATCGTCGCTTATATGTTATCACAAAGTAAACGATTTGAAAACCCATTGGCAGCAGCGATCATCGCACTATCAAGTTTGATCGTTATGATGCCAAACGTATTAGAAGTCACACCAGTTGGAGCAGAAAAAGGAGTTCAGGTATCAGGAATCTTAGGATTTAGCAATATCGGAACAACAGGACTTTTCGCAGGAATCATCATTGGTCTGATCACATGTGAGTTATTTATCACGATCTCACATATTGACAAATTACAGATTAAATTAGGAGACAATATTCCACCAGCAGTTGCAAACTCATTTAATGTATTAATTCCAGTTATCTTAGTATTAGCATTCTGGGGAATCATTTCTACTGTGCTGTTTGTATGTTTTGATACAAACCTTGTAGCATTGATCTCCAAGTTTATTCAGGAACCATTAAGAAAAGTAAATACAAGTTTATTCGGAGTTATCTTCTTATACAGCTTAGGAAACTTCCTATTTACACTTGGCATTCATCAGACAGTTATTTACGGAACATTACTAGAACCATTACTAATTGCAAATATCAACGAAAACATGCTTGCTTATGCAAATCATCATACAATTCCACATATCATGAACGTAGCATTTGTACCTACATTTGGAATGATCGGTGGATCAGGAAGTACGATCGTATTACTGATCGTTACATTCTTATTCAGTAAGAACAAAGCATCCAAGAGTATTGCAAAATTAGGATTAGCACCAGGAATCTTCAATATCAACGAACCAGTTATTTTTGGATATCCAGTTGTATATAACATGGCACTGATGATCCCATTCGTAGCATTACCAGCTATCGGAATCGCGATCGCTTATGCAGCAACAGCACTTGGATTTATGAGTAAATGCGTGGTCTACATCCCATGGACAACACCACCACTAGTGAATGCATACCTTGCAACAGCCGGTGACTTCAGAGCAGTCATTGTACAGTTGATCATTATCGCCATTGGAGTATTATTATATCTTCCATTTGTAAAAAATTAATGATAAGATCATGGAAAAACAGATGGAACAGTCAAACGAAGAAGCATAAAAAGTTTAAGAATTAAGAAACTATTATAAATTTTAAAGCATATTTCATGCACAGGAGGGCAAATCATGAAGAATATTTTATTAGTATGTAACGCAGGAATGTCAACAAGCATGTTAGTTCAGAAAATGCAGGCAGCAGCTAAAGAACAGGGAATCGAAGCTACAATTCAGGCAAAATCAGTGACAGATGCAGCAAACGAGATTGATAAAGCAGATGTTTTATTACTTGGACCACAGGTTGGGTATCAGAAATCTGAAATGGAAAACTTGCAGATGGAAGAATTCCAGTGGAAGTAATCGATATGAGAGATTATGGAACAATGAACGGGAAAAAAGTATTGGCACATGCATTAGAGCTGATTGGAGAGTAAGATATGGAAGGTTTAGAATTAGCTTGTTTTGAGATCATCTCAAATGTAGGAACAGCAAAATCATGTTATATTAATGCGATTCATAAAGCAAAAGAAGGCGACTATGGAGAAGCAAAGAAACTGATCGAAGAAGGAAATAAAATGTATGCAGAAGGTCATAAAGCACATGTGGAAATGATCCAGAAAGAAGCTTCTGGAGAATCTGTAGAAACATGTCTGTTACTGATCCATGCAGAAGATCAGATGATGTCCGCTGAGACATTCCAGTATTAGCAGGTGAATTTATCGACCTGTGCAAGATGATCAACAAATAGACACAAGAGAATAAAGGAGTGTCAAAGATTATGAAATATGCAGTAGGAATCGATGTTGGAGGGACCAACACAAGAGTTGCACTGATCAATGAAGAATATAAGATTTTAGAGCGCATCAAGTTTTCTACAGATAGCAAAGATCCAGAAGTTACACTGCAAAAGATCGGAGAGATCATCAAAGGATTTGCAAAAGAGATCGAAGGAATTGGGATTTCATGCCCAGGACCACTAGATCTGATCGGAGGTGTTGTTTTAACACCTCCAAACCTTCCTGGATGGCATTACCTCCCATTAAGCAAACGCTTAGAAGAGATCACAGGTGTTAAAGTTGCACTTGAAAATGATGCAAATCTTGCAGCCTTGGCAGAAGCTCTAGTAGGTGCAGGTGCAGGAAAACATTTTGTGCAATTCTTAACTATTTCTACAGGTGTTGGAGCAGGACTTTGTGTTAACGGAAAGATTTATCATGGAGCCAAAGGTTTTGGACAGGAAGTTGCCAATAGTATTGTGTGGAGAGATGGTCCAAGTCAAGGAGATTTAAAAAAAGGATCCATTGAATCCATTGCAAGTGGAACAGCGATCACAAAACGTGCAAATGATGCAGGCATCAGTGCGGCTCATGCAGGAGAAGTCTATGAAGCAGCGAAAGCAGGAAATGAAACTGCCAAAGAGATCATGGAAGATACGTATGAATATCTGTCTAATTTCCTAGGAACTTTATATGGAGTCTTAGATCCTGAAATCTTTATCTTAAGCGGAAGTGTAGCATTAAAAATTCCTGGATTTATCAAAGAAGTAGAAAAAAGAACAAAAGAAAAGGTATATGATGCCTTAAAAGAAAATGTAAAAATCATACCGGCGGCATTGGGAGAGGATTGTGGTCTGATCGGGGCCGCATGCTTGATCCTTCATGATCCGTCATAAGGAAGGACATAACAATGAGTCAGAAAGTAACATTTCCAGAAGATTTCTGGTGGGGAGCAGCTATGAGTGGACCTCAGATGGAAGGAACATTTGAGAAACCCCACGAGAATGTGATGGATTATTGGTATAAAACAAGTAAGGAAGAATTTTTTAATGGAGTAGGACCAACTGTAGCGACAGATTTCTTCCATCATTATAAAGAAGATATCAAAATGATGAAAAGCATCGGAATGAACTCTTTCCGTACTTCTATTCAGTGGTCAAGACTGATCAAAGATCTAGAAACTGGAGAACCAGACGAAAATGCAGTGAAATTTTATCAAGATGTGATCGATGAATGTAAGAAAAACGATATCATTTTAGTGTTAAATCTTCACCATTTTGATCTGCCTATCGAATTGTTCCAAAAATACGGTGGATGGGAAAGCAAACATGTCGTAGATCTCTATGCAAAATTTGCTAAGACAGCATTTGAATTATTCGGAGATCAGGTTCATTACTGGACGACATTTAATGAACCAATGGTTATTCCAGAAGCAGGATATCTATGCGGATTCCACTATCCAAAGTATGTAAATAAAGGAAAAGAAGCTATGCAGGTAATCTATAATCTTAACCTTGCAAGTGCCAAAGCAATCGCATTATGCCATGAGATCTGCGATGCAAAAATTGGAAATATCCTAAATCTTACACCAGCTTATCCAGCAACAGACTCCAAAGAAGATCAGGAAACATCAAAGATCGTCGATGCATTTTATAACAGAAGTTTTCTTGAACCAGCTGTTCATGGAGTATTTCCACAGGAAATGATCGATATCATGAAAGAAAATGACGTTCTATGGGATCAAAACGAAGAAGAATTAGAAATCATCAAGAACAACACAATTGATTTCTTAGGAGTTAATTATTATCATCCAAAACGTGTGAAAACAAGAACAACACCACTAGATTGTGATTATTGGTCTCCAGAGCAGTATTATGAAGAATATGATATGCCTGGAAAACGAGTGAATCCATACAGAGGATGGGAAATCTATCCAAAAGCAATCTATGACATTGCCAAAAATGTACAAGAAAATTACAACAATATTCCATGGTTTATCTCTGAAAATGGTATGGGTGTGGAAGGCGAAGAACGCTATATCAATGAAGAAGGTAAGATCGAAGATGATTATCGAATTGATTTCTATGAAGAACATTTACAGTTACTAGCAAAAGCGATGGAAGAAGGCAGCAATTGCTTTGGATATCATGCATGGACAGGAATTGATTGCTGGTCATGGAACAATGCATATAAGAACCGTTATGGATTTATCGCTCTAGATTTAGAAACACAGAAACGTACTGTGAAAAAATCTGGCGAGTGGCTGAAAAAGGTTACAGAGGAACACGGTTATATCGCAAAAGATTCTTATCAATAAGAGTGGCTTAATTATTTGCAATATTATTTTGCCCTCTTTATATAAATCGTGTATAATAAAAACAGAAGTATGCTCTGGTATACTTGAATGGAGGGAACAATAAATTGACAAAATACGAACGTATTGCAAATGATATGAAAGAAAAGATAGAAAGCGGTGTCTACAAGCCAAATGATCAGTTGCCATTTGAGGCAGAGATGTGCGATCATTATGGAGTAAGTCGAATCACCGTTAAGAAGGCGATGGATCTTCTTGTGAATGAAGGACTCGTTGTGAAACGACGTGGAGCAGGTACTTTCGTAAAGAATATCACATTAAAGACAGATTCAGAATATCCATATTCTACATCAAATCAGTTCTCAGGATTTGCAAATACAGAAGGACACACACACGTAACATCTATGGTACACGATTTTCAGGTAGTACCTGCAAATAAAGAAGTAGCAGCAAGGCTAAAGATCGAAGAAGGCGATTTTGTTTATTATATTGAACGTACAAGATGTTCCGAAGGGGAACCATACGTTGTAGAATACACATATATGCCAATTGATGTAATTCCAGGAGTTAAGAGAGAAGTGCTAGAAAACTCCATTTATGAACACATTTCTAAAGATCTGGGATTAAAGATCAAGAGTGCCCATAGAACTGTCCGTGCAACCTTGCCGACAGAGAAAGAAGAAGAATATCTAAAGATCGATCATTGCTTCCCAATCCTTGAAGTAGAACAGGTAGCATTTTTAGATGATGGAAGAATCTTTGAATATTCCAAGTCAAGACACAGAGGAGACAGATTTGAATTAAAGACTGTCAGTGTACAGTAATCAAAATTAAGCCAGAAAAGGAGAAGCCTGAGACAGGTAACGATCTTCTATTTTATGATCGTTATCTGTTTCAGGCTGATTGTATTATTATGAAATTTTACTTTGCCCCGATGGAAAGCATCACGATTTATCTATACCGAAACATTTATGAACAACTCTTTGGAGAAATCGATAAATATTATACACCATTTATCATGCCAAATGGAAAAAGAACCTTCAAGACAAGAGAATTTCAGGATGTCCTTCCAGAACACAATGAAGGATTAAACATCGTCCCACAGATTCTTACGAAAAATGCACAGGATTTTATTCGGACAGCCAAAGAATTAAAAGAACTAGGATATAATGAAGTGAATTTAAATCTAGGCTGCCCATCAAGAACAGTGGTAGCAAAACAAAAAGGATCAGGTTTCTTGCGAGAACCAGAAGTTCTCGATGATTTTTTGACCGAGATCTATGAAGCACTTGATATGAAAATTTCAATCAAGACAAGGATTGGACTTAGAGAACCAGAAGAATTCGAAGAAATTCTAAGTATCTACAACCGCCATCCAGTCTATGAACTAACGATCCATCCAAGACTGCAGCAGGAATTCTATAAAGGAAAACCACACTTAGATATCTTCGAATACGCAACAAAACATAGCGGAAATCCACTTTGCTACAACGGAGATATCGTAACAAAACAAGATTATGATCATATCACTGATCGATTCAAAGATATCAATGCTGTGATGATCGGAAGAGGCCTATTAAGGAATCCAGCCTTGGTAAGAGAAATCAAATACGGACAGAAATTAACAAAAAGAGAACTCCTAAAAATGCATGATACTCTATATGTAGCATACCAAGAATATCTAAGTGGAGACAAAAACGTCCTTTATAAGATGAAAGAATTCTGGAACAATGCAGCGGTCATGTTTACAAACCACGAAAAATACGCAAAGAAGATCAGAAAAGTCCAGAATCTAAAAAACTATGAAAAAGCAGTCGAAGCATTATTTAGCGACCAGGAATTGATCAATGAGGCATAAGGAGGATTGAAACGTGAAATATTACACAAGTTATGAAAAAAACACACATCAGACTCCAAAAGAGAAAAAACAAGAATACTGGAAAACAGCGATCGGACTACAACAAGTAGACCAATTAAAACCATCAAACTACTTATTAGAATTATCACAGAAGAATATAGAAGAAAACCTATCAAACCAAGAGATTGAGAAACTTTTATATTCGCATTACACAAATGAATCTAAAGAAGAAGAAATCGAGCGAAAAATGGAATGCGATATCGTAGCAAATCGAATCGTACAACTATTACAAGACGATTCCTTCACATTTAGTCCGGCTGCATTAAAATCCATTCATAGATATCTATTTCATGGAATCTATGACTTTGCAGGAAAATTCAGGACATACAATATCTCCAAAAAAGAACCAATTCTAAATGGAGAATCTGTAAAATATGCCAATTACTTCATGATCACAGACACATTCCAATACGATTTTGAAGAAGAAAAAGAATACGATTATTTATCCTGCGATGAATTTGAACTAATAAACCATATCGCAAAATTTACATCCGCGATCTGGCAGGTACACGCCTTCGGAGAAGGAAACACAAGAACAACTGCAGTATTCATCGAGCGCTACCTAAACAGCATAGGCTTTCCAATCAACAACGACATGTTTCAACAACATGCCCAGTATTTTAGAAATGCCCTCGTAAGATCAAATTATGCAGATTACCCCAAAGGAATCAGCACTGAATTTAAATACTTAGAACATTTTTTCTACAATCTACTGATCGAAGAAAAATACGAATTAAAGAATAGAGAACTGATCGTAAAAGAACTATTTTAACTTAGAAAAAGAAGAAATCTGCAAACTCAAATACACAAAGACTAAATAAAAGCATTGACAATTATTAAATCTCTATATTATAATGACTCAATGGGCAATGACGGAGAAAAGTACCATAAATTATCGTTCCCAGTGAGCAGGCGATAGTGAGAATCCTGCAAAGTGAATTTATGCGAAGAACACTCCCGAGCATCAATCTGAACGCAGAACATGAATAGAACAAGATTCAAACCCTGTCAGTAGGTGCGACGTAAGCTGGGCGTTAACCGGCACACAAGAGAGACTGCAAGACAGTAAATCAGGTGGTACCGCGGACTAGAGATATACAGTTCGTCCTGAAGTAACAATTTCAGGACGGGCTTTTTTTGTACCTGATTTTAAGGTGACAGGGAACTAAGAAAACCGCCTGAACGCAAGATAGAGAATACAAGAAAAAGGAGAAAAGAAAATGTCAGACATGTACCGTACCAGAACCATGGACCAGATTTCTGAAGGTGACATCGGAGCACAATTAAAGATCGCCGGATGGGTAGAGAATATCCGTGACCACGGTGGAGTATCATTTATCGACTTACGCGATATGTATGGAGTGATGCAGGTCGTATTAAGAGATACAAGTTTATTAGACCATGTAAGAAAAGAAGAATGTTTATCTGTAGAAGGTGTGATCCAGCACAGAGACGAAGAAACATTTAACCCTAAGATTCCTACAGGAACGATTGAATTAGAAGCACACAAGATCGATATCTTAGGAAAAGTATACAGAGATCTTCCATTCGAGATCGCAACAAGTAAAGAAATCCGTGAAGATGTTCGTTTAAAATATCGTTACCTTGATATGAGAAACAGAAAGGTAAAAGATAACATTTTATTCCGTTCCAAAGTCATCCGTTTCTTAAGAGAAAAGATGGAAGACATGGGATTCGTAGAAGTTCAGACACCGATCCTTTGTGCATCATCACCAGAAGGAGCTCGTGACTACGTAGTACCTTCAAGAAAATACAAAGGTAAATTTTACGCATTACCACAGGCACCACAGCAGTATAAACAGTTACTGATGGTATCTGGAATCGACAAAATACTATCAGATCGCACCATGCTTCAGAGATGAAGATGCTCGTGCAGACCGTTCTCCAGGAGAAATTCTATCAGTTAGACTTCGAGATGGCATTTGCAACACAGGAAGATGTCTTCAAGATCGGAGAAGAAGTGTTAACAGAGACATTTAAGAAATTTGCACCAGAAGGAAGTGTGATCACAGAAGCACCATACCCAATCTTTAGCTACAAAGAAGCAATGCTGCAGTTTGGTAGTGACAAACCAGACCTTCGTAACCCATTAAGAATCATCGATGTGACAGATTTCTTCCAGAGATGTACATTCAAACCATTCCATGGACAGACAGTACGTGCGATCAATGTTCATGCAAAACTTTCCAAAGGACAGCATGAAAAACTGTTAAATTCGCTCAGTCAATCGGTATGGGTGGACTTGGATACTTAGAAGTCAAAGAAGAACTGAAATACAAAGGACCAATTGATAAATTTATTCCAGATGATATGAAGATGGAATTAGCTGAAATGGCTGGATTACAGGAAGGAGATACGATCTTCTTCATCGCAGCACCAGAAAAAGCTGCTTGCATCTATGCAGGACAGATCCGTAATGAATTAGGAAGCAGATTAGACCTGTTAGAAAAAGACGCATACCGTTTCTGCTACATCAATGATTTCCCAATGTATGAAATCGATGAAGAAACAGGTAAATTAGGATTTACACATAACCCATTCTCTATGCCACAGGGTGGATTAGAAGCATTAAATGAAAAAGATCCATTAGATATCTTAGCATACCAGTATGATATCGTATGTAACGGAGTAGAATTATCATCAGGAGCCGTTCGTAACCACGACATGGAGATCATGGAAAAAGCATTCGATATCGCAGGATATGACAAAGAAACATTAAAAGACAAATTCGGAGCATTATACAATGCATTCCAGTTCGGCGCACCACCACATGCAGGAATGGCACCAGGAGTAGACCGTATGATCATGTTACTTCGCAACGAAGAAAACATCCGAGAGATCATCGCTTTCCCAATGAGCGGAACAGCACAGGATCTGATGTGCGGAGCACCAAACGAGATTACAGAACAGCAGCTTCGTGAAGTGCATATTAAGGTTAGAGATTAATTAGAGATTATAAGATTAAAAAAAAGACAGGAAACAGACCAAAGAAGGTCAGCTTCCTGTCTTTTTATTTACCAGAAAAATTTTACATGCTACAATAATAAAAAGCAGACATCAAAGGAGGACACCAACATGAAGATCAAAAATGCAACAATCAAAGATTTCGACACAGCCTATGAATACATCAAAAAACTCTGGGACTACAACACCTATGACTATGAAACAACCAAAGAAGTCTACGAAAAAGTACTACAAGACGAAAACAGTTTTGCATTTTTTTCAATAGAAGACGATGGAACTTTTCATGGATTCTGCCATGGAGATTATTTTCAGACCTTCTGGATGTCAGGGCTTACCTGCTATGTATCAAGTTTGATCACAAACGAAGAAGACCGAGGTAAAGGATATGGTGTAAATTTATTAGATCATGCAAAGAAATTGGCAAAAGAACGAGGATGTAAAGCAATCACTTTAGACTCCGGACTGCCAAGAGTACAAGCTCATGGATTTTATGAACATTACGGATTCGAGAAAAGCTGCTATGGATTTGAATTAGCATTGTAGAAGAAAGGAAAATTAATGAAAATATTAGTCAGTGCCTGCCTGTTAGGAATCGATTGCAAATATAACGGAAAAAACAACAAAAATGATAAAATCATAGAATTACTAAAAGACCATGAACTAATTCCAGTCTGTCCAGAAATCATGGGAGGACTGCCAACACCAAGAATTCCGGCAGAAATACATCAAAACAAAGTTATCGCAAAAGATGGCAAAGATGTTACAAAACAATACCAAAAAGGTGCCGAAGAGACACTAAAAATTGCAAAGTTATATAACTGTCACACAGCAATCCTAAAAGAAAAAAGTCCATCTTGTGGCTGTGGCAAAGTCTATGATGGAACATTTACAGGCACGCTGATCAATGGGGACGGAATCACAGCTAGATTATTAAAAGAACATGGAATCAAAATCACAGGGGAAACAACCTTAGATATCACAGAATAAAACAGTGAACAGTAAAATGAGGATCCAAATATGAACAACAAACAAAAACTATTAACCGCAACAGCGATCACAGGAACTATTGTCAGTGCATCTGCATTTACTGTCTTTGATTATGCGATCTGCGAAGAAAAAAACAGCCAGATGTCCGTAAAAAAGAAAAATGGAAACCATATCTTGATTACGTTTTAAAAGAACAGAATGGCTAAAAGAACACCAAGAACAAGAATTAAAAGAAATCAGATCAAAAGACGGACTAACACTACGGGCAGCCTACATCCCAAGAGAAAATGCCAAAGGAACTATTATCTGCATGCACGGTTACCATTCAACAAACGATATCGAATTCGTACCGGAAGTCCGATTTCTATGGAATCTTGGATACAGCATTCTTCTTCCATGGCAGAGAAGCCACGGAAAAAGCGAAGGACGCTATATTACTTATGGAGTGAAAGAACGCCATGATCTCAAACGATGGATTTTGTATACCAATCGGAATCTGGCAGCCAAGAACAAAGATATTTTTCTATGTGGAATTTCTATGGGGTGTGCTACAACCTTAATGGCAGCAGGTCTGGACCTTCCAGACAATGTAAAAGGAATTATTGCTGACTGCGGATTCACTTCTCCATGGGATATCATCAAACACGTAGCCAAAGAAAGATTTCATCTTCCACCATTTCCATTAATGTACATGGTAGATTTGATCAGTGAAGTAGTAGCAGGATTTGGATTGAAAGAAGTCAGCATCCCAGAAATCATGAAACGAAACAAGATTCCAGTGTTGTTTATCCATGGAGATGCAGACGATTACGTTCCGATGTGGATGACAATCAAAAATTATGAAGCCTGTGCAGCAAAGAAAGAACTCTATATTGTTTCAGGAGCAGGACACGCACTAGCATTTTCAAAAGATATGGAAGAGGGAAAACGAAGAATCAAAAATTTCATAAATAAATATAAGACGATCTAAAATAAGAAGAACCATTCCGTTTAAATGATGTTACAGAATGGTTCTTGTATTATAAATTTCCTAAAAAACCTATTTTAAGATCATAAGATAACTTTCCGGTCGCTGTGTGATCTTGATCTCTTTCAGAATTCTAAAATTGGATTTTACAGCGAACTGTTTTATATATTCACGGTTTCTTGTATACATAATGATTGTTCCTTCAGGTCCAAGAACTCTTTTGGCAAATGGAAAGAACTTCTCATAAACCTCACGAATCTCCGCTTCTGTCTTCTGACCAGTCGCATAAGGCATCTCCGTAAAGATCTCATCAAAAGGATAATCATGTGTAAATGTAAAACAATCCTTATTAATATAATGAACAATCTGATCTGCAAGATTTGTGTTATAGATCGCTTTCTCAATGGCTTCTGGAGAATGATCGATACCATAAGAAGTATTCCCTTTTACAACCTTCTGGCGTTCAATCAGCATCGTACCAACCCCACAGAAAGGATCAAGAATTTGCGCATCTGGGATCATGTAATCTTTGGCAAGTTCCACAAGTAAAGCAGCATTGACTGGTTTGATACTTGTCGGAATGAACTCCTCGCGGTAACTAAAACGACGATCAACGATCGTATTTAATTTCACTAATAAATAATAATCCCCAGATTTACCTTCAATCATACGAATCTCAAATTCATAATGAGACGTGGAATTTCTTAATTTATGTTCTGTCAGTTCTTCTAATTTCGAAGCAACTTTCTTCGCAAATTTGGAACGTTCAGAAAGTGCCATACGGCTTTTCACTCCGATTCGAAAATAAAAAGGGAAATCCCCTTCATGAGTATTTTCTAATAATGCCATTAAATTTGAACCAGCGATCACAGATGCAGCAACATTAGCATCAGGTTTACATGAAACCATGCCTGGAATCTGAAATAACAATTCATTGTATGTGCGGATCGGTAATAAACGATTCAGATGATTTGTCTTTACACGCACACCCATTTTTGAAGAAGCAGCTGAAGATTCTTCCATCAAGGTAGCAGTAATTTCCGGGTGTAATGGGTTAGTACGGAAAATACAATGAAATGTCTGGCGGCCGCCTAAAAATCTATGCTTCTTAAATGGTTCGATCGTATTGATCAGTTCAGAAAGTGCATGAAGTTCATGTTCTACATGCTTTTTCTCATCGTCAGAAGCTTCATAAAGAGATAATTCTTCATAACGTTTTCGGAAAACATCCACATAAGGAGCCGCATTTAAAGATTTTAAAGCAGTTAAATAAGCCTCTTTTACAAAACGTGTATCTTCTGTCTGATAAGCATGAAATACAGCATCACTTTCAGAAGAAAGTGCCAGATCACCGATCAAAAGAGCAGCATTTTTTCTTGTTTTTGCATCTTCATTTTCTAAAAATACAGATAAGTCCAGATCACCATCATGGATCCAAGACAACAAAAGTTCTCTTTTAGAAGAATCCTTGATCTCTTGACGCAGGGAACTTAAAGACTGACGTACTTCGATATTTTGATTTAACCTTTTACATAAACGATTGATCATATATACATTCCTTTTCTAAATAATGTGTATAAGGAAAAGTCCTTAAAAACTATAAAAACAGTATACCTTATTGAAATAATTTTTGCAAAAAAAGTGAAAATCATGCTATAATAATATGTAACCAAGAGAATAATAGGTAAGGAAGTATATGAAACATATAACGATCAAGAGAGCAGAGCAGGAAGATGTCGATGCGATCATGCAATTGATGCAAGAAGCAGTGGATACTGTGAAGGTTTCCGATTGGTTTCTGCCAGACAACAGACAATATATAGAAGAACACATAAGCGACCGGGGATTTACATTGAAGGCTTTATCAAGTAACAATGAGATCTTGGGCTTTTTTATTGTCGATCTTCCGGGAGAGTCAAAACATAATCTTGGATATGATCTGAATTATGACGATCATAAGATACACAAAGTTGCACATATGGACTACGCAGTTGTGACAAGTAAAGCAAGAGGTTTGGGGCTTCAGAGAAGATTTTTCAAAGAGGCAGAGAAACAATTAGAAGACACGATATATGAATACTTCCTTGGAACCGTTCATCCGGATAATATCTACAGCCGGAGAAACTTTATCGAAGCAGGTTACAGGGAAGTGAGACAAATGTCAAAATATGGTGGTATGCAACGTATTATCATGGAAAAGGAGAAATGACTATGAGTGATCAGTATGATGTTATTATGATCGGAGCAGGACCTTCTGCTATATTTTGTGCTTATGAATTAAAGAGAAATAAGCCAGATATGAAAGTTCTTATGATCGAAAAGGGACGAAGGATCGAAAGAAGAGCCTGTCCAAAACGAAATACAAAGGTATGTGTTGGATGTAAACCATGCTCTATCACAACAGGATTTGCCGGAGCTGGAGCATTTTCTGACGGTAAATTATCTTTATCTCCAGATGTAGGAGGGAACCTTCCAGAGATATTAGGATATGACAGAACGATCGAATTATTAAAAGAATCCGATGACATTTATTTAAAATTCGGAGCTGATGAGAAAGTATACGGAATTGATGAAGCGGAAGAGATTGCAAGCATCCGTAAGAAAGCAATTCAGGCAAACTTGAAGCTGATCGAATGTCCGATCAGACATTTGGGAACAGAAGAAGGGTACAAGATATACTCAAGACTTCAGGAACATTTATTAAATGAAGGTGTTGATATGATCTTTGATACCATGGTCAAAGATATCATCATTGAAGATGGGGTTGCAAAGGGTGTTGTCACAGACAAAGGTGAGACATATACAGCCGATGAGATCGTAGCAGCCGTAGGACGAGAAGGATCCGAATGGTTAAGCGGAATCTGCAGAAAATATGACATTGAAACACAGGTAGGAACAGTCGATGTCGGAGTTCGTGTAGAAGTTCGTGACGAGATCATGGAAGAATTAAACAAGAGCCTTTACGAAGCAAAACTTGTTTATTACACACCAACATTTGATGATAAAGTTCGTGTATTCTGCAGCAATCCATCAGGAGAAGTGGCAACAGAATATTATGAAAATGGTCTGGCAGTGGTGAATGGTCATGCATACAAAGCAGACGAAT
>ENA-OQBV01000949-OQBV01000949.1-human-gut-metagenome-genome-assembly--contig:-NODE-949-length-15483-cov-5.603347_pt1 | contig 15483 bp, 18 predicted proteins | sample MGYA00242750_ERZ504559 | MGnify/ENA primary metagenome ERZ504559 (study PRJEB26092, sample SAMD00036230) | human gut metagenome | host: Homo sapiens | study: EMG produced TPA metagenomics assembly of...
AAAGCCAGCTTCCGCTTTTAATATGGAACTTGCTTCCCCTGTCATTATCTGTCAACGCTCTCCAGAAAGTAGGATTTGGGCAACGATACAGCCACTCATATCCATTTTTAACGATAGATTCCAGTCCGCCTTGTGCATAGGAAAAAATATAATCAAATCCCTCACCATGTACACCAAGTGTATAGTCACCATAGACCACTCTTAATTTATCTGTATAAGCCATAGTAATACCTCACTTCCTGCATTGCCGGTTTCTCTTTTCTGTCAGCAAATACGATTCCATTTGCTGAGAATTCATAGTCTGAAGGTTTATCGTCAAAGTCTCCGCCATAGCGTAAAACTTCTTTTCCTGTCACCGGATCTTTTACAAGAATTGCCTGATCGATAAAATCCCATATAAATCCACCCTGATACATATCATATTTATCAATCAGCTTCATATAAGATCCCAGACCTCCCATGGAATTACCCATGTCATGCATAAACTCACATAATATATAAGGTTTCTTCGGATTGTTATTCAAATACTCCTCTACATCCTCCGGCTTTGCATACATTCTTGTTTCCATGTCAGAAATCGTATCCTCATATGCCCTATTGTAATAAGAACTTTCATAATGAACTAATCTTCCATCTTCCTTTTCAGCAAAATAAACGTTCATTGCTTCAATGTCATCACCCGCATAAGATTCATTTCCTAAAGACCAGAATAAAACGGATGTATGGTTTTTAAATGTTTCAAAATTGTTTCTTGCACGATCAAGTACAGCCTCTTTCCACTGTGGAAAAGATCCCGGCACATTGCAGGATGGTTCGATTGCCCCTAATTTCTGGAAGGATCCATGACTTTCCAGATTCGTTTCTGCCATCACGTAAATTCCTGCATTGTCGCACATATAATACCACGGTATCTGATCCGGATAATGACAGGTGCGTACCGAATTAATATTATTTCTGAGCATACATGCGATATCTGCTCGCATATCTTCTAATCCAATGCATCTTCCTGTTTCTGGATTCCACTCATGACGGTTTACTCCTGTGATAACCAAGCGTTTTCCATTTAAATAAATAATCTTATCAATAATCTCAATTCTTCTGAAACCAATATCGTAAGGGATTACTTCTACTAGACTTCCATCTTCCGCCTTAAGCTCTACATACGCATGATATAAATAAGGATCATGATTATCCCACAGTTTAACAGTTTCTAGATCAGTACAAATCGTACCTTCTAATTGGTCATTTTCTTTCTTTAACTGTACAGATTTTTCTACTAACAGATTTTCTTCCCTGTCTTTTAAAATAAAATTAGCAGTGATACTCTGAGCATCCGGTGCAGATACTTTCATGCTGACAGATACGCTTCCACTTACATTATCCTGATTCAACACAGGTTGAAACCATACATCATCCATATGTACATCCGGTATCGCTTTCAAAGTAACATTTCTAAAGATTCCAAAAAAGCGGAAAAAGTCTTGGTCCTCTAAAAATGCTGCTGTGCTCATCTTGTGAACCTGAACTGCCAGCACATTTCCCTTTTCTTTTATATAAGGTGTCAGGTCAAACTCAGAAGGCGTAAAACTATCTTCTGCATAGCCCACAAACTGACCATTCAGCCACAGATACATCGCTTCTTCTACACCTTCAAAACAAATATGGATTCTTTTCCCACACATGCTCTTATCCAGGTCAAAGTATTTGATGTAGGAACCTACCGGATTGTACTCTGCTTCTGAAAACATTCCTTTTTCTGCTCCGGTCGCCTCCATGCTGTAAGCTCCTCTGTGGTACTCTTTTCCTTCCCACGGATACATGGTGTTAATGTAGCGGATCTTATCATATCCAGCCAGTTCAATATGTCCCGGAACCATAATTTTATCGAATCCTGATGCATCAAATGTTTCCTCATAAAAATTAACTGGTCTGCTTTTTACATTTTTACTATAAGAAAACTCCCACTGCCCATTTAATGACTGAAATAATGGGTTTTTCTCTTTTTTCATGTCCGAATAATCCGAATAGTAGGAATGATCACTATGCGGAGCTAATTGATTCACCTTAAATACTTCCGGATTATCCAACCATTTCATATCAGCATTCATATTTTTCCTTCCTTTCCAAACAAATCCCCAAAAAAGATTTTTGGGATTTGTTCGTTAAAAATTTCTTGTTCTATTTTAGTATACACCTACAAATGAGATTACAGGAGCAACTCTTGAATCTTCAATACGAATTTCAATTGCATCTGTTTCTACGCCCTGCAAATCGATGATCTTCTTATAACCAATTGTGGTAGCATCCACCATTTTTTCTTTTCTTCCATCTTCTGCCGCATACCATACAGAAAACTTCTCCACTCGCTGACTGAAAGGAATTGCCTCTTTTAATACCAGATAAGATAATTTCTTTTTCTCTGTCCACTGCAGATGAATTGTCAATTCTCTGTCCCCGGCTTTATTTCTGAACACATTCTCATAATCATCTACTCTTAAGAGATCTGCATTTTTACCTTCCGCATCCTTTTCCGGAACTGTTGTAATTTCAGCGATATCTGCCAAATTATCTTTAAACGTGCTTCTTATAAAATCTCCAAGCATTTTTACATTATTAACATCTGTCTGATGAAGTTTTCCATTTTTCATTGGAGGAAGATTCAACAGAAGTGTTGTATTTCCACCAACTGAAGATAAATAAATCTCTTTCAGGTTTTCGAAAGAACGAACTTGATCATCTTCTTCCTCATGATAGAACCAACCTGGACGGATAGAAACATCTGTTTCTGCCGGATAATATGCTAATTTTTCTTCATTACGCAAGCATTCACGGCTTCCAAGATCTTCCTGTGTTTCATCTAACGGACGATTTCTGAACTCTTCATTATCTTCCTGCTGGCTGAGCTGTGCTGTAATCGCCGGATCTGTCATATCTGCGGCAACGACACTCCACTCACTTGGACGAACTTGTCCGGCTTCGTTTCCACACCAGCGGATATCCGGACCTGAAATTGAGATCACAGCGTTTGGCTGGAGTTTACGCATCACTTCATAATATCTCTGCCAGTCATAAACCTGTTTCTTTCCATTGCTGCCTTCGCCACATGCTCCGTCAAGCCAGATTACAAATATGTCACCGTAGTTTGTTAAAAGCTCTGTAAGCTGATTCACATAGTAGTCATCGTATTCTTTGCCTTTTCCATAAGATTCATTGTTTCTGTCCCATGGTGAGAGATAGACTCCAAACTTCAGACCATATTCCTTACATGCCTCTGCTGTTTCACGAACGATATCACCTTTTCCGTTCTTATAAGGTGAATTTTTAATACTATGTTCTGTATATTTGCTTGGCCATAAGCAAAAGCCATCATGATGTTTACAAGTCAGTATTAATCCCTTCATTCCACCTTCAGCAGCTGTCTTTGCCCACTGGCGAGCATCTAACTCTTCAGGATTGAAGATAGATTCCGGTTCATCGCCTAATCCCCACTCACTTCCTGTAAAAGTATTTACTGTAAAATGGATGAAACAGAAATACTCCATATTCTGATAAGCGATCTGTCTTTTGCTTGGTATAACTGAAATTAAACGTTCATCCTCTTTCATACCCTTGTATTCCATTTTAACACTCCTCCAACTGTTTTCTAAGCTTTTCATTAGCATCTTCTACATTCATTCTTGACATGATAAATGTAATGATCAATGACAATACCATCGGAATCCACAAATACATAACATGCAGCATGTTCAGGCATGATTCTGGCTGGATTGTTGCTTCTTTCACAAATCCACTTGCATCAAGTAACCATCCACAAAGAGCAACTCCGATTCCTCCTCCGATTTTTGTACCAAAGGAAGTACAAGAATACATTGTTCCGTCAATGTGTTTATGTTTTGTAAGGTATGTATATTCTGAACAGCTTGCAACAACGGCTCCCATATCACCCTGCCATGGTGCCATTCCAAGTGCTGCTATCGCTGTGAACGCAAGCATAAGTGGAACACTGCCCATATAACCTGCAAAAACAACTCCAAGACGACCTGCTGTTCCAAGAATATAACCAGCAAGATTCATTCTATATAAACCTTTCATCTTTTCTACCAGCATAGGTGTAATGCACATTGCGATGATGACAGGAATATTGATTGCCCATGAAAATACAGAATATAAATTTTCATTTTTCAGTATGTAAATCATGTAATAAATTCCCATATTTAACATAGCTGAATAAATCTGCTGACAAATATAAGTAGCACAGATCATAAGATAATATTTATTGGAAAAATAAAAGTTTTGCTGCCTCTACCAGACTATATTTTTCTTCTGTGTGGTCTTTACCTGCTTTTAATTCTTCTTCCGGAAGCTCCTTGATTGAAAATACGGAAATTGTATTTACAATCAATCCGATGATAGCATATACTACAGCAACTGTTCTCCAAGCAGCTGCTCCACCGCCTGCTGCTCTTACAAACTGAACTGTAACAGACTGAATAAGTAAGCTTGATTGAAAATGCAAAGATAAACGCCATGATCCATCTCTACACGTTCTCTGCTGTTTTTTGTACAAAATGTAACCAATGATGCATATGCAATATTATTTGCAGTAAAGAATACAGCATTTAACAGTGTGTATGCGATAAAGAACCATGCGTACTGAGCTGTTGTTCCAAGACTGTCCGGTATTGCAAAGTTTGCTACAAGTGTTACCGCACAACCAATATACGCATAAAGCATCCAAGGTCTTGCTTTTCCAAGTTTGCTTTTTGTTTTGTCAATCATAGTTCCAAAGAACATATCGCTGATTCCGTCAAATAACTTTGATACCATGATCAACGTTCCGATAATACCCGGATTTAAGCCTACTGTATTTGTCAAATACAGCATTACGAATGATGATAGAAATGCATACACAACATTTCCTGCCAGATCTCCTGAACCATAACCTACCTTATTATACCATTTAAGGTATCTTTTTTTTTCCATGTGAAACTTCTCCTTTCAACAACTATCTTTAGTTTCCACAACTTTTATATAATTTTACAAAAATTATATAAAAATTTTACGCCAGAATAAATATCATAAATGGAACAAAACATACACAAAATAACCTTTTTACTTTTGTTTTTCGTTGTTATCCATTATTAAAAATGGACTTATCATTAAATTTGTGTTAAAATCAAACTAAATCTATCATTTTGTTTAATTTTCAGACAGTTTCTAATTATTTTCATATACGGAGGTAGCAATGTACACAAACAATGCATATCTAAATGATTCGCATATAGACAGAAAGGATAAATCAAATCCACTTATTGTAACAATGTGCGGAACTTATAAGTTATATACCAAACCAAAACTTCCTACATGGAGACCCCGTGGCAGAGTTGACTTTCAATTATTATACGTTGCTTCCGGGAAAGCTCATTTCTATTTTGATGAGGATGGTACTGATACCATTGTACATGCTGGTCATATGGTTTTATATCGCCCCAAAGAACCTCAAAAATATGTCTATTATGCCAAGGATCACACAGAAGTATATTGGGTTCACTTTACTGGAAGCAGTGTCACAAATCTACTTCGTTCCTATGGCATAACCAAAGATAAGCGTGTCTTTTATTGTGGTTCTGATCCTGAATATAAAAATCTTTTTTCGGTTATGATAAAAGAGTTACAGATGTGTAAATCTGGTTATTCCGAAATGCTCGAAATGTATTTAAGACAGATTTTTATTAGATTACAGCGTCATTTTGAGCAAACGATTATGACAGACACATCCCAGATAGCAGAAGAAATAGACAAAGCCATTGTTTATTTTAGCGAACACTATAATGAAGCAATTAATGTTGATGCCTATGCTAAACAGAACCACGTCAGCACAAACTGGTTCATACGCAATTTCAAAATGTATACCGGAACTACGCCAAAACAGTTTATTTTGCAAAAAAGAATTAATAATGCTGAAACACTACTACAAAATAAACAATATAACATTAAAGAGATTGCACAGATAATAGGCTATGATAATCCTTTATATTTCAGCCGAATCTTTCAAAGAACGAAAGGTATATCTCCATCCGAGTATCGCAAAAACATATAAAGTATAAATAAAAAGGGAAGAGCTGATCAGTCATATTTATCAGCTCTTCCTTCTTGTTTGCAAATTTTGTCCATCTTTTATATTTATTTGGCAAGTAATATTTCGTTTCACATTTTATAATGACCTTGTCAACAGAAAGGAGATGAACTTCTATGAGAAACAAATTCCACAACTTTGTTCAACAACTACTTAACTTTTATGCAGACTTTTTTACTCGCAGATATTATCCTTTATAATTATGCAGTTGTTTCCACAACTTTATTTACACAACTGATATTTAAATTTCTAGGATTGATTTTTTGCAAACTTTTATTTTGTTTCACACTTTATAACAGCCTTATCAACAGAAAGGAGATGTATTTCCATGAGAAACAAGTTTTATAACTTTATTCAGCAACTGCTTAATTTCTATGCAGACTTTTTTACTCATAGATTTTATCCTTTATAGTATGCGATTGTACCCACAACTTTAATTATCCTCACCTGATAGTTAATCCATAGGATTAACTTTTCGCAAACTTTTAACTTCTACATCACTCAACACCTCTTCTGTAGCTTACGATTATGTAGGCCCATGTGTGATATTTATTATTTAGAAATAATCCATCTAGTTTTTTGCCTTGTTATCCGATGGCAATCTCACTTCCCCAGTTCTTTTTTTCATAATTGAATTCTGTGTTTCCATCTGTGTTGGAATATAATCGCTTTCCTGCAGAAATGCACCTGCCGCCTCAGCATATGATTCATATCCAGCTGCTTTCATTCTCTTTAACATTTTTTCCAAAGCACTGTTTTTGTCTCTGCTCACCTGTCGTGTGCTGATGCCCAGTTCCTCTGCTGTTTCCTTAACATGTTTTCCCATGATAAAATAATCGCTCACGATTTTCTTTTCCTTCTCTGTCAGATCTCTGTTGTGATATCCGATGCAATGTCACGTCCGCTATCTGCGATAAAGTCTGTCGCACAACCCTTCTCTGATTCTAATCCACAAAATAATACCGTATTATTTCTCTGATGCTGCTGATCAAACATATAATGTTCCTTATTATAAGAAATATTAAGAACTTCCAGCTCCTCTGCAGTAATATTAGCGTATTTCACCTTCTGATATCTGTCGTAAAATGTGTATTTTCTTTCTTCCATGATTGTTCCTCCGATTTGTCGTTTTTTTGATTTGATTTGTGACAAATCGAAAAATCATGGATATCTGGCATAATGCCTGCCTCTTCCCTGCATCTTGATATGCTCTTCCTTTCCGGCATCTACCTGTTAAAAAGGAAGCTTTTTCAAATCTGCAACCTGTTTTTTGGGTATAAAAAAAGGCCATGCCCTTCCGGGCACAGCCTGACGCCTTAAAATTTGAGAAAAGAAAAACCTCCGCAAACATTACGTCTGCGAAGGTCTATTTCTCTCAGCATATCAATTCTAACATGCATGTATTTTCATTGTAATGCCATTCACATGCCAGTTTACTGTCAGTTCACTGCCACTTTACTCCCACTTTTCTTCCAGTTTATTTCCTCCATCTTATTCTGTATCTTTTCCGGACGTGTAAATGCCCAGAGCATTGTTGCATACAAACGGATTGCTTTCTTACGGTTTCGATAATAAGTGGTACTTGGCATATCATCCAGCATCAGCATCACATCTTCATTGGTATTTCCTGCTTCAAAATATCTATATTTCAAAAGCCGATAATACAGCTGTCCATTCTTCGGATAATCCCTCAAAGCTATCAGGGAATCTCTCATGATTTCCAGCAAACAGAGATTCATATCATTATTTAGAAGCTTTTCCTGGATTCTGCGTTTCTCTGCAGTCGCATCGAAATCTACCAGATCATATAACATTTCCTTCAGATGCTTCCCTTCTTCTGCATACATTTCATAATCTATATCCACAAGATTCTTCTCAATACGGAACATTACCTTGGTATACTGACTCAACAATAATTCCGTATTCTTATAAGCATCCTCTGCCACTTCTTCCATATTGATAAACATATCCTGTATTCTCTGCATAATTGTCCTCCTTCCCGACCGCTTCCGCAGCCAGACCAATCATTGTATTGTTTATTCCATTCACAGTCTGTCACTGTCCTAACATCTCTTCATGCAGATTCCGCAGAAATATCCGCTGTGGGATGGCTTCTATTCCTGGCTGACCGGCAACTGTATGATCTATTGAAAGCAATCGGTTCTCACGGGAAAGGATGTATCACCGACTGCTGATGTTCTCATCGAATATCTATCACTCCAAAGGGGGCCCTGATTCAGGGCTCCCTTTTAGGGCACCGTTATTTACGTTCCATAAACCATTTATAATTTTCTTCATAAGTCAGATGACAGATTTTCCCGCCCACCTGACAGGTATAACGATATCCGGTTCCGCCAGCTTTTCGACTGGCACAACGCTCCGGTTTTGAAACCTTATCAATCGCATACTTACGTCCATCTTCCCAGACAAACGCTGTAGGGATCAATTCTCCTTCCCGGCTGAATACCGCCAGGACATCTACATACACTTTAGCTGTCATTACAAAACACCTGCTCTCTCCTATCCATGAAAATATGCTTGTGGATGAACCGTGTGTTCCTTAGCATTCAGCTGTGCCAGTATCTTATCCTGATACATAAATGCTCTCTGAATACTCTGATAACCAAATCTTCCACGGATCTCATCTGCCACCTGGTCCATCTTTTTGATTTTTTCTCTTTTTGTTTCATCCATAAATAAATCAAGCTGATAAGGCATCTCTTCAGACACCAGATCACATCCTCGAACACCAAGACTACGAATCGGATGTTCCCAGTTATAATTTTTCTGAAATAACTCAAATGCAGTTCTGGCAATTTCTTCTGTAAGATTACTTGCCCTGTCCAACTTGCACTGTCTCGTGAAATGGTACAGTCCATTATCCCGAATCGAGATTTCTACTGTCCTGCATTGAAAACCATTTTCACGCAACCTGGCTCCTACACTTTCCGAAAGCGCCATCAAAATAATCTTCACATCCAATTCACTAACAAGATCTCTTGGTGTTGTTGTGCTGTTCCCGATAGATTTGATTGGTGCTCTATATCCTTCTACTGAAACTGGAGTCTTATCCCATCCATTTGCAAAGGTATGAAGTACCAATCCCATCTTTCCAAGATATGTTTCTAATATAGAAGGTTCTGCCCCTGCCAGATCGCCAATCGTACAAATGCCAAGTTTCTTCATCGTCCGTTCAGTGCTTCTTCCAACCATGAGTAAATCTCCTACTGGAAGTTTCCATGCAATATCCTTGTAATTGTCTTTGGAAAACTCTGTAATGGCATCCGGCTTTTTATAATCAGAACCGAGCTTTGCAAATATCTTATTCCAGGAAACACCAATACTTACGGTAACACCCAGTTCATATTTAATCCGACTGCTGATCTCTTTTGCAATCTTCATTCCATCTCCCTTGATAGAAGTACTGGCGGTCACATCCAGCCAGCTTTCATCAATCCCAAATGGTTCTCTCTGATCTGTGTATTCACTGTAAATCTCCTGTGCCATTCTGGAAAACCTCAAATAAAGATCCATGCGAGGCGGTACAAAAATTATTTCCGGGCAAACCTGCCTTGCCTGCCACAATGCCATACCTGTTTTTACTCCGGCTCGCTTTGCAATATAATTCGCAGTCAGCACAATTCCATGTCTTGCTTCCGGATCGCCCCCAACTGCCATCGGCTTTCCGGCAAGTTCCGGATGATGCAGCATCTCAACACTTGCGTAAAAGCAATTCATATCTGAATGAAGAATTGTCCTGCTCATAACATTCACCTACCAGTCTAAAAATCGTAATAAAACTTCTTTGCTTCATATTGACTTTGTGAAGTTTTTGAATTATAATTTCTACTAACTTCACGAACGTTTGTTTGTATTCTATACGTGATAATGAACTCTGTCAATAGTTTTTATGAAGTTGATGAAGTTACGATTTCAAAAACTTGGAAAGGATCCCACTATGAATTTTTCAGACAAGATTAAATTTCAACGAGAACAAAATCATCTGACACAGAAAGAACTTGCAGAACTGGTCGGCGTATCCCAGCGTGCAATCGCAGCTTATGAAAGTTCCGGCACAATCGCACGAATCTCTACTATGAGAAAGCTCGCTCATGCATTAAATGTCTCTTATGATTATTTAAAACATGATGAGATCACAGATCCTTCTTATGGAATTGAAAAAATGGATTATATTGATGAAGTCAATGGACAGCTTGGTGAAAAAGGTGCCAGGGACATCAATGAGATTCTCGAAGCCAACCGTGCTCTTTTTGCTGGTGGCGAACTCGATGAAGAAGCAAAAGATGCTTTCTATCAGGCTGTAACCAAAGCATATCTTTCCTGTAAGATGGAAGCTAAAAAGACATTTGGACGGAAAAAGAAAAACACTGAAACGGAAAGGGATTCATAGGTGTCCGTATTTTCGTACAGCACTTTTGCTACTCTATACTTGCAGCAAACTATCTTATGAAATATCGAGGTGTTTTTATGAGTTCAAAATGTATAAGAGACACTGTTAGTAAAGTAAAAACAAAATATCAGGAAAGTGATCCGTACCGCCTTGCAGCCGCTATGCATATTATTGTTAAGAAGCTTCCGCTTGGAACTGATCCAAACTGTTGCAAAGGCTTCTGTATGCGGGAATGTCGAAAGACCTGCATCGTCATTAACTGCGACCTGCCGGAAATCATACAGCAGATTATCCTGATCCACGAGATCGGTCACGCACTCCTTCATCAGAAAACCCTTCAGATCAAGTGTTTTCATGATTTTGAATTATTCGATGGAGTATCACAATGTGAATATGAAGCGAATTGCTTTGCCGCTGATTATCTTCTGGAAGATGAAGATGTACTGGAGATGCTTAACGCCGATATGTCCTTTTTCCAGGCTGCCGCAGAACTGAAAGTTCCACCGGAACTTCTTGATTTCAAATTCCGAATGATGAAACGAAGCGGCGTTCAGATTGTAGATTCTCCGATTACTTCCAACAGTGACTTTTTAAAAGATATCCCTACTTCGGGAATAATAGAAAATTACTAAATATGCTATTTTTGAAAAAGGAGATTTTTGAAAATGATCAACTTAAATAAACATAGAATAGACTTTGGAAAAGGGGATGTAGGCATTGGTGTCATCGGTAACACTACAGATTCCGCACAACTGGCATTTTATAATCAGAGTGCACGTCCCATCCATATACTCAAGAATCCAGATCAGAATCCTGGGTTCGAACCCATGGAATTTAAAGAAGAACCTTTTATCATGAGCTTCTCCAATCCTGAAAGCATTGATGCAGTTATTTCAATTTTACAACGTGCCAAATATATTAATTTCACTTCCAAAAACGAACCGCAAAAAACAGAATAGATGAATGATGTATCTTATAAAGAATGGCTGTCTTTTCTCCAATGAGCAGGCAGCCATTTCTCATGTAATTCTTTAATACAAGTCTCCCACATATCCATCTGCTTCCAGATGCATATAGCACTCATCCACCTTCTCTGATTCCAGAATCCGCAAAACGTGTTCCATACCTGTAGCAAGTTCTTTTGTTTTTAACTCTTCCAGCGGAATCCAATAAACTCTTCCTTCCTCAGAACTCTTTAATTCTCCGGTAAACTTATCCGCTTTATACAAGGTAATAACATAGTGCACTCCGCTCTTATGCCAATGATATAATCCTCCAAGCTTCGGTGCTTCAACCGTAAGTCCTGTTTCTTCCCAGACTTCCCTAATCATAGATTTCTGAAAAATCTCATTTGCTTCTACGTGACCGCCTGGAAAAGTTGTACCGGTATAGCTATCATTTACTTTATCCAGAGCCAGTACATTCCCTTTATGATCCTGAATCATACACATATTCATAAAACAGACCTTCTCAATCCGACTCTCTTCTTTTTCATTCAGAGATTTTCTGACACGTTTGTTGATATCCGATCGTTTGGATTTATAATGCTTGAAGACCTCTCCATACGGAATCCAGATTTCTGCATCTTCAATTTTTTCATAAACAGAATCCACCACTTCTTCCAGATGTTTGTCACTCGGAAAAGTACATTTTTCATATAATAATCTCTGGTTACCTGAAACATCCATTCTGCAATCTTTTCTTTCTGCTTCATTTTTAATTGGGAATACTTCTTATTCGTTTGCAGTAATCTCCCATCTATCATCTTATGGTTTTTCCGTGACATCGGTTTGACCTCTTTTCTTCTTTTTCATTCAGATTTTACTATACCACAGAATCATGCTTGCGTCATACTTCTGAGCTTCGATGTCCTCTTTTTCTTCTCTCAGTACCTTATTTATAGAGGGTTCTTTTTTAAGACTCTCTTCCGGCGGCTGTGCCACCGGTAAATAGCAAGGACAGGAAGTGTATATACACTTCCGGAAAACCAGCAATTTAGGGAACCCTGCCCTAAATTAAAAACACAGAAGTCACTACTTCGAAGAACCAAAGAAAGGAGAATCTGCCTATGGCAAAGAGAAAAAGAAATATACAGATTTTGTTTTGTGTTTCCCCAGAAGAAAAAAAGCTTATTCGTAGAAAGATGATTGAATCAAAGACAAAAAATATGGGAGCTTATCTTCGTAAAATGGCAATCGACGGTTACATCGTCAACACCGATACCACTCCACTGAAGAAACAGTATGAGGAAATGCATAAGATCGGTGTGAATATTAATCAGATTGCCAAAAAAGTAAACAGCACCGGAGATCTATATCCGGAAGAAATGCAAGAATTGAAAGAGATGGTGAAAGAATTATGGCGTATCTTAAGATCTTCCCAATTAAAGTAACAGACAAGAAAGCTCTGGACTACATCACGAATCCAGATAAAACAGATGAAAAACTGTTAGTTTCCAGTTTTGGCTGTTCCCCGGAAACTGCAGATCTTGAATTTTCTATGACAAGAGAAATGGCAAAAAAGAATGGAATGGACAAAGGTGATAACCTGGCATTTCATCTGATCCAGTCATTTAAACCTGGAGAAGTTGATGCCGAAACTGCCCATCGCTTAGGGCAACAATTTGCAAACGAAGTCCTGAAAGGAAAATATGAATATGTGATAAGCACCCATGTTGATAAAAATCATATCCATAACCACATCATCTTTAATGCAGCAAGTTTTGTTGATCATCACAAGTATGTTTCCAATAAGCGGAGCTACCATAAAATCTGCCGGATCAGTAATCGTATCTGCCATGAAAATGGACTTGCCACCAGTATGCCAACCGGAGAAAAAGGCAAAAGTTATAAGGAGAACATGGAATATCATCGTGGCACCAGTTGGAAAGCCAAGCTACGTGTTGCAGTTGATAAGGCAATCTGGACTTCCATCAACTATGAGGAATTTCTACAAAAAATGCAGTTAGCCGGATATGAAGTCCGACAGGGAAAACACCTGTCCTTCCGTGCACCGGAAACAGAAAAACTTCACTTATATGAAATCTCTTGGAAGCTATTATTCAGAAGAAAATGTCCGCATCCGTTTGGCAAAAAACCGTAACAAAATAAAAGCTCCAAGGCATCTGTCCAGAGAAGCTCGCCTGTATATCAATATCTCCACTTATGTTACGACCGGCAATCGAGAAGGATTTGAACGATGGGCAAAACTAAATAACCTGAAAGAAGCGGCACGCACCTTCAACTATCTTTCCGAAAATAACCTGCTGAATTATGAAGATTTCCAACAGCATGTTTCTGATGTTGATGCTTCTGTTAAAGCGGCTGATCAAAGAATAACGCAAATCAACAGTGAGCTGAGCACACAGAAAATCATTCAAAAACACTGTGATTCTTACCGTCTCTGCCGAAAAGTGATTGAAGATTGCAAATCTGCTAAAAATCCAAAAGCATACCGAACCAAACATCAAGCAGAATACCAACTGCACGATTCACTAAAAAAAGAGCTTCAGGATCTCGGTGTTACCAAAATCCCAAGCTCTAATAAAATCCAGAATAGGATAGAAAATCTTGAATCTGAACAAGCTGCTACTGTCCGGGAAAAACAAGAATTGCAGAAAAAGCAGAAGACACTGAATATCATTAGACAGAATTTCACAGCACTACTTAATGCTCCGGAGATGCAAATTCCCATATCAGAAAAAGAGCTAACTCTCTAAAAAGAAGGAGGTACCTACTTTAACGGTGCCTCTTGCTTTTCGTCTAATCTATTTATATCTTCCTCTTTATGCAATTTCCCATATTACAGTTGCCGTATCAGTAACATTAATATCGTCTGCCTCAATATCTATATCATATGCTCCCGGTGCACTCATTTCACATTCCGTACACTCCATTAATCTCATTTCATTCAATGGCTTTGTTACAAAATCTATCTCTCCCCAAGAATAATCAATTGCCTGTATTTCACCCAATTTCACATTTGCTGCTGTTGTAAGCACCTGTGCCTTTTGAATGGAATCCTCGATTGCTTTATGTAACAGCTCATTTTTACATTTTTCTACATCTGCCACTGTATACTCAATAGAAAACTCTGGCCTTAATGAGCTATGAGCCAAAGCGTAAAGGACTTGCCCTAATCTTTTATTATCAGCTGCAAACTCTATTTTCATATGGTGATTATACTTATAACCTTTAAATCTTCGCTTCCAGCTCTTATCTCTGTCCTGATAGCTTTCATATTCTGTATCGACATTAAAATATACTGTTTTAAGGTCTTTTCTCTGAAAACCAAGTTTCTCAAACAAATCCTTGAGAAGCTCTGTATCTTCTGTTGACCTTCGGAGAGTATCTTCATATTCTTTGCAAAGTTCTTCCTTGTTGACATATAACCGGATTTTATCCGGCTTTACTGCTATTTTCCCTTTTCCTGTAACTGCCCGAAAAAAAGGACATAAAAAAATCCCTCCAAATTTAAAAACAAATTCAGAGGGTAATTTAGGGTATAACAAAATAACCCACCCGAATATCGTTTTTTTTATTTGGTGAGTTTGTTCTTTCAAATACGAAACAAAAAGAGCCGATGATTCGTGAATTGTTCCACAATTTCATCGGCTCTGCGTCTTAAGCGTCTGGCTCTTTGATGACAGTTATCTTCAAGTTGTCAACTTTAATCAATCTTTCTTGTCTGCATTTTGGACAATAAAGGGGATAATTCTCCAAAACAGTGTCCTTCCTAATTTTATTACGGGTTTTGCTCCCACAAACAGGACACAATATCCATTCGCATTTCATCATAATTAGTCTCTAATCCTTTCAAATCTCATTTTATATGACTTTTGCAAGCTGTTAAGCTAACTTGTGGAACATATGCCGAACCTTATCTATACGGCTATTCGGGCGGCGGGGTTGGCAAATAAATTTACCAATAGCTGGCT
>ENA-OQBV01000950-OQBV01000950.1-human-gut-metagenome-genome-assembly--contig:-NODE-950-length-15471-cov-4.850560_pt1 | contig 15471 bp, 14 predicted proteins | sample MGYA00242750_ERZ504559 | MGnify/ENA primary metagenome ERZ504559 (study PRJEB26092, sample SAMD00036230) | human gut metagenome | host: Homo sapiens | study: EMG produced TPA metagenomics assembly of...
AAAAGAGAAAGATAAAAGTTGGAGATAAGATGGCCGGACGTCACGGTAATAAAGGGGTTATCTCAAGAATATTACCACAAGAAGATATGCCATTTACAGAAGATGGAACTCCACTTGATATAGTTCTTAACCCACAAGGTATACCATCTCGTATGAACATCGGTCAGGTACTAGAAGTTCACTTAGGACTTGCTGCTAAAGCTTTAGGATGGTATGTAGCTACATCTGTATTTGATGGTGCTAAAGAATCAGACATAAGAAAAGCATTAGTACAAGCTGGATATCCAGAAGATGGTAAGTTAACTTTATATGATGGTAGAACAGGTGAAACTTTCGACAATAGAATAACAGTTGGATACATGTACATGTTAAAACTACATCACCTAGTTGATGATAAGTTACATGCAAGAAGTACAGGACCATACTCTTTAGTTACTCAACAACCATTAGGTGGTAAAGCACAATTTGGTGGACAAAGATTCGGAGAGATGGAGGTTTGGGCTCTAGAAGCATACGGAGCTGCTCACATACTTCAAGAAATACTTACTGTTAAGTCAGATGATGTTGTAGGACGTGTTAGAGCGTACGAAGCTATAGTTAAAGGTGAAAATATACCTGAACCAGGAATACCAGAATCATTTAAGGTTCTTATAAAAGAACTTCAAAGTTTATGCTTAGATGTAAAAGTATTAACTGAAGAAGAACAAGAAATAGAAGTAAGAGAATCTTTAGATGCTGATGATACAGCTGGAGAGTTCGAATTAGATGTTATAGATAACATGGATGAAGTAGAACAAAATCATATAATAGAAGAAATAGATGATGAATTCATTGAAAATGACGATGAAGATATAGATAGTTTAGATTTTGAAGATGATGCAGACTTCGAAGAATTAAACTATGAAGATGAAGACTTTGATGTATAAATTTAATTAACGCAAATATCAAATAGAAGGGAGAGAACTCCTTGTTTGAATTAAACAATTTTGAGTCGATAAAAATAGCACTAGCTTCTCCAGAGAAAATAAGACAATGGTCTAGAGGAGAAGTAAAAAAACCTGAAACAATAAACTACCGTACATTAAAACCAGAAAAAGATGGTCTATTCTGTGAAAGAATATTTGGACCTCAAAAAGACTGGGAATGTCACTGTGGTAAATACAGAAGAGTAAGATATAAAGGTGTAGTTTGTGATAGATGTGGAGTAGAAGTTACAAAAGCTAAAGTAAGAAGAGAAAGAATGGGACATATAGAGCTAGCAGCTCCTATGTCTCATATCTGGTACTTCAAAGGTATACCAAGTAGAATGGGTCTTTTACTTGATATGTCTCCAAGATCTTTAGAAAAAGTATTATACTTTGCTTCATATGTTGTAGTTGATCCAGGAGAAACTGGATTAAATGAAAAACAACTTTTAACAGAAAAAGAATACAGAACTGCAGTAGATAAGTATGGATACAATTCTTTCACTGTAGGAATGGGTGCTGAAGCTGTTAAGCAATTACTACAAAATATAGACCTAGAAAAAGAAAGTAAAGAATTAAGAGCTGACTTAAAAGATAGTACAGGTCAAAAGAGAGTTAGAACAATAAGAAGATTAGAAGTGGTAGAAGCATTCAAAAAGTCTGGAAATAAACCAGAGTGGATGATATTAGATGCTATACCAGTAATACCTCCAGATTTAAGACCTATGGTTCAACTTGATGGAGGAAGATTCGCAACTTCTGACTTAAATGATTTATATAGAAGAGTTATAAATAGAAATAACAGATTAAAGAGATTACTAGAACTTGGAGCTCCTGATATCATAGTAAGAAATGAAAAGAGAATGCTTCAAGAAGCAGTAGATGCTTTAATAGACAATGGTAGAAGAGGTAGACCTGTAACAGGACCTGGTAATAGACCACTTAAGTCTTTATCAGATATGCTAAAAGGTAAGCAAGGTCGTTTCCGTCAAAACTTACTTGGTAAGCGTGTTGACTACTCGGGACGTTCAGTTATAGTTGTTGGACCAGAACTTAAATTCTATCAATGTGGTCTTCCTAAGAAAATGGCTCTTGAATTATTCAAGCCATTTGTTATGGATAAATTAGTTAAAGAAGGTTTTGCACACAATATAAAGAGTGCTAAATCTATAGTAGAAAAAGTAAAACCAGAAGTATGGGATGTTTTAGAAGATGTTATAAAGAGTCATCCAGTTCTTCTTAACCGTGCCCCTACTCTTCATAGATTAGGTATACAAGCATTTGAACCAGTTTTAGTTGAAGGTAAAGCTATAAAGCTACACCCACTTGTATGTACAGCATACAATGCCGACTTCGATGGTGACCAAATGGCGGTACACGTACCTTTATCAGTAGAAGCACAAGCAGAAGCAAGATTCTTAATGTTATCTGTAAACAACATACTTGCACCTAAAGATGGTACTCCAATAACTACTCCTTCTCAGGATATGGTTTTAGGATGTTACTACTTAACTATAGAAGCTCAAGGTGGAGAAAAAGGAACAGGAACAGTATTCAAAGACTTTAATGAAATGTTACTTGCTTATCAAAACCAAACTGTTCAATTACACTCTTTAGTAAAAATGAGAGTAGTACTTGAAGATGGAAGAAGCTCTATAGTTGAAAGTACAGTAGGTAGATTCATATTCAATGAAAATATACCTCAAGACTTAGGATTTGTAGACAGAAGTGTAGATCCATTTGGATTAGAAATAGACTTCTTAGTTGACAAAAAAGCTTTAGGTAAAATAATAGATAAGTGCTTTAGAAAGCATGGAAATACAGAAACTGCTGTATTACTTGACCATATAAAATCTCTAGGATTTAAATACTCAACTAGAGGTGGTATAACAGTTGCAGTTGCTGATATGAAAATACCAGAAGCTAAAAAAGGTTATATAACAGCAGCAGAAGAAAAAGTTGATAAATATGAAAAAGCATACAGAAGAGGTCTAATATCTGACGAAGAAAGATATGAAAGAGTTATAGAAACTTGGACAGAAACAACTGAAAAAGTTACAGATGCTCTGATGGCAGGATTAGACAGACTTAATAATATATATATAATGGCACACTCAGGAGCCAGAGGTTCTAAGAACCAGATAAGACAGTTAGCTGGTATGCGTGGTCTGATGGCCAATGCATCTGGTAAAACAGTTGAGGTTCCAGTTAAATCTAACTTCCGTGAAGGTTTATCAGTAATGGAATACTTCACATCTTCACACGGGGCTAGAAAAGGTCTTGCCGATACAGCGCTTCGTACAGCTGACTCAGGATACTTAACAAGAAGACTTGTTGATGTCAGCCAAGATGTTATAGTAAGAGAAGTTGACTGTGGTACAACAGAAACTACAGAAACATTTGCTATAAAAGATGGAAATGAAGTAATAGAAGTATTATATGATAGAATAGTGGGAAGATATACTATAGACCCTATAGTAAATCCAACTACAGGAGAAGTTATAGTAGAAGACTGATTCTATGATAAAAGAAGATGAAGCTGAAAAAATAATAGCTGCAGGAATAGAAACTGTACAAATAAGAACAGTTCTTAACTGTAAGACAAACCATGGGGTTTGTTCTAAGTGTTATGGTAGAAACCTTGCTACAGGTAAAGAAGTTAATATAGGGGAAGCTGTTGGTATAATAGCTGCTCAATCAATCGGTGAACCAGGTACTCAGCTTACAATGCGTACATTCCATACAGGTGGGGTTGCCGGAGGAGATATAACTCAAGGTCTTCCAAGGGTTGAAGAATTATTTGAAGCAAGAAAACCTAAAGGTTTAGCTGTCATAACAGAAATAACTGGTAGAGTTGAAATAGACGAAACTGGTAAGAGAAAAGAAATAAGTATAGTTCCTGAAAATGGTGAAACAGAAGTTTATGCTATACCTTATGGATCAAGAATAAGAGTTAAGCATGGACAAATGGTTGAAGCTGGGGACCCATTAACTCAAGGTTCTATAAACCCACATGACATAGTAAGAGTTAAAGGTATAGGTGGAGTTCAAGACTATATCGTTAAAGAAGTTCAAAGAGTTTATAGAATGCAAGGGGTTGACGTTAACGATAAGCATATAGAAGTTATAGTAAGACAAATGCTTTCGAAAGTTAAAGTTGAGGATCCAGGTGATACAGAATTAATCCCAGGTGGGTATGAAGATGTATTAACGTTTGATAAGTGTAATGAAGAAGCTATAGCTCAGGGATTAAAACCTGCTGTTGCTAAGAGAGTTTTACTTGGTATAACTAAGGCATCTCTTGCTACAGAATCATTCTTATCAGCTGCTTCATTCCAAGAAACAACTAGAGTATTAACAGAAGCTGCTATAAAAGGAAAAGAAGATCACTTAATAGGTCTTAAAGAAAATGTTATAATAGGTAAGTTAATACCAGCAGGAACAGGTATGAAGAGATATAAAAACATAGCTGTTGAAAAAATCCAAGACTAATATAATAAGAGATAAAGAAATCTTGACATTATCTATGTTTGGGTGATAAAATGTAAAAGTGTGTAATCGAAGGTCTTCTAAAACTTATATAAGTTATTAGAGATCTTTGATTAGACTTTTAATAAATGAACTAGCAGCACCAAACTGCAAAGAGCTAAAACCACATATAATGTGTGTAATAGACATTTAATTGTAAAAGTAACGTTTTGTTACAAGCATATCAGTACATGTACTGATGTAGTTGGCGGTCATTTAAAGATCGAAAATTTTGGAAGGAGGTGCAGATGATGCCAACAATTAACCAATTAGTTCGTAAAAACAGACAAGCAATAGAAAAGAAATCTACTGCTCCAGCATTACAAAAGGGATTCAACTCTTTACACAAGAAAGCTACTGATGCAAGTGCTCCACAAAAAAGAGGAGTTTGTACTTCAGTAAAAACAGTTACTCCTAAGAAGCCTAACTCAGCTTTAAGAAAAGTTGCCAGAGTTAGATTAACAAACGGGATAGAAGTTTCTGCTTATATACCAGGAGAAGGACACAACTTACAAGAGCACAGTGTTGTTCTTATAAGAGGAGGAAGAGTTAAAGACCTTCCAGGGGTTAGATACCACATATTAAGAGGTACTTTAGATACTGCAGGTGTTGATAAGAGAATGCAAGCTAGATCTAAGTACGGTGCTAAGAGACCTAAAGCTGCAAAGAAATAATAAAAACTAACAATTAATTATATGTGCGGTGCTTTAAATATATATATGTATTTATGGCATCACGGCATTATTTATGTCGAGTACCTATGATTTAAGATTAAATAATTAAGGAGGGAAGCAAAATGCCAAGAAAAGGTAATGTTCCAAAGAGAGAAGTATTAGCTGATCCAATATATGGAAGTAAAGTTGTTACTAAATTAATAAACAATTTAATGATAGACGGTAAAAAAGGGAAAGCTCAAACTATAGTTTATGATGCTTTCGCTATGGTAGCTGAAAAAACAGGAGAAGATGCTTTAGAAGTATTCAACAAAGCAATGGATAACATAATGCCTGTTTTAGAAGTTAAAGCAAGAAGAGTTGGTGGAGCTAACTACCAAGTACCAGTTGAAGTTAGACCTGAAAGAAGACAAACTTTAGGTTTAAGATGGTTAGTAAACTACACTAGAGCTCGTGGAGAAAAAGGAATGGTTGAAAAGTTAGCGAAAGAAATAATGGACGCTGCTAACAACACAGGAGCTTCAGTTAAGAAGAAAGAAGATACTCATAAGATGGCAGAAGCTAATAAAGCATTTGCTCACTACAGATTCTAATAAAATAGGATATAATTGATACCTTTAAGGGATATCACAAGGAGGAGAACCATGGCTAGAAAGTTTCCTTTAGAAAGAACTAGAAATATAGGAATCATGGCTCATATAGATGCAGGAAAAACTACTACTACAGAAAGAATCCTTTTCTATACAGGGCAAACACATAAGATAGGAGAAACTCACGAAGGAGCTTCTCAAATGGACTGGATGGAGCAAGAGAAGGAAAGAGGTATAACAATAACTTCTGCCGCTACTACTGCTGCATGGAAAGACCATAGAATAAACATAATAGATACACCAGGACACGTCGACTTCACAGTTGAGGTTGAAAGATCTCTAAGAGTTCTTGACGGTTCAGTTGCTGTATTCTGTGCTAAAGGTGGGGTTGAACCTCAATCTGAGAACGTATGGAGACAAGCTGATAACTACGGTGTACCTAGAATAGCATTCGTAAATAAAATGGACATCATGGGAGCTGACTTCTTTAACGTTGTTAACATGATGAAAGAAAGATTATCTGCAAATGCTGTACCTCTTCAATTACCAATAGGAAAAGAAGATTGGTTAGAAGGGGAAGTTGACTTATTAGAAATGAAAGCTCATATCTATAAGGATGACTTAGGAAAAGATATAGAAATAACTGAAATACCAGAAGATATGAAAGAATTAGCTCAAGAGTGGAGAGAAAAAATGGTTGAAGCAGTAGCTGAAACTGACGAAGAGTTAATGATGAAATATCTTGAAGGTGAAGAAATATCAGTAGAAGAATTAAAAGCTGCTATAAGAAAAGCTACAATAGCTTGTGAAATGAACCCAGTATTCTGTGGATCTGCTTACAGAAACAAAGGTGTTCAATTATTACTAGATGCTGTTGTTGATTACTTACCAGCTCCGACTGATATACCAGCTATAAAAGGTGTATTAGACAATGGTGAAGAGTCTGAAAGACATTCATCTGATGAAGAGCCATTCTCAGCTTTAGCATTCAAAATAATGACTGACCCATTCGTTGGTAAGTTAGCATTCTTCAGAGTTTACTCAGGAATAATGCAAGGAGGATCTTATGTTCTTAACTCTACTAAAGGTAAGAGAGAAAGAATAGGTCGTATCCTTCAAATGCATGCTAATACAAGAGAAGAAATAACAGAAGTATACGCTGGAGATATAGCTGCAGCAGTAGGATTAAAAGATACTACTACTGGAGATACTTTATGTGATCCAGCTCATCCAATAATACTTGAATCTATGGAATTCCCTGAGCCAGTTATATCTGTTGCTATAGAGCCTAAATCAAAGCTGCTCAAGAAAAAATGGGTATAGCACTTCAAAAGTTAGCTGAAGAGGATCCAACTTTCAGAGTTAAAACTGATGAAGAAACAGGACAAACTATAATATCAGGTATGGGTGAATTACACTTAGAGATAATAGTTGATAGATTATTAAGAGAATTCAAAGTTGAAGCTAACGTTGGTGCTCCACAAGTTGCTTACAGAGAAACTATAACTCAACCAGTAGATGTTGAATACAAGTACTCTAAGCAATCAGGTGGTAGAGGTCAATACGGACACGTTAAGATAAGAGTTATACCTCAAGATCCAGGAACTGGTTACAAGTTCGAAAACAAAACTGTTGGTGGATCTGTACCAAAAGAATACGTTGGACCTACTGATGCAGGTATCCAAGGTGCAATGGCATCTGGTATAGTTGCTGGATATCCAGTTGTTGACGTTGCTGTTGAATTATACGATGGTTCTTACCATGAAGTCGATTCATCAGAAATGGCATTCAAAATGGCTGGTTCTATGGCAATGAAAGATGCTCTTAAGAAAGGTAACTCAGTATTACTTGAGCCATTCTTCAAAGTTGAAGTTGTTACTCCTGAAGAATACATGGGAGACGTTATGGGTGGATTAAACTCTAAGAGAGGTTTAATACAAGGTATGGAAGCTAGATCTGGTGCACAAGTTATAAATGCATTCGTTCCACTTTCAGAAATGTTTGGATACTCTACTGAGTTAAGATCAACTACTCAAGGTCGTGCAACTTACACTATGATATTTGACCACTATGAGCAAGTTCCAGCTTCAGTTGCTAAGAAAATAGCTGAAGGAAGATAATAAACTGTTTATTATTAATAAAATTAATATAAATTAAAATGAGTAAGGCGGGTATAACTCGTCTTACCTAAAATATATATAGGGAGGTATTTCAAAATGGCTAAAGCTAAATTTGAAAGAAATAAACCACACGTTAATATAGGAACAATAGGACACGTTGACCACGGTAAAACTACATTAACAGCTGCAATAACAAAAACATTACATGAGAGATATCAATTAGGAGAAGCTGTAGACTTCGCTAACATAGATAAGGCTCCAGAAGAAAGAGAAAGAGGTATAACAATATCTACTGCTCACGTTGAGTACGAAACTCCAAACAGACACTACGCTCACGTTGACTGCCCAGGACATGCTGACTACGTTAAGAACATGATAACAGGTGCTGCTCAAATGGACGGTGCTATATTAGTTTGTTCAGCAACAGATGGACCAATGCCTCAAACAAGAGAGCATATATTATTATCAAGACAAGTTGGTGTACCATACATAGTAGTATTCTTAAACAAGTGTGATATGGTAGACGACGAAGAATTATTAGAGTTAGTTGAAATGGAAGTAAGAGACTTATTAAATGAGTACGAATTCCCAGGAGATGACACTCCAATAATAAGAGGATCTGCATTAATGGCATTAGAAAACCCAGCTTCTGAGTGGGGAGACAAAATAGTTGAATTATTCGAGCAAATAGATGCTTATATACCAGAACCAGAAAGAGATGTAGATAAGAACTTCTTAATGCCAGTAGAAGACGTATTCTCTATAACAGGTAGAGGAACAGTTGCTACAGGTAGAGTTGAAAGAGGTATATTAAAGGTTCAAGACGAAGTTGAAATAGTAGGTTTAGCTGAAGAACCAAGAAAAGTTGTAGTAACAGGAGTAGAAATGTTCAGAAAGTTATTAGACCAAGCACAAGCTGGAGATAACATAGGAGCATTAATAAGAGGTGTACAAAGAAATGAAATAGAAAGAGGACAAGTTATGGCTAAGCCAGGAACAGTTAAGCCTCACACTAAATTCATGGCAGAAGTATACGTTCTTAAGAAAGAAGAAGGTGGAAGACACACTCCATTCTTCGATGGATACAGACCACAATTCTACTTCAGAACAACAGACGTTACAGGAGCTTGTAAGTTACCAGATGGTATAGAAATGGTTATGCCAGGAGATAACGTAACAATGACAGTTGAGTTAATAAACTCAATAGCAATAGAAGAAGGATTAAGATTCGCAATAAGAGAAGGTGGAAGAACAGTAGCATCAGGAGTTGTTGCTTCTATAGTTGAATAATCTTCTTTAAGTGGATTAATTAATAGACAAAAAGAGAGGAGTTATGCTCCTCTTTTTTTAACATGGAATCTACAAAAACATTGACATGACTATTATTTTATGATAACTTATACAAGGTAATGATTCAGGAAGGTGATAATGCCTCAATAATATAAGTTAAGGTATTATTTAACTATATATATTATTATATTAATAAAGTTGGAGGTGTAGCAGATGAGAGTTAAAGTAACTTTAGCATGTACAGAGTGTAAGCAAAGAAACTACAACACTACTAAGAATAAGAAAACTAACCCAGACAGAATAGAATTAAACAAATACTGTAAATTCTGTAAGAAACATACAGCTCATAAAGAAACAAAATAGTTTTATTTAAGGATGTGAGTGTAAAGTGGCTGCCCAAGCAAATCAAGGCACGGAAACTAAAAAAAGATTCAGTTTATTCTCTTACATAAGAGAAACAAAGCAAGAATTAAAAAGAGTTTCATGGCCTACAAAAAAAGAATTACTTAAAAACACAGGTGTGGTTTTAACTGTAGTTACTTCAGCTACTATATTAGTGTGGGCTTTAGATACTGGATTACAAGGTGCACTAGGGCTTATACTGAAATAGACGAAAAGGAGAAAACAATATGTCAGAATTACAAGAAGCAAGATGGTATGTTGTGCATACCTATTCAGGGCATGAAAATAAAGTTAAAGCTACGATAGAAAAAGCTGTAAAAACAAGAGGAATGGAAGACTATATAACACATTTAGTTGTTCCAACTGAAGATGTAGTTGAGACTACAAAAACAGGAAAAGAAAAAACTAGACAGCGTAAGGTATTTCCAAGTTATGTCTTAGTTAAAATGATAATCACTGATGAATCTTGGTATATCGTAAGAAATACTAAGGGGGTTACTGGATTCGTTGGACCAGGTTCAAAGCCGGTACCGTTAAGTGATGAAGAAGTAAAGGCTATGGGCATAGAAATAGACGTTCCTAAAGTAGTAAACCCTGATGTAGACTTAGAAATAGGTGATGCAGTAGAGGTTGCTAAAGGTCCTTTTAGTGGACAAGTAGGTACTGTTGAAGAAATTAACCTGGAAACAAGAGAAGCAAAAGTGTGTATAGATGCATTTGGCAAGAAGACTCTATTTGTAATAGAGTTTGAAAATATACAAAAAATATAATAAAATTTAGATAGAAAATTTTTGAGGAGGTGCGCTCAATGGCTAAAAAAGTTATAGGTCAAATAAAATTACAAATACCTGCAGGGAAGGCAACGCCAGCTCCACCAGTTGGGCCAGCGTTAGGACAACACGGTGTTAACATAATGGGATTCACTAAGGAGTTCAATGCTAAAACTGCAGATCAAGCAGGAATGATAATACCAGTTGTTATAACTGTATACCAAGATAGATCATTCTCATTCATAACAAAAACTCCTCCAGCTGCAGTATTATTAAAGAAAGCTGCTGGATTAGATACAGCTTCAGGAGAACCTAACAAGAAGAAGGTTGCTACTTTATCTTCTGCTAAGATAAGAGAAATAGCTGAATTAAAAATGCCTGACTTAAATGCTGCATCAGTAGAAGCTGCTATGAGTATGATAGCTGGTACTGCAAGAAGTATGGGTATCGTTGTAGAAGACTAATTTTAAAAAATTAGACACTTCGGATAGAAGTGGGAGGCTTAAAGGCCGAATATAACCACAAGGAGGAAAATAAAATGGCAAAGAAAAGTAAAAAATACGTAGAAGCGTTAAACAAAATAGATAGAACAAGATTATATGATGCTACAGAAGCTTTATCTTTAGTTGCAGAAGTTGCTACAGCTAAATTTGATGAAACTGTTGAAGCTCATATAAAATTAGGTGTTGACTCAAGACATGCTGATCAACAAGTTAGAGGTGCGGTTGTATTACCACACGGAACTGGTAAAACTAAGAGAGTTTTAGTTTTCGCTAAAGGAGCAAAAGCTGCTGAAGCTGAAGCTGCTGGAGCTGACTTTGTAGGAGCTGAAGAATTAGTTCAAAAAATACAAGGTGAAAACTGGTTCGAATTCGATATAGTTGTTGCTACTCCAGACATGATGGGTGTAGTAGGTAGATTAGGTAGAGTATTAGGACCTAAAGGTTTAATGCCAAACCCTAAATCAGGAACTGTTACTTTCGATGTAGCTAAAGCTATAGACGAAATAAAAGCAGGTAAAGTAGAATATAGATTAGACAAAACTAACATAATACACGTTCCAGTGGGAAAAGTATCTTTCGGTGGAGAAAAGTTAGCTGAAAACTTTGCTGCATTAATGGATGCTATAGTTAAGGCTAAGCCAGCTGCTGCTAAAGGACAATACTTAAGAAGTGTAACAGTAGCGTCTACTATGGGACCTGGTGTTAAGATAAACCCTGCTAAAATAGCAGAATAATAAAATTGTTGACAAGCAAAAACAAAAATGTTAATATAACAATTGTTGATATAAAAAAGAATAGATTTGCCGTAGACAGTAGGTGCTGAAAAGCTTAATTTCCTACCGAGGTTTTAGATAAATTGAAATTACTAAAGCTTTTGTTGTCTCGTTTTGCCATCAAAAGCTTTTTTAAATGAGATTGCGGCGAATACTAAACCTTATTAGGTGAAGGAGGTGCACATCTATATGAGAAAAGCTATAGAACTTAAATCACAAGTTGTTTCTGAAATAGTTGAAAAATTAGAAAAATCATCATCTGCTATAGTTGTTGATTACAAAGGATTAACAGTTGAAGAGGTAACTGAATTAAGAAAGAAAATGAGAGAAGCTGGTGTTGAATACAAAGTATACAAAAACACTTTAGTTAGAAAAGCTGCTAAAGAAGTTGGTATAGAACAATTCAACGACGAGTTATTAGTTGGAACTAATGCGATAGCATTCGGATACGAAGATCCAGTTGCTCCAGCTAGAATATTAAAGGAATTCATGGATTCTCATCCAAAAATGCAATTAAAAATGGGTGTAGTAGAAGGTGAATTCTACAACGAATCTCAAATAGTTGAGTTCGCTAACATACCATCAAGAGAAGTTCTTCTTGCTAAGTTACTTGGAAGCTTAAAGGCTCCAATGTCAAACTTCGCATACTTAATAGATGCTTTAATAAAGAAACAAGAAGGACAAGAAGCTTAATTGTCAATTTAGAAAAGTTAGATATTGTAATATAATAACTTAAAAATAAAATTATTGAAAAAAATTCGGAGGTGCTAAAAATGACAATAGAACAAATATTAGAAGCTATAGAAAACATGAAAGTTTTAGAATTAAATGAATTAGTTAAAGCTGCTGAAGAAAAATTCGGTGTATCTGCTTCAGCTCCAGTTATGATGGCTGGTGCAGTTGCTGGTGGAGCTGCTGAAGAAAAAACTGAATTCGACGTAGTATTAGCAAACGCTGGTGCTTCAAAAGTTGGAGTTATAAAAGCTGTTAGAGAAGTAACAGGATTAGGATTAAAAGAAGCTAAAGAAGTAGTTGATAACGCTCCTAAGACATTAAAAGAAGGTGTTTCTAAAGAAGAAGCTGACCAAATAAAAGAAAATTAGAAGCTGCTGGAGCTAGCGTAGAAGTTAAGTAGTTTTCTTTCAAAAAGATGTCCTTATGGACATCTTTTTTATTTTTTATAAAATTTAAATAAAATATGCATAAAAATAGAATTTTAGATTAAAATTATGTGCATAATAAATAATGCATATTTTGTGAAAAAAGTATTAATTATACGGGTTTAGGTATAAGTTACATATTGAAAAAAGTTGGTTGTTATGATAGAATTATTAGATGCGTTACAATGAACTATGGTTTTATTTTTAATTATTGAGAGGTGAAGAGTGAATGCCACATCCTGTCACGATAGGTAAAAGGACTAGAATGAGCTTTTCTAAGATAAAGGAAATAGCTGACGTGCCAAATCTTATAGAACTACAAGTAGATTCTTATAAGTGGTTTATTGAAGAGGGTCTTAAAGAAGTATTTGAGGATATTTCTCCGATAGAAGATTATACAGGTAATCTTATATTAGAATTCGTAGATTACTCTTTAGATGATAAGCCTAAATATGATATAGAAGAATGTAAAGATAGAGATGCTACATATTGTGCACCTCTAAAAGTAAAAGTAAGACTTATAAACAAGGAAACTGGTGAAATAAAAGAACAAGAAGTATTCATGGGAGATTTCCCATTAATGACTGAAAAAGGTACTTTTGTTATCAACGGTGCAGAAAGAGTCATAGTAAGTCAATTAGTTAGATCTCCTGGAGTATACTATGCTTTAGAAAGAGATAAAACAGGGAAGAAATTAATATCATCTACAGTTATACCAAACAGAGGTGCATGGTTAGAATACGAAACAGATTCAAATGATGTAATATCTGTTAGAGTTGATAGAACTAGAAAACAACCTGTTACAGTTTTATTAAGAGCTCTAGGTATAGGAACAGATGCTGAAATAATCGAACTTTTAGGTGAAGATGAAAGATTAGCTGCAACTTTAGAAAAAGACAACACTAAAACAGTTGAAGAGGGTCTAATAGAAATATACAAAAAATTAAGACCGGGTGAACCTCCAACAGTAGAAAGCGCATCTTCATTATTAAATGCATTATTCTTTGATGCAAAGAGATACGACCTAGCTAAAGTAGGTAGATATAAGTTTAATAAGAAACTTGCTCTATGCTACAGAATAATGAACAAAATATCAGCTGAAGACGTAGTAAATCCTGAAACAGGAGAAGTATTCGTTAAAGCTGGTGAAAAGATAAGCTATGAAGTTGCTAAGAATATACAAAATGCAGGTATAAATGTAGTTACTCTATTAGTAGAAGATGAAAAAGTTGTTAAAGTTATAGGAAATAACTTTGTTGATATAAAATCACATGTTGATTTTGACATAGATGAATTAGATATAAAAGAAAAAGTTCACTATCCGACTTTAAAAGAAATTTTAGAAGCTTATAGTGATGAAGAAGAAATAAAAGAAGCTATTAAGTTCAGAATGAAAGAACTTATACCAAAACATATATTATTAGATGATATAATAGCTTCTATAAATTACCAATTTAACTTATTCTATGATATTGGAAACATAGATGATATAGATCACTTAGGAAACAGAAGAATAAGATCTGTTGGTGAATTATTACAGAACCAAGTTAGAATAGGTCTTTCTAGAATGGAAAGAGTTATAAAAGAAAGAATGACTGTTCAAGATATGGAAGCTATAACGCCACAAGCGTTAGTTAACATAAGACCAGTTTCTGCTGCGATAAAAGAGTTCTTTGGTAGTTCACAGTTATCTCAGTTCATGGATCAAAACAACCCATTATCTGAGTTAACACATAAGAGAAGATTATCTGCATTAGGACCAGGAGGACTTTCAAGAGAAAGAGCTGGATTCGAAGTGCGTGACGTTCATCATTCTCACTACGGAAGAATGTGTCCGATAGAAACTCCAGAAGGACCAAACATCGGTCTTATAAACTCATTATCTACTTATGCTAAAATAAATGAATTTGGGTTTATAGAGTCTCCTTATAGAAAAGTAGATAAGGAAACTGGAAAAGTTACAAATGAAATACATTACTTAACTGCTGATGAAGAAGATTTATTCATAAGAGCCCAAGCAAATGAACCATTAGAAGAAGATGGTACTTTCGTAAATAAGAGAGTAGTATGTAGAACTAAAAATGGTGCTGTTGAGCTAGTTCCAACTCATAGAGTTGACTACATGGATATATCTCCAAAGCAAGTTGTTTCTATAGCTACTGCTATGATACCTTTCTTAGAAAATGACGACGCCAACCGTGCCCTAATGGGAGCGAACATGCAACGTCAAGCAGTGCCTCTAGTTAGAAGAGAAGCACCAGTTATAGGTACAGGAGTTGAATATAGAGCAGCTAAAGACTCAGGTGCAGTTGTTGTTGCTAAGAACTCTGGTATAGCAGAGAGAGTAACAGCTGATGAAATAATAATAAAAAGAGAAGACGGAGTAAAAGATAGATACAAATTACTTAAGTTTAAACGTTCAAATGCAGGTACTTGTATAAATCAAGCTCCTATAATAAATAAAGGTGACCAAATAGAAAAGGGTGACGTTATAGCAGATGGACCAGCTACTGACCTTGGGGAAATAGCATTAGGTAGAAATATGTTCGTAGCGTTTCATGACTTGGGAAGGTTACAACTACGAGGATGCTATCTTAATAAACGAAAAATTTAGTTAAAGAAGATAGATTATCTACAATTTCATATAGAAGAATATGAATGTGAAGCAAGAGATACTAAGCTTGGACCAGAGGAAA
>ENA-OQBV01000954-OQBV01000954.1-human-gut-metagenome-genome-assembly--contig:-NODE-954-length-15374-cov-2.977045_pt1 | contig 15374 bp, 12 predicted proteins | sample MGYA00242750_ERZ504559 | MGnify/ENA primary metagenome ERZ504559 (study PRJEB26092, sample SAMD00036230) | human gut metagenome | host: Homo sapiens | study: EMG produced TPA metagenomics assembly of...
TAGCCGATTTCGCTGTCTTTCAATAACTGGTGGTCTATATTGAGTATTCTGTTCTGCATATCAATATGCGTCGTCAGTCCGCAAAATTCAGAAATACGAAGTCCCGTTTCCAGCAGAAGCACAACCTGAAAGGCACAATGGCCGATTACGTCATTGCTTCGATTGCAGAAACAGCAATTATGGATGTATATCCCTATTCTGCCGAACCAGACGTTAAGCCGGAATTTCCAGATGCCGATAAAAGATAAGACTGAAAAAACAACAATCAGAAATGGATATTCAAGCTAATTTAAAGGAAGTAATAGCGGAACTACCGACAAATGTACGCCTTGTAGCTGTATCAAAGTTCCATCCTGCCGAAGCTATCGAAGCTGCATATTCGGCAGGTCAACGCATTTTTGGCGAAAGCAAAGAACAAGAGCTATCCGGCAAGCATGAACAATTACCGAAAGATATTGAATGGCATTTTATCGGACACTTACAAACCAACAAAGTAAAATACATTGCACCCTACATCGCAATGATACATGCCGCCGATTCCTATAAATTACTGGTTGAGATAAATAAGCAGGCTGCCAAGCACGAACGCACTATTCCCTGCTTACTCGAAATTCACATAGCACAGGAAGAAAGCAAATATGGCTTTACATTCGACAGTTGTCGGGAAATGCTTCGTACAGGAGAATGGAAAAATCTGAACAATATCTGTATCGCAGGTGTTATGGGTATGGCGACGAATACTGAGGACGAAACAGAAATTGCCAACGAATTTCATTCTCTAAAAGTATTTTTTGATGAGCTGAAACAAGAATTCTTTTCCGATCGCCCTGAATTTAAAGAAATCTCTATGGGAATGTCACACGACTACCCGATAGCCGTAAAAGAAGGAAGTACAATGGTACGCGTAGGGAGCAAAATTTTTGGAGACAGAAACTATTAAAATCTAACTAATATGGCACAACTAAAAACAACTTTCGCAGGATTAGCACTTGAGAACCCTATTATTATCAGTAGTTCGGGACTTACTAACAGTGCTGAAAAAATAAAAAAACTAGAAGAAGCCGGCGCTGGAGCTGTTGTTCTGAAATCAGTTTTTGAAGAACAAATCAGCATGCAAGCAGGATCAATGCAGGGCTATGGTTCACCAGAAGCAGACGACTATCTGGGAGCTTACGTACGTTCTCATGCGCTTAACGAACATATCAATTTAATAGAAGAAACAAAAAAAATATGTCATATTCCTGTTATAGCTAGCATCAACTGTTACAGTGACAGCGAATGGGTAGATTTTGCTACAATGATGGAAAAAGCAGGAGCAGATGCTCTGGAAATTAATATCCTATCTCTACAGACAGATAAGGATTACACTCCAGGCAGTTTCGAACAACGTCATATAGACATTCTCTGCCACATCAAGAAAGTAGTAAAAATCCCTGTAATCATGAAATTGGGAAGCAACCTTACAAATCCGGTTGCATTGATTAATCAGCTTTATGCTAACGGAGCTGCAGCTGTAGTTCTATTCAACCGTTTTTATCAGACTGATATAAACATCGACACCATGGCCTTCACCAGTGCCAATGTAATGAGTACTCCTAATGAACTGCCTGACCGTCTGCGCTGGACAGCTATTGCTTCAGCAGCTGTTCCACGTTTGGATTACGCTGTTTCGGGTGGCGTACATTGCGGCAAAGGAGTTATTAAATCTATTTTGGCTGGCGCAGCTGCTGTTGAAGTATGCAGTGTAATTTATCAATATGGTGCAAAAGAAATAGAGAATATGAAAAAAGAACTAAGTGAATGGATGGACGAAAAAAGTTATGAAAGCCTGTCACAATTCAAAGGTAAGATGAACGCAGAATCAGCTGGCGAAATCAATCCATTCGAACGCACTCAGTTCATGAGATATTATAGTAACAGAGAAGAATAAGAATATCGTTGCGAATTAAAAACGAATTCCGGCGGACTTTTAGATATTTAAGTTCACCGGATTTTTATATCCTTATCTGTATAACTTTCCTCCGCAAAAGATAAAAGTTCCAGATAGAAACAGGATCTACTTATTGCTACCACAGTATCTAGAACATTAAAAAGATACTCTCAAATGTTTTTTTTCAGTAAAACATGTTACTTTTGTGATATATCTGCGTCTAAATATATAAAAGACACCAAAACTTAATTTTATGAAAACATTTACATTTGCAGCCTCATTGGCTATAGCACTGACACTGATTACTTCCGAAAGTTGTTCTTTTGCTATAGGAAATACACCTATTAAACCAAGCAAAAAATACGTAACCAAAAAGGTAGAAATCAAGAATATTAATTCTATCAGCGCTTCAACTTCAGTAGACGTTGTATACACACAATCGCAAGGAAAAGCCTATGCAGAAGTATATGCGCCCGACAATATTATTCCATACATAAAAGTCCAGCAAAGTGGAAATAAGCTAAAAGTAAACTATGATTTTCCAAAAGGGGAATCATTATCCATACAAGGAAAATATGTATGTGAGGTAAGAGTTTTTGCACCGGAAGTAACAGACTTTTCGACCTCCAGTTCTTCCGATATCAAATTTGCCAACGGACTAAAGACTCATAAAGATGTCACTCTCAACACATCGAGCAGTGGAGATATCGATGCAACAAACATTACTTGCAGCAATCTGAAAATGAACACTTCCAGCAGTGGAGATATCACAATAGATAATATCACATGCCATATGCTTAGCCTTTCAACCAGCAGCAGTGGAGATATGAAAATTAACACAGCCCGGTGTAACGAAACTGACATTAAGTCGAGCTCATCAGGTGACTGCGAAATAGAATCACTATCATGCAGAGGTACAGTAAAAGCAACAACTAGCTCTTCCGGTGACATCAGCTTATCCGGAAAATGTGAAGATGCTAATTATTCTGCACAGTCAGGAGGAAATATTTATGCCAAAAGTCTGAAATCGAAGAATGTAACAGCCTCAGCCACTTCTGGAGGAGATATTGAATGTTATGCCAGTGACAGACTTTCTACTCATACAAGCAGTGGAGGTGACATCCGGTATGCCGGAAATCCGAGAAGCATAGAAGGGAAGTCGGATAATGTATCCAAACTTTAAAAAAGTAAACGGTTAGAATCTCCTCCTCTATCTTCCACAAGAAAAGATGCTGAAAATCAAGTATTCTATCTAAATCAAGAATCATTTTCAGCATCTTTTTTCTTTTCAGACTCAGTCATATCATGCTCCTACCCAAATCTTTCATCAGCCAGACACTGCATACTTCTTCAGATAAAGATAGCAAACAGCATAACTCCAATAAATAATCAGAATATTTCACCACATAAAGTGCAAAGAATGAAACAGTATGAAGCTGTTTAATTTGGAATACTAAGAATTAAACAATATCTTTGCACAATAAGGCACATTTTGTGCACTACTAAATTTTTACATTTTATGGAAAAAAGTTTTATTGCCTTTGTAGAAGAAAGCATCAAGAAACACTGGGATCTGGATGCATTGACTGATTATAAAGGTGCAACCTTACAATATAAAGATGTTGCCCGCAAAATAGAAAAGTTACATATCCTACTTGCAGAAAGCGGAATCAAACCGGGTGACAAAGTAGCTGTCTGTGGACGAAACAGCTCACACTGGGGAGTGGCCTTTCTTGCCATACTGACTTATGGAGCAGTAGCCGTACCTATCTTGCATGAATTTAAAGCAGACAATATCCACAATATAGTCAATCACTCAGAAGCACGCTTACTCTTTGTGGGCGATGTAGTATGGGAGTCACTAAACGAAGCAGAAATGCCTCTGCTGGAAGGTATCATCCTCATGACTGACTTTACGCTATTGGTATGCCGCAGCAAACAGCTGGAATATGCTCGCGAACATCTGAATGAACTTTTCGGCAAGAAATTTCCTCGTAATTTCCGCCGTGAACATGTATCATACCGCCGCGACAATCCGGAGGAACTGGCTGTAATAAACTATACTTCGGGAACTACAAGTTTTTCGAAAGGAGTTATGCTTCCCTATCGTTCACTGTGGGCTAATACTCAGTTTGCTTTCGATGTACTGACATTAAAGCCTGGCGACAGAATTGTTTCCATGCTGCCAATGGCACATATGTACGGTCTGGCATTCGAGTTTTTATATGAGGTTGCTTGTGGATGTCATGTATTCTTTCTCACTCGTATGCCTAGTCCCAAAATCATTTTCCAGGCATTTGCTGATGTTAAGCCGCATATTGTTATTGCCGTACCACTGATAATAGAAAAAATTATTAAAAAGAACGTACTGCCTAAACTGGAAACACTCAAGATGAAAGTCTTGCTGAAGGTTCCCATTATTAACGACAAGATAAAAGCAGCTGTCCGTGAACAGATGATTCAAGGGTTTGGAGGTAATTTTTACGAAGTTATTATCGGTGGAGCTGCTTTCAACCAGGAAGTAGAAAAATTACTTAAAAGCATTGATTTTCCTTATACCGTAGGTTACGGAATGACTGAATGTGGTCCGATTATCTGCTATGAAGACTGGAAACGTTTCAAACCGGGTTCTTGCGGAAAAGCAGCACCTCGTATGGAAGTACGTATCGACAGTCCCGACCCACAAAATATAGTAGGAGAAATTCTAACACGTGGCGATAATGTTATGTTGGGATATTACAAAAATCCTGAAGCGACAGCACAAATCCTCGATGCTGATGGCTGGTTGCACACGGGAGACCTGGGTGTAATGGATGAAGAAGGTAACGTAACCATCAAAGGAAGAAGCAAAAACATGCTTCTCGGTCCTTCCGGCCAAAATATCTATCCAGAAGAGATAGAAGAAAAGTTGAATAACTTACCATTTGTCGCAGAGTGTATCGTTATCCAGCAAAACGACAATAAACTCGTTGCCCTGATTTATCCTGATTTTGAAGATGCATATTCGCAGGGTATGAGCGACAGCGACATAGAAGCAGTAATGGAAGAAAATCGCACAACGCTAAATGCAGAGCTTCCAGCTTATTCACAAATTTCACGAATAAAAATCTATCCTGAAGAATTCGAAAAGACTCCGAAAAAGAGTATCAAGCGATTCCTTTATCAGGATGTAAAATAAAAACTGATGAAACTTAACACCAAACTTATAAGCATGTTCCTGTCAGGTTGTCTGCTGGCAGGAACAATGCCTTTTTATGCTCAAACACGCTCCAATAAAGGATTGAAAAAAGGAGTAAATCTAGCAGCTAATATCACAAATAAGAAGAAAGATCCTCCACGAACCTATCTGAATCTTGGCCTCATAAGCAATTATAGTTGCCTGAATGGTGTAGGCATCAATGCAATTTCCAGTATAACTCATTATCATTCCATAGGATTTCAAGTAGCAGGAATAACCAATGTTACAGGATTAAACGCGTCAGGATTTCAGTTATCAGGTATAGCTAATGTAACCGGAAAAGACACAAAAGGAGTTACACTTGCCGGACTAATAAATGTAACAGGAAATTCCTCATCAGGAATCGCAGTATCTGCTATTGGAAACGTTGCCGGACTAGATGCAAAAGGTATTTTTATAGGTGGACTAGTAACCATTGCAGGCAGAAATAGCTCAGGAGTACATTTTGCAGGACTCGCCAATGTTACAAAGAAAACACAAAAAGGTGTCTTTATAGGTGGTTTAATGAATGTAAGCGGAGAAACCCTGAAAGGAGTACAGCTCACCAGTTTACTGAACGTTGCCGGAACTCAGAACAAAGGTCTGCAACTTGCCGCATTAGGAAATATAGCTGTGGATAATCGAGGAATGCAATTGGGTATCACAAACTATGGAGAACAGAACAACGGTTTGCAGGCAGGTCTGGCAAATGTATCTGTCAAAACTGCAAAAGGTTTGCAACTGGGTATTGTAAATATCAGTCAAGATAGTACAGCACATCAAATAGGCTGTATCAACATTACTCCCCATACAAAATACCAGATGATTATCTCGGGAGGCAATCTCAACAAGGTAAATCTGGCTATACGTTTTAAAAATCGACATACATATACAGAACTTGGAGGCGGAGCATTTTACTTAAATTCCGATTATAAAGCATCCGTTTCGGCATTCTATCGGGGAGGTTTATATTGTTCTCTCCTCCCGCGACTAGAGCTGAGTGCAGATGCAGGATTTTACCATATTGAAACACTTGATAATAAGAACCAAGGAATACCAGCAAGACTATATGCTTTACAACCACGAATAAACGTAGAATATCGCATAGGAAGTAAATTGGGAATCTTTGCTTCAGGAGGATACAGCTGGACCCGCCAGTATGGTCACAGTAGCATGTTCGACCACAAAGCAACCTTCGAAGCTGGAATCGTATTATTTTAAATTACTATATCTCTAAAAAAATTACCGCTGTATAAACTCCCTATTCACCAAGGGAACTATACAGCGGTAATTTTATATTCTCAAAAAGAAATTCTATCCATTTAAGCTAGCAGAACGTACTCTACTCAATGTTTCAGGTGTCATTTGAAGCAGAGAGGCGATATAAACAAGCGGTGCACGTTTTAATATCTCCGGATGCAACTGAAGAAGCTTGTTGTACCGTTCGTGTGCTGGTTCAAAACGCAATGTATCTGCTTTAATCTGTGAGTCAATCAAAGAATATTCAAAGAACTTTCTATATAACACTCCGATATCTGAGTGTTCCATAGACAAACGTTCTATATCATCTTTTTTTATTTCCCACAAAACTGTTGGTTCCAGAGCTTCAATCATTATACGAGTAGGCTTTTGTTTCAGATAACTTTCCAGACATATTATCATTCCTCCCTCATATCCGATATGCTCAGTCACATCCTTATCATATTTAAAATAAAACTGGCGAGTCATTCCTTTTTCTATATAGCGCATGCATTCACATACCTCGCCTTCATTCAAAATAATTTCGCCTTTTTTATATTTCCTACACACCAGAATGTCTGCCATTGCATGAATACTTTCCCGCTCCAGCAAAACTTGCTTTCCGGCGGCCATTTGCCGCACAACCTCAACACTTGTCATCATACAATCTCCATATTACCTTTGTTAATATTATATCATCTCACCTTAATACGATCAAAACCTTCTCCAAAGACTCCAATTACTGCACTTTGAGATACAAAAGCTCCCGGATCTATATCTTTTATCAAACGGAAAATAGTATCGATTCGCTTTCTTTGCCATACAAACATCATTTTCACATTGTTATGCGTATAACATCCTACACCATCAATAAAGGTTACACCACGATGGAGATCAAGATTAATACGCTTTCCTATTTCCTCATACTTAGAAGAAATTATAAAAAACTGTACAGACTGACGAGCACTATTCACAACCTGATCGAGAACAAAACTGGAAACAAACAAAACTACATATCCGTATACAACCCGTTCCCAATCATGTAAAACCAAATAGCTGGAAGAGATAATAATTATGTCACACATAAGGATGACACGTCCTAATGATATATCACGATATTTATTGACTATCGCAGCTATAATATCTGTTCCACCGGTACTTCCATTTGCAGAAAAAGCGACTCCGATACCTCCCCCGCAGAATGAAGCCCCTAACACACATGCCATAAAAGGCTGATCATGTATTAAGCTACCTTTTATCAAATCTTGTATTATAGCCAACAATATAGTTAACACGGCAACCGCCCAAAATTGTCTTCAGACAAAATTTAAGTCCCAGTATTTTCAAAGCCAGCAACAATAATGAAAAATTAATAATCAAATATGTGTACTGAACCGGAAAACCTGTTGCCCAAAACACGATAGATGCAATACCGGGAACCGCACCCGATGGGATGTCATTAGGCAACAAAAACACTGTCCATCCCACACCATACATTAGCATACCTAAAGCAATCATCAAATAGTCTTTAGTTTCCCTAAAAAACTGTTGCGACTTCGTAAGCGGCTTCATTTGATTCATCTTATAAATTACAAGTTATAGTTTTTGAATTTGGTGATACAAAATTACGAAAAAATCACCTATAACGATACAATGCAAACAAATTTCTTACAAGAAATAAAGAAAAGGAAATAGACGGTTTTGTAGATCATATAATTTTCGTAATTTTGCCCCAAATTGGGATAAACATTTAGAACTGTTTTAATACATATCATGGCGTTAGTAAACGAACATTTCCTGAAATTACCGAACAATTACTTCTTTTCGGATATAGAGAAGAAAGTAAATTTATTCAGGGTAACTCATCCTAAAGCTGATATCATTCGTTTAGGAACAGGAGATGTCACTCTTCCCCTTCCCCCAGCTTGTATAGAAGCCATGCACAAGGCTATAGACGAAATGGGACATGAAGCAACTTTTCACGGATATGGTCCTGAAGAAGGTTATCATTTTCTCATTAATGAAATTATTAAAAACGACTATGCTGCAAGGGGAATACATTTGGAACCTAGTGAGCTATTTATCAGTGACGGTAGCAAAAGTGATACCGGTAGTATCGGTGACATTCTTCGTCATGATAATAGTATCGGAGTTACAGACCCCATCTATCCCGTTTACATCGATTCAAATGTTTCCTGTGGACGTGCTGGAGAACTTCAAAATGATGGTAAATGGAGCAATGTAGTATACATGCCTTGCCTTCCGGAAAATAATTTTATTCCTCAAATCCCTAGCCAGCGCGTTGATATCGTTTATTTATGTTACCCCAATAACCCTACGGGAACTGTACTTAGCAAAAATGAGCTTAAAAAATGGGTAAACTATGCTCTTCAAAATGATACTCTGATCATTTTTGATGCAGCTTACGAAGCATATATTCAGAATCCAGATATACCACATTCCATCTATGAAATAAAAGGAGCTAAAAAAGTAGCCATGAATGTAGAGCTTTTCGTAAAACAGCCGGGGTTTACTGGTGTGCGGTGTGGATATATGGTTATACCCAAAGAAATAACAGCAGCGACATTGGCTGGCAAGCGCATCCCACTCAATCCAATGTGGAAGCGGCATCAGGAAGTAAAATTTAATGGAACATCCTATATTACCCAGCGAGGGGCTGAAGCTATTTATACTCCAGAAGGTAAAGAGCAAGTAAAAGCAAATATCCGATACTACATGGACAATGTACAAATACTGAAACGAGCATTAACCGAATTCGGACTAAGAGTAGCAGGAGGTGAAGATGCTCCCTATCTCTGGGTACAAGCACCTAACGGAATGTCATCGTGGAAGTTTTTCGACAAGCTATTATACGAAGCACATATTGTAGGAACTCCCGGTATCGGCTTCGGACCTAGCGGAGAAGGATATATGCGATTTACCGGTTTTGGGAAAAAAGAAGATTGCAAGGAAGCAATATATCGCCTCCGTCGATGTTTATAACCACAAAAAGATAATATACAAGAAAAAACAACATAAAAATTATTTTTAGGTATTATGTCAAAATTAAGATTCAGAGTTGTAGAAAAAGCGTTTCACAAGAAACCAATTGAAGTTACTCCCCCGTCAGAGCGCCCAAGCGAATATTTCGCTAAATATGTGTTCAACCGGGAAAAAATGTTCAAATATCTGCCAAGTAAAGTATATGCCAAATTAATAGATGTTATTGACAACGGAGCTGCACTCGACAGAAGTATTGCAGATGAGGTAGCTGCTGGAATGAAAAAATGGGCAGTAGAATTAGGTGTAACTCACTACACTCACTGGTTTCAGCCATTAACAGAGGGTACAGCAGAAAAGCATGATGCCTTTGTTGAGCATGACGGTAAAGGTGGTATGCTGGAAGAGTTTTCAGGTAAACTTCTTGTTCAGCAAGAAGCAGACGGTTCTTCCTTCCCTAACGGTGGAGTAAGAAATACTTTTGAAGCACGTGGTTACAGTGCATGGGATCCGTCTTCACCTGTTTTTGTCGTAGATGATACATTGTGTATACCTACCGTATTTATAGCATATACAGGAGAATCATTGGATTATAAAGCACCATTACTAAAAGCTATTCAGGCCGTAACAAAATCAGCACTCGATGTAATGCATTATTTCGATCCTTCCGTAAAAAAGATTATTTCGTATCTGGGATGGGAACAGGAATATTTCCTTGTTGACGAAGGTCTGTACGCTGCACGTCCGGACTTACTGCTGACAGGACGTACACTTATGGGACATGAAGCATCAAAGAACCAACAGCTGGAAGACCATTATTTTGGCGCAATACCTCCCCGTGTTGCTGCATTTATGAAAGATCTGGAAATTCAGGCTTTGGAATTAGGTATTCCTGTCAAGACACGACACAATGAGGTTGCTCCCAACCAGTTCGAATTAGCTCCTATTTATGAAGAATGTAATCTGGCTGTAGACCACAACATGCTTATCATGTCGCTGATGCGTAAAATCGCACGTAATCACGGTTTCCGTGTGCTGCTTCATGAAAAGCCATTCAAAGGTGTAAACGGTTCAGGAAAACACAATAACTGGTCATTGGGTACAGATAATGGAACATTGTTGATGGCTCCGGGTAAGACATCGGAAGAGAACCTGCGTTTTATCACTTTCGTTGTCAACACGCTAATGGCAGTTTACCATCATAATGGTCTACTGAAAGCTTCTATCATGAGCGCAACAAATGCTCATCGTCTGGGAGCTCATGAAGCACCTCCTGCAATTATTTCATCTTTCCTGGGTACTCAGCTAAGCAAAGTTCTCGACCATTTGGAAGAAAGTACAAACAATGAGTTAGTAGCCTTGGGAGACAAGCAAAGTATGCGCCTGGATATTCCCCAAATACCAGAACTTCTGATTGATAATACCGACCGTAATCGTACTTCACCTTTTGCGTTTACAGGAAACCGTTTCGAATTCCGTGCTCCAGGTTCAGAAGCCAATTGTGCCAGCGCTATGATTGCTTTGAATGCTGCTGTAGCAGAACAGCTCACAGTATTCAAGAAAGACGTAGATGCATTGATCGAAAAAGGTGAGCCTAAAGTTTCGGCAATTATCCAAGTAATCCGCCAGTACATCAAAGAATGTAAACCTATCCGTTTCGACGGAAATGGCTACAGTGATGAATGGAAGGAAGAAGCCTTGCGTCGTGGACTGGATTGCGAAACCAGCTGTCCACTTATTTTCGATAATTATCTGAAACCGGAAACAATCCATATGTTTGAATCTACCGGAGTCATGAATCGAAAAGAACTGGCAGCACGTAACGAAGTGAAATGGGAAATGTATACTAAAAAGATACAAATCGAAGCACGTGTTCTAGGCGACTTAGTAATGAATCATGTGGTTCCTGTTGCTATTGAATATCAGACAAAACTGATAGATAATGCCTACAAGATGAAATCACTTTTCCCAGCTGATGAAGCAGCCGTATTGTCAGCTGAAAATCTAGCAATAATCAAGGAAATAGCAGAACATACAGCATTTATCAAAGACCATGTAGATGCAATGGTGGAAGCTCGTAAAGTAGCTAACCGTATCACCACCGAAAGAGAAAAAGCTATCGCCTACCATGATAATATTGCTCCAATGCTGGAACAGATCCGCTATCATATCGACAAGCTTGAATTGATTGTCGACGACCAGATGTGGACATTGCCGAAGTATCGCGAGTTATTATTCGTGCGATAAACAAATTATTCTTGCCACAAAGGGCACAGAGTTGTACACAAGACAAATTTTACTTGTTTAGAGTGTCACTCTGTGTCCTTTGTGGCGATAATAATTTTATTTTATGTATCTTTACAACATGGAATGGTTATACGATTTATTTTTTGAACAAACAGCCTTACAGGCAGTAATCATACTGTCCCTCATTATATCTACTGGCCTTGGACTAGGGAAATTACACATTTGTGGAATATCCTTAGGAGTGACATTTGTTTTTTTCATGGGTATATTAGCCGGACATCTCGGATTTGCTATTGACCCACAGATGCTTACCTACGCTGAAAGCTTCGGACTTGTGTTATTTGTATATGCCCTAGGATTACAAGTCGGTCCTGGTTTTTTCAGTTCTTTACAACAAGGCGGATATAAGTTAAATATGTTAGGACTAGGGGTTATTTTATTGGGTACGATTATGGCTGTGGCACTGACAGCGATTACTCCTATATCTATGCCCGATATGGTAGGTATTTTATGTGGAGCTACAACCAACACTCCTGCTCTGGGTGCTGCACAACAAACACTAAAACAGTTAGGAGAATCAACAAGTGGAGCTGCACTGAGCTGTGCTGTAACATACCCGTTAGGTGTCGTTGGGGTTATTCTGGCTATTATTGTAGTAAAGAAGCTTTTCGTTCGGCCCGCTGATATGGAGCAGCATGAACACGAAGATCCCAATCATACATATATTGCAACTTTTCAAGTGCACAATCCAGCAATATACAATAAAAGCATCCAAGATTTAGTACATATAAGCACCATCAAATTTGTCATATCACGCTTGTGGAGAAATGGACAAGTGTCTATCCCTACTTCTGAGAAAATATTAAAAGAACATGACCGGTTATTGGTCATCACAACAGAGAAAGATGTACAGGCTCTGACAATTCTGTTCGGAGAGCAAGAAAAAAAAGACTGGAACAAAGAAGACATTGACTGGAATGCCATCGACAGTGAATTGATCTCAAAGCATATTGTCATCTCCCGCCCGGAAATAAACGGAAAAAAACTTGGTTCACTACGCCTGAGAAATACCTATGGAATAAATATCAGTCGTGTATTACGTAGCGGAGTTCAACTACTGGCTACCCCCGAATTAGTATTACAGCTAGGTGACCGTCTAACTGTTGTCGGCGAAGCCGCTGCTATAAAAAATGTAGAGAAAGTATTGGGTAATACTGTAAAAACCTTAAAAGACCCCAACTTGGCTTCTATTTTCATTGGCATCGTTTTAGGATTGATTGTAGGATCTATCCCTATTGCAATTCCGGGAATCAGCTCTCCTGTAAAATTAGGACTTGCTGGAGGACCGATTATTGCAGGTATAGTGATAGGTTCATACGGACCTCGCCTACATTTGGTAACATATACTACCCGTAGTGCCAGCCTGATGCTTAGAGGAATCGGTCTGTCACTCTATCTGGCCTGCCTGGGACTTGACTCTGGAGCCCATTTCTTTGATACAGTAATGCGTCCCGAAGGAGCATTATGGATAGGCATAGGCTTTCTCATTACTTTTATTCCTGTAGTCATTATGGCACTGGTAGCCCTTCGTCTTTGTAAAATGGACTTTGGCAACACCTGTGGTATGCTATGTGGAAGTATGGCAAATCCAATGGCTCTGAATTATGCAAACGATATAATCCCGAATGATAATCCGGCAATCAGTTATGCAACCGTTTATCCTCTCGGTATGTTTATACGTGTAATCATTGCACAACTTATTTTAATGATATTCTTATAACTAACCATTCTAACCTAAATAAATAACATGAAAATCTATAAACAGATTACACTGGAAATGATACAGAAAGATATCCGCTACCTGGAACTTCTTTCACATAGCTTTCCTACAATCGCTTCGGCCAGTACCGAAATAATCAATCTGGAGGCAATCATGAATTTGCCTAAAGGTACAGAACACTTTTTGGCCGATTTACATGGAGAGTATGAGGCATTCCAGCATGTTTTAAGAAATGCTTCAGGAGCTATCAAACGGAAAGTCAACGAAATATTCGGAAATACATTACGCGAATCTGAAAAGAAGGAAATCTGTACACTGATTTACTATCCGGAACAAAAGCTGCAATTAGTAAAAGATGTCGAAACCGATATTGTAGACTGGTATGTTATTACGTTAAATCAGCTGGTAAAAATCTGCCAGAATGTATCATCCAAGTATACACGTTCCAAAGTACGTAAAGCATTGCCTGAAGAATTTTCATATATCATACAAGAATTACTGCACGAAAGCAGTATGGAGCCCAACAAGCAAGCATATATCAATGTTATTATCAGTACTATTATCGACACACATCGAGCAGATGATTTCATTGTTGCAATGTGTAATCTGATACAACAGCTAACTATCGACTCCTTACATATTTTGGGAGATATATTCGACCGTGGTCCTGGTCCTCACATCATCATGGATACTCTCTGCAACTACCATAATTTTGACATTCAATGGGGTAATCATGACATATTGTGGATGGGAGCAGCTTCTGGAAACGACTGTAGTATAGCCAACGTATTACGACTTGCCATGCGTTATGGAAACCTCTCGGCTTTGGAAGATGGCTACGGTATCAACTTGCTTCCTCTGGCCACATTTGCCATGGAAACTTATGCCGATGATCCATGTAAATGCTTTACCCCAAAAATAGACAAGGCAGTAAGTCCATACAATGATAAAACCATCCGTCTGATTGCCCAAATGCATAAGGCCATCAGTATCATCCAGTTTAAACTGGAAGCAGAAATTATCCGCCGCCGTCCGGAATTTGAAATGGAAGACAGATTATTGTTGCACCATATAGATTTCGAACGTAAGGTCATCACATTAGATGGACAAGAATACGCCCTGCGTGATGGTTTGTTCCCGACTATCGATCCGGCAGATCCTTATAAGCTAACCGACGAAGAAAGAGATATAGTACAAAAATTACATCATTCATTTACCGGAAGTGAGAAGCTTCGTAAACATATGAAGTGTCTGTTCCGCTATGGCTGTATGTATAATGTATGCAACTCTAACCTACTGTTTCATGCCTCCATGCCTCTCAACGAAGACGGCTCTCTGAAGGAAGTAGACATTCTAGGGAAGAAATATAAAGGCAAAGCATTATTGAGCCGAGTAGGCGAATTAATACGCACAGCTTATTTTGCAGAAAACGACAACGAAGAAAAGGCCTTTGCTCTTGACTATGTATGGTATTTATGGTGTGGAAAAAATTCTCCAGCATTTGATAAAAGTAAAATGGCCACATTCGAACGCTATTTCCTAACTGACAAAGAAACGCATAAAGAAGTAAAAGGTTTCTATTATACATTACGAGATCGGGAAGATATATGCGATATGATTATGGATGAATTCGGTGTAGAAGGCGAACATCGCCACATCATCAACGGTCATGTACCTGTAAAAAGCTGTAAAAGGAGAAAAAACCGATTAAAGCCAACGGAAAAACTGATGGTTATCGACGGAGGTTTTTCTAAAAGCATATCAGCCAGAAACCGGTATTGCGGGATATACACTTGTTTATCATTCACGCGGTTTCCAAACTAGTACAACACGAACCATTTACTTCCACTCAAAAAAGCGATAGAAGAAGGGCTTGATATTAAAATCAAACAAACTCAAAATCGTGGAAAATGAGCAAGTAAAACGTATGATGGTAAAAAGATACCGATAAAAGGGCGAAG
>ENA-OQBV01000956-OQBV01000956.1-human-gut-metagenome-genome-assembly--contig:-NODE-956-length-15357-cov-2.118253_pt1 | contig 15357 bp, 18 predicted proteins | sample MGYA00242750_ERZ504559 | MGnify/ENA primary metagenome ERZ504559 (study PRJEB26092, sample SAMD00036230) | human gut metagenome | host: Homo sapiens | study: EMG produced TPA metagenomics assembly of...
CCATCAACTATTCTGTCTAAATACATAAATGGTATAAGAGGGGCTAATATTTTCATCATTAATCCAACTTGAGTATCATTATATATTGCTAATCCTAATTCATTAGAGAATATCATAAATAATCCGGATGCAAATACGGCAATTAATAATGTAAATTTAAATACTTTAGATATTATATATATAACTCTTTTATGTTGATTAAGTGCATTTGCTTCAGCAATTTCAGGTATTATAAGAGTTGAAAATGATGCTAAAAATATTGATGGAAAATTTAAAATAGGCAGTGCCATTCCTTTTATCATACCAAATATAGATAATGATGAAGCTGTTGAAGAACCATATCTTCTAAGTGCATCTGGTATTAACAAATCTTCAATAGTTTTAAGTCCTGTTTGGATATAAGAGCTACATGCTATAGGGAAAGATATAGAGAAAATCTTAAAAAAACTATATTTATTATTTCTACTATATCCGCTTTTATATCCAGATTTTTTTTCAAATAAAAATAATATGCAAAAATAAATAGCAGAAGCTATATTACCAAGACTTGTTCCAATGGCAATTAAAGCACAAGTAAAGTTTAGGCCTTTAGGTAAGCATATTCCCATAAATGAAATAATAATTATCATCATTGTTCCAACTTCAACTATATCAGAGGAAACACTCTTTATTATTTTTCTCATTCCATAAAAATAACCATGGAAGCAAGCACTAATTCCTATAAATGGTAGGCTGCAAGATAATATTTTTATAGGTATTATAGCTCGAGAATCACCTATCCATTTAAGAGCTATTATATCTGCAAAGTTATAAACAAGTAAAAATGTTGTAGTACTAAAAAGTAAACTATATAGTATTGATTTTCTTAAAATTGATTTAATATTTTTTATATTAGATCTTCCAAGTTCTTCAGCTATAAGACGAGTAGTTGTTACTCTAATTCCAGATATAGCTAAAGTAGTTGTCATTACATGTATGCTCATTATAAGTTGATAAAGTCCTATACCTTCTGAACCGATTTTATTAGATAGATATACTCTAAATGACGTGCTTACAAATCCTATCATCATTGTTGCAAATGTCAGAATAAACGCATTCAGTATTAATTTTTTTCTCTTCATAGTTTTTCTCCTAATATAAATTGTTTAAATATATAGCATGTTCATATATATGAAAAAAAGTTACTAAATATTATTTAAATAAAAATTTTTAATATTGAAGAAAAAATCACATGAATATGAATATTAGATAGTACTAAAAATACTAATGACTAAACAATAAGGAGAACCTAAAATGAGAATAAGACTAGGATATGTAGCAATAGCATTAAATTTAGATAAAGTTACATCATCATCTACATTGACATACTCACGATATTTAAAAATGGATGAAGAAAATAGATTAAAAAAACTTAAAGAAGTAACTTACTCTAATATAGAAGCACTTGAAAAAATACTTGGATATAATATAGAAAATAATATACATTTTTATAGAATGACATCAAATTTTATACCTTTAGCAACTCACCCTGATGTAATGTGGGATTATTTAAAGTATTTTAAAAAAGATTTAGAATATATCGGAAAGTTGATAAAAGATAATAATTTAAGAGTTGATGCTCATCCTGATCAATTTAATGTTATAAATAGTGATAAAGAAAGTGTAGTTGAAAAATACTTTAAAGAACTCTTAATAATGCAAGTGATTTATTTGAAGCTATGAATTATGAGGATGGAAAAATGGTAAATACACATAGGTGGTGCTAAAGGAGGAAAGGATCTTGCATCAGATAGATTTATATATAAATTTGAAAAAAATTTCCTCAGAGAATAACTAATAGATTAATACTTGAAAATGATGATAAAACCTTTAATGCAGAAGAAGTGTTAAAGATTTGTAAACAGACAAAATTACCAATGGTGCTTGATGTACATCATCATAATTGTAACAGATGTGAAGAAGATATTAAAAGCTTATTACCAAAAGTATTTAGTACTTGGGAAGAGGAAAAACTACCACCTAAAATACATTTTTCAAGTCCTAGGGAATTTGAAAATGATAGAAAACATGCAGATTTTATAGATGCAAAAAAGTTTTTAGAGTTTATATATAAGGCTAAAGAAAGTGTTAATAAGGATTTTGATGTTATGCTTGAAGCTAAGAAAAAAGATATAACTCTTAACACATTAGTCAAAGATTTAAAGCATATAACTAAAGATATAAAATTTATAGACAACAGCACTTTTGAAATATAATTAAAATATTTCTGAAAAACGATTGCACATATGATATATATTGTGCTACTATAAAAATATAAACAGTGCAATCGATTGCTCTGAAAAGAATAGGGGGATTAAAAATGGGATTAAAAAGAATCTTAAGTTTATTAACTGTAACAGTATTAGTAGGTACAAGTGTAGTTGGATGTAGTAGCTCAAATGGAGGCGATAGTTCAGGGAATGCTTCAGGAGACAAGGTTGTAGTAGATATATTCCAATTTAAAGTAGAGGCTAAAGATGCACTAGAAAAAGCAGCAAAAGTTTATGAGGAGAAAAATCCTAATGTAGATATAAATATAGAAACTGTAGGAGGGGGAAATGACTACGGTGCTGCATTAAGATCTAAATTCCAATCAGGTCAAGAACCTACTATATTTAATATTGGTGGACCACAGGATGTTGAAGACTGGACATCTAAATTAGAGGACTTATCAGATCAACCTTGGGTTAATGAGGCATTTGATGGTACATTAGGTTCAGTAACAAATGATGAAGGTGTATTTGGTATGCCTTTTAACCAAGAAGGATATGGATTTATATATAACAAAGAAATATTTGAAAAAGCAGGTATTGACCCAGCAACTATAACTTCTTATGAAGCATTAGAAAATGCTGTTAAGACATTAGATTCTAAAAAAGATGAATTAGGGATTGAAGCAGTATTTGCAGTTCCAGGAAAAGAAAAATGGGTAACAGGACTTCACTTACTAAATGTTGCATTAGGAAATGAATTTGAAAGTGGAAAGCAAGCCTATGAAGCTAAGAGCTTAAACTTTATATACAATAAAGAATTAAAAGAATTATTAGATTTACAAGCTGACTATGCATTTATGCCAGATGGTAAAAAAGGATCTATAAACTCTGTTGACTATGCTATGCAAATAGAGCAAAAATACTCAACTGGTAAAGTAGCTATGGTTCAAATGGGTAACTGGGCATATGGAGGAATAGAAGGAGTAAATGCTGATATAGCAGCTAACTCAGGAATATTACCAATGCCACTTAAGGGAGTTAAAGAAGACTCTATACCAGTAGGTGTTCCAATGTATTGGTCTATAAATAAAGATGAATCAGATGCAGAAAAAGATGCAGCTAAAGATTTCTTAAATTGGCTATATACTTCTGATGAAGGTAAAGAAATGATAATAAATGACTTTAATTTTATACCAGCATTTAAAGGATATGAAAGTGATGAATTACAACCAAAGGATCCATTATCAGCAGAAGTATTAAATTATGCTAACAATGGAAAAACTATGCCATGGGTATTTATGGGATACCCAAGTGGATGGGGAGAAAATGTTGTTGGTGCTGATATACAAAAATATTTAGATGGAAGCATGAGCTGGGAAGATTTAGTTAAAAATGCTCAAAAAACATGGGCTGAGGAAAGAGAATAAGATAATTAATATTTCAAAAGGAAAGTACACTTGTACTTTCCTATAATTTTAAAGGGGGGAATAGTTTATGTCACAAGCTAAAGTTGAAATTAAAGAATCAAAAACTAAAGTTAAAAAGTTAAATAAAAAATCTAAAAGTCAGCATGGTATAGCTTACTGGTCATTTGTTGGACCAAGTTTATTTGCATTTTCATTAGTTGTACTTATTCCATTAATATTAGGGATTTATTATTCATTTACAAATTGGAATGGTATAGGTTCTAATATAGAATGGGTTGGACTTAAAAATTATATAAAAGTATTTAATGATGAAGGATTTAGAAGTTCACTTTGGTTTACAGTTAAATTTACTATAGTATCAGTTATTTCTATAAATGTAATAGCATTTTTCTTAGCATTACTAGTAACTAGGGAATCAAAAATAAGTAATTTACTTAGAACAATATTCTTTATGCCAAACTTAATTGGAGGATTAATATTAGGTTTTATATGGCAATTCATATTTGTTAATGTATTTAATGCTGTAGGTCAATCACTAGGTCAAGAATGGATGATGGGATGGTTATCTAATTCAACTACAGGTTTTTGGGGAATGGTAATCATTATGGCTTGGCAAATGGCAGGATATGTTATGGTTATATATATAGCAGGTCTTCAAAATGTTCCACCAGAATTAAATGAAGCTGCAAAAATCGATGGCGCAAATGTTCCAAATATTTTTCGGCGGATCACGTTCCCGCTGATGCTTCCGTTTATTGGAATCGGAGTGACATCCACTTCGGTGACAGCGATCAATGTTTTTGATGAGATTGTTGCGTTATCTGGTTATAGCGATCTGGGGAAAAATATCCTTGTGGAAAGCTATTTGACGACCTTTAGTTTCCTGGACTTTGGAAAAGGAAGCGCAGTTACCTATCTGGTAATGTTCCTCGCCGCAATCTTAGGAATCTTTTACTTGCGGAGTCTGAATAAGGAGGTGGAATACTAATGAAATGGTTGAAAAAAGCAGGGTATGTTTTGTGCTTACTTGTATTCCTTCTTCTGACGCTTGGACCATTTGTGTGGGCGTTTATTTTGTCTATTACTCCGGAGCATGCGATGCTTGCGAAGTCGACAGCGCTTCTTCCGGAAGTAGTTACCTGGAAAAACTATCTGGAACTGTTTGGAGGAAGTCGGAAAGGACAGCTTTTGTTTGCCGGTATCGCAAATTCGTTAAAAGCGGTTGGCATGACTTTGTTGGTTGGGATTCCAATCTGTCTGATGAGTGCATACACGTTGAGTCGTATGGAGTTTAAAGGGAGAAAATTCATCCGGAATCTTCTTTTGATCACGATGGTCATTCCTGTCATGGCGACGATCATTCCGTTGTTTCGGATTTTTGTTGCCAGACAGTTGTTGGATAACGTATTTTGGCTCAGCCTTGTTTATGTCAGTTCGTATCTTCCGATGATTACCTGGCTGATGTCCAATTATTTTTCTACGATACCAAAAGAATTAGAAGAAGCGGCAGTGATTGATGGCTGCGGAAGGCTTGCTGTTTTTATGAGGATTTTTCTTCCGATTTCTTATCCGATCATCCTCTCAGCAGCATTGATCATATTTTTAAACACATGGAATCAGTTTCAGATTCCGTTAATTCTCGCTTCTTCTGTGGAGACAAAACCGGTGGCGATCGTTGTATCAGAGTTCATGACAAAGGACTCCATTCAATACGGTCTGACTGCTGCAGCAGGGATTATAACTGTGATTCCGCCGGCCATTACAGCGTTAATCTTTCGAAAGTTTTGATTTCCGGGATGATGCGTGGATCTGTAAAAGGTTAGATCCTTCCTTTTTTCGTGGGTGAAGTGTTGGGACTGTTGGAAAATGAAAAAACATTTTCAACAGTCTTTTTTTTAATATTTTGAGGGAAAGATAAAAATACTATAAGTAATAGCCTATAAGTTATATAAAACTTATGTATTTTACAAATGATATAGAGTGTGATAAACTCATTTCGGAAACAGGGAAGACCAGAGAAGGTTTACATAGAAAATGGAGGAGAGCATTATGAAAAAGGATTATAGTAAACTATGGGTGTTATTTAAGTCAATGTTTGTGCTCAGTGCATGCACATTCGGAGGGGGATTTGTCATTGTATCCTTGATGAAGAAAAAATTTGTGGAAGAGCTGCAGTGGCTGGAGGAGGATGAGATGCTTGATGTGACGGCGATCACACAGTCAGCGCCCGGTCCGCTTCCGGTGAATGCTTCGGTGATCATCGGATATCGGATCGCAGGGGTAATAGGTTCACTGACGGCTATTCTTGGTACAATTCTTCCGCCGATGATCATTATTTCCATCATCTCACTGTTCTATGAACAGTTCCGTACAAATCCGTATATCAGTACAGCGCTGCAGGTGATGCGGGCAGGTGTGGCAGCGGTTATCTTTGACGTAGTCATTAACCTTGCTGGAAATGTGATAAAGACAAAACGGATTCTGTATATTTCCATGATGATCATCGCTTTTGTTGCGACGTATCTGTTGGATGTCAGCGCAATGATCATTATTCTCGCTTGTCTTGGAATTGGTCTGCTGGACCTTGCTGTAGGAACTTTTCGGAAAAAGAATGGAGGGGTTGCATAAATGTTATTATTAAAATTATTTTTTGCTTTCATACAAGTTGGAATGTTCAGTGTAGGCGGTGGATATGCTGCTATTCCATTGATTCAGGAACAGATTGTCAATATTTACGGGTTAATGACACTGGAAGAATTTTCAGATTTGATCACGGTTGCAGAGATGACACCGGGACCGATTTCCATCAATTCAGCAACGTTCGTAGGAATGCGGATTGCCGGGATTCCAGGTGTCCTGCTCTGTTCGATTGGATGTATCATACCATCCTTTTGCATTTGTCTGATCCTTGCACATTTCTATTATAAATATCGTTCGGTTGGTGGTGTGCAGGTTGTTCTTGGAGCAATGCGGCCGGCAGTCGTATCTCTGATCGCCTCTGCAGGTGCGTCTATTTTGATGTTGGGATTATTCCAGGCAGAGTTAAGAGAAGTGGTAGTTGGTGAACTTCGCGTTGTAGAGTTAGGGATTTTTGTCGTAGCACTGTTCCTCCTGAGGAAATACAAAGTAAGCGCAATTGCAATTATTTTGGGAAGCGGTGTTGTCGGGACGGTAATTTATGCACTGTTGGGAGCCATCTAAATCACTGTGAGGTTCATCCGGAAAAGCAGAAAAATCCGAAGATTTTAGGGAAAAAGAAGAGCAGGGACCAAGATAGAAGGGAAGGAATATATGACGATCAGGCATTTGAAAATATTTACGGCGGTAGCAGATTACGGCGGGATGAGCAAGGCGGCAAAGATGCTGCACATCTCTCAGCCGAGTATCAGCCAGGCAGTTTCAGAACTTGAGAAACATTATGGAGTAAAGCTGTTTGAACGGCTTTCACAAAAGATATATTTGACGAAAGAAGGAGAGCTGATGCTCTCTTTTTCCCGTCATATTCTCGATTCGTTCGACCATATGGAAGCGGCGATGAACCGGGCGGTAGAAACAACAAGTCTGCGGATTGGATGCAGCGTATCTGTGGGCACATGCCTGATCAATGATATTCTGGATCAGGCAGAGAAACGGATTCCAGAATGTATGATCAGTGTCAATGTGAGCAATTCTTCAGAGATTGAGAGACAGATTTTAAATAATGAAGTGGATCTTGGAATTGTGGAAGGAATTTTAAAAAGCAAGGATCTCGTCCTGACACCTGTCTGTAAGGATGAGATGGTTGTTGTTTGTGGAAGAGATCACTGGCTTGCAAAAGAGAGAAGTGTGACACTGGAGATGCTCCAGGGGGAGTCATACATTAGCAGAGAAAGTGGCAGCGCGGAGCGCAATCAGATTGAAAAGATGTTTGAGGATCGTGGAGTACAGCTTCGCAGGACATTTTGCAGTACGAATACGGAAGCAATTAAAAATGCGGTGATCCGTGGAAGAGGGATTGCCATTTTCTCAAGAAGAATGATTGAGAAAGAGGCAGAAGACGGAAGCATTGTCATACTGCCGTTAAAGGAGATCAGTGTCACAAGGAACATTCATCTTGCCATTCATAAAAATAAATATTTGTCAGAGGAAATCAAAGTACTTCAGGAAATTTTATTGAGCAGTTGTTAATTTTTCCGGACATTTTGTTGAGATCTGTTCAGTTGTGGAAGAATCAGAGCTTTGGTATGCTTAAAGTAAGCAAAGGTCGATGCGAAAAAAAGATTCAAGAGAAATGGATAAAGACAGGAAGAGATGGCAAATGCACTTGAGGAGAGCTAAATCGGATCAGCTATGATTTTGTTTAAGTACATTTAACGAAAAGTCTGGTAGACGACACAAAAATCAAGTAGAGTGTGGTATAATAAATTTATTTCATGTAGATGAAAAGGCAGTGTATCTGTCTTTCCAGACAGCAGAAGAAAGGAAGAGGAAAAAAAGAGGGGCAAAAGAGAATGAAGATTTTGAGTATTACAGCACAGAAACCACACAGCACGGGAAGCGGTGTCTATCTGACAGAACTTGTGAAAAACTGGGCAGAAGCGGGACATGAACAGTCTGTTGTCGGTGGAGTTTACGAGGAAGATCAGGTTGATTTTCCTGATGGGGTGAAGTTCTATCCGGTATTTTATCACACAGAGGCACTTCCATTTGCAATTACGGGGATGTCTGACGAGATGCCGTATGAGAGCACATGCTACAAGGATCTGACATCAGAGATGTTGGGGCAATTTCGGGAAATATTTTGCCGTACGATTGAAGATGCAGTGAGGGAACTGAACCCGGATGTGATTGTCTGTCATCACCTTTATCTTCTGGCAGCGATGGTCAGGGAATGGTATCCGGGGAAAAAGATTATTGCCATCTGTCATGGATCGGATCTGCGGCAGATAGAAAAGAATACTCTGGAGCGAGAGTATATCAAGGAACGTATTCGGCAGTTAGACGGAGTAATCGCACTGCACAGGGAACAAAAGAAGGAAATCGAAAGAATTTTTCAAGTCAAAGAAGAAAAAATAAAAGTTGCCGGTGTCGGTTACAATGATAAAATCTTTTTTCAAACTGGTGAAAAAAAGGAGAAGAAAGAATCGTTTCAGATTATATTTGCGGGAAAAGTTTCAGAAAAGAAAGGAGTATGTAGCCTGCTGCGTGCGTTTTCCTATCTTCCGTATCCAAAAGAAAAATTGAAAGTTGTGCTTGCAGGTGGACATGGGCCGGAGGAGGAATATGAGCAGATACAGCAACTGGTGATAGAATGTCGCTATCCGGTCCAGTTTTTAGGAATGTTGTCTCAAGCAGAATTGGCGGAGCAATTTCGACAAAGCGATGTATTTATACTCCCTTCTTTTTTTGAAGGGCTGGCGCTTGTCAATATTGAAGCGATGGCATGCGGATGCAAAGAGTTTGTTCAGATATTCCGGGAATGAAAGACTGGTTTGAGGAAAATGTTCCGGGAGAGCAGATTACTTTCGTAAAACTTCCGAGGATGGAGAACACCGATGAGCCGGTGGCAGAAGAACTCCCGGCATTTGAACAGCGATTGGCAGAAGCATTGCGGCAGAAGTTGGAACAAACAGAAGAAGAAACTCCACAGCTTTCTCAGATTTCCTGGAGAAAAATCAGCGAATGTGTATTGAGATAAAGAAAATTTGGGTTACTCATAGATAAACGAATAAGTGTTCTGTCTTATTTTATATTTCTATTAGAAAAAACCGTGGCTGGAGTGATAACATTATTTTTAGAAGTGATTAGTGTGCAGAGATATTCTTGCTTGTCAATAGATGGTTGTACACTTGTCGGGAAAATAGAATTTTTTCATCAGGATTTCGGTGTAAAGATACAGAGAAAGGGGAAAGATTCAGGGGGAAGACCAATGAATCAGGGCGTAAAATGTTTATTGATTTACACATGCATGAGTGTACCTATTCCAAAGAATAGTCACTTAAAATTAGAGGAAATCGTAGAGTTGGCAAAAAAGAGAGGGCTGGGGGCAGTCTGCATTACAGACCACGATGATATGGGTCTGAAAGAGTATGCGGTCGGAATATTCAGAAAAGACTGGATTTCCAATCTTTGTCGGAATTGAATTTTTTTCCTTACAAGGAGATATTGTAGCATTCGGAATTGAAGAATATCCGAAAGAGCGAGTGAATGCTCAGAAATTTATTGACCTTGTGAAAGCGCAGGGAGGAATTTGCTTCAGTGCTCATCCGTTTCGTAACAACAACCGTGGGCTGGAAGAGAATTTGAAAATTGTTCATGGGCTGGACGGGGTGGAAGTGTTAAATGGAAGCACATTGCCGGAAGCAAATAAAAAGGCGGCAGATTATGCCAAAGAGTTAGGGTTGGTTACCGTAGGTTCCAGCGATTGCCATGTAAGAGAGAAAGTAGGATTTTTCGCGACGTATTTCCCGGAAGATGTGTATACGATGGAAGATTTTATGCGCGTGTTCAAAAGCGGTGGGTGTAAACCTGCTTATTATTGGGAAGGGGAATATAAAATCTGGGATATGGAGACGCCGATACATAAGCCATTTCTGCTAAAAGAATAGAAGGGAAATGGCAGAAGGCGAAAGTAATGAAAACTCATAGAAAGAAGAAACTCTGCCGGGGGAGGTGAGTTTCTTCTTTCACTTTGTGGAGAAAGCCGGAAAGATGTTGTATACATCTTGACCGGCTAAAAAGAAAAAGCTCTATGTAAACGCAAAACGTAGTAGTTAGGCGAAGTACAATAGCCACAAATAATAAAAGTATAAATGCAACCATTGACTTCTTTGTTTTGATAAGGTTATGATAAAATAAAGTTGTGAGGAAAGTGTGACAAAAGAGAAAAGGATTTCTTAATAATCTAAAGAAGTTTAGAAAAAGGAGAAAAACGATGAACTATAAGTGGGAGGACAGCCAAAAGTCCTGTCAGATTGAGTTGTTGACGCCAGAAGAATTTCAAAGGTTGTATGCGGAGAAGTTTCCAAGAAGCTTTAAAGGTAATGAGTTGGAGCAGATTCGGTTTTGTAAGGCAGACCGTTTCTACCAGAGAGTGTCGGGGACATTTTCAATTCCGCGGAAGAAAGACCCTTCAGCAGAGAAGATTCGGTTTGGATATTATTTGTTAGAGGATACACTGATCTTTATTGAGAACAACGGAGAGGTCCGTAGAATTTTGGACGAGATGCAGGGATATCAGATGACAGATATTACATCAGCATCCTTATTGTTGTTTGATTTTATGGAGTATCTGATCAAAGATGATATGCTGTATTTGCAGCAGTATGAGGAGAAACTCACTCAGATGGAGGAGATGCTTCTAGATGGGGAATTAAAGGACTTCAACAGAAGTCTGCTTGAGGTCAGAAAGGATTTATCCGCATTGAGCGCCTATTATGAACAGTTGTCAGATGTTGGCGAGACCCTTCAGCAGAATGCGGCGGAATTAGGAGATGAGCAGGATAAGTTTTTATTCGGACTGTATTACGAGCGAGCAGAAAGGTTATATGCGATGGTGCAGAATCTGAAAGAATATTCGATGCAGTTAAGAGAAATGCACCAGACACAGATTGATATTAGACAGAATGAAATTATGAAAATTCTGACAGTCGTTACAACCATTTTTATGCCGCTGACATTGATTGCTGGATGGTATGGGATGAATTTTAAAAATATGCCGGAATTGGACGCGAAATACGGTTATATAGTAGTAAGTGCAATTTGTCTTGCCATTGTGGCAGTGGAAGTGTGGATTTTTCGAAAGAAAAAGTGGTTTGAGTAGTTGTTGAGGAAGAAAGGATAAAATGAAATGGAAACAATCGGAGAAAAGGCAGAGGGGAAATCTCTGACAAGGTCAGTGACAAAGAAAAGTATACAAAAACGAAGGATAACAAACTGTGAGAGCTGTATGAATTATGAATACGATGAAGAGTATGAGTATTATGTGTGCAGCAAAAATCTGGATGAGGATGAGATGGCGCGATTTTATGGAGGATCGGTTTTTACGACTGTCCTTATTACCGGCTGGGGGATGAATACGCCATTGTCCGGCATCAGATGTAGCAAAGACGGGACTGACAGACAGGGGCAAAAGAAATCTGTGAAGATAATAAAACAGGAAAAGGAGAAGAAGTATGATACCAGACGAAGAAGTAAGGCTGACAAAGCTTTGCGCATACAGCAGGCTGTGCTGCAAAAATAGGACCGGGAACATTGGCGGGGGATTTTTTAGAGAGCCTTCCCAAATTTCGAGGATCCCAGACTTTTTGGTAGGAATTTGAAACCTCCGATGACGGGGCTATTTATCAGGTGAATGAGGATGTGGCTTTTGATCCAGACGCTGGATTTTCTTCCCGCCAATGGTGGACGATCCCTATGTGTTCGGTCAGGTAGCGGCAGCCAATGCGCTTAGTGATATCTATGCTATGGGAGGAGAGCCGAAGGTGGCACTCAATATTGTTGCATGGCCAAACTGCGTCAATCCCAAGTTTCTGGCAGAGATTCTGCGGGGCGGAGCAGACAAGGTAAAAGAGGCGGGAGCTGTGCTGGCGGGAGGACATTCCATTCAGGATGATGTACCCAAATATGGGCTGAGCGTAAGCGGCTTTGTTCATCCAGACCGGATTTTGAAAAACTGCGGAGCTGTTGCCGGAGATGTGCTGATACTGACCAAGCCCCTTGGAACGGGAATTGTAAATACAGCAGTTAAGGCAGAGCTGGCCTCTAAGGAAGCAGAAGCAGAAGTTATTGGGGTAATGACCTCCTTAAACAAAAAGGCAAAGCAGATTTTTGGCCGTTATGAAATCCATGCCTGTACCGATGTGACTGGATTTGGATTGGCTGGACACAGCCTGGAACTGGCAAAGGGAAGCGGCGTTACCGTGGAAATTGACGGAGCCGGACTGCCTCTGCAGACGGCTGCCTGTGAGTATGCCAAAATGGGTCTGATTCCGGAGGGGGGCATATAAAAAACAGAGCCTATGCGGGACAGGATACAGACGTAAGTAAAGCAGAGGAGTGGTTGCAGGATATTTTCTTTGATCCCCAGACCTCAGGAGGCCTGCTTGTGAGCGTAACTCCGGAGACGGCTGAGAAAATTTATCTGATTTCCAGACAGAGGGACTGGATACACCCTATGCGGTTGTGGGAAGAGTTCTGCCGAAGGAGGATGTCTGGGTGCGTCTGACAGGAGGCGTTTAGAGCTTATGATTTATCTGGATCATGCGGCAACGTCACTGCCCAAGCCTGAGCCGGTGGTGATGGCAGTGACAGCTGCTATGAACTGCTTGGGAAACAGCGGCAGGGGAGCTCACAGTGCAAGTCTGGGAGCATCCCGGATGATATATGAAACAAGAGAAGCGCTGTCTGATTTTTTTGGAGGGGACGGTCCGGAGCAGGTGGTCTTTACGCCTAACGCCACGGCTGCCCTGAACACGGTCATTCAGGGGATATTAAATCCCGGAGATCGGGCGGTTACAACGGCAATGGAGCATAATTCTGTCCTGAGACCTCTGTACCGGATGGAAAAGCAGGGGGTCTCTCTTTGTGTTGTACCAGCAGACGAAAAAGGCTGTCTTTCCATGGAAAGGCTGGAGCAGGAGCTGAAACCGGGGACAAAGGCTCTGTTTTGTACTCACGCTTCTAATGTAACGGGCAATGTGAATGATTTAAAGACGATTGGAACAATGTGCAGGGACAGAGGAATCCTTTTTGTGGCAGATGTATCTCAAAGTGCAGGCATTCTTCCCATTGATATGAAGGAGATGGCCATTGATATTTTGTGTTTTACTGGTCATAAGGGGCTTTTAGGGCCTCAGGGAACCGGGGGGAATCTGTGTGCGAAAGGGAGTTTCTGTCCGTCCTCTGATAGTGGGAGGAAGCGGAATTTTAAGCTACAGCAGAGAGCATCCCGCTCAAATGCCGGTGGCCCTGGAGGCAGGAACCTTAAATGGTCACGGAATTGCAGGACTGAAGGCAGCGCTGACATACATACGGGAACAGGGACAGGATATTCTGAGGAAAAAGGAATTGGAGCTGATGTGGTATTTTTATGACCAGGTCAGCAGACTTTCCCAGGTAACGGTGTATGGTGATTTTTTCTTCCAGGAAAGCTTTGCGGACTCCGGTGGTTTCTCTCAATATTGGGGAGGAGGATTCTGGATGGGCTGCAGGAGAGCTGGCAGAGAGATATGGAATTCAAACCAGGGCAGGAGCCCACTGTGCGCCGTTGATGCATGAGGCTCTGAAAACCAGGGATCGGGGAGCTGTTCGTTTTTCCTTTTCCCATCTTAATACCAGGGAAGAGGCAGAAATGGCTGTTTATGCAGTAGAGCAGCTGTGCCGGGAAGTGGAATAAAACAGAAACAGCAGGAGAGACAGATGAGGAAAAAAGAACTTCGTATGGTCATGACGTTTCATACAACAACAGAAGCTATGGCAGCAGAAAAGCAATTTCAGGATCAGGGAGTCCCGGGGCGTATGATTCCTGTGCCCAGAGAAATTACTGCAGGCTGCGGTCTTGCCTGGTCAGCGCCGGCAGACAGCCGTAAGCTGCTTTTGGAAGCTGTGGAAAAAGCAGAAATTCAGTATGAAACATGGAGAGAACTGCTTCTGTAGGAAGGAAGAAAAAGATGAGAAACAGAAATTTCTGGATACTCCTGCTGCTTTTGCTTGCAGGCATTGTCCTGGGGGGTTTTCTGGGAAATATGGCAGAGGGGATCCCGTGGCTTTCCTGGCTGAATTTCGGGCAGTCCTTTGGACTGGATGAGCCTCTGATCCTGAATCTGGGAGTAGTGGTGATTACCTTTGGTCTTTCTATTAAAATTACCATGGCCGGGATTCTTGGCGTGGCCGCAGCGCTGGTGATTTATAAGGCACTGTAAGCTTGGGCAGCAGAGACTAAAAACTGCGGAAGGATGCGCTGGAATTCAGGCAAAAACAAAACAGCCAAATTCATTTTAGAAAAGAGAAAAAAGAGAGGGGATTATCATGGCACAGAAAAAAGGGGACAGAACCTATGAAATGGATATGTGCAACGGTCCGCTGTTTTCTAAGCTGATCGTTTTTGCAGTACCGCTGATGCTGTCGGGAATTCTTCAGCTGTTATTCAATGCGGCAGACATTATTGTGGTGGGGCGGTTTGCGGGAAGTGAATCGCTGGCGGCAGTAGGCTCCACTTCATCGCTGATTAACCTGCTGGTGAATCTGTTTATTGGATTGTCTATTGGAGCAAATGTGCTGGTTGCCCAGTTTTATGGAGCTCAAAGGTTCAAAGATCTGGAAGAGACGGTTCATACCTCTATTCTTCTGGCAGGGATCGGCGGTGTGATTCTGATTTTTGTGGGATTTTTCCTTTCGGATCCGATGCTTGAGCTGATGGGAACTCCAGATGAGGTTCTGGTACTTGCAACTTTGTATATGAAGATCTATTTCTTAGGAATGCCTGCAACTCTGATTTATAAACTTTGGAAGCGCTATTTTAAGAGCGATTGGAGATACGAGAAGACCGCTGTATTTTCTTCTGACAGCAGGCGTGATCAATGTGGTTCTGAATCTGATTTTTTGTGATTCAGTTTTCCATGGGGGGTAGCAGGAGTTGCCCTGGCTACAACGATTTCCCAATGTGTTTCTGCTGCTCTGATTATTCAGTGTCTGGCGCG
>ENA-OQBV01000957-OQBV01000957.1-human-gut-metagenome-genome-assembly--contig:-NODE-957-length-15354-cov-3.012872_pt1 | contig 15354 bp, 17 predicted proteins | sample MGYA00242750_ERZ504559 | MGnify/ENA primary metagenome ERZ504559 (study PRJEB26092, sample SAMD00036230) | human gut metagenome | host: Homo sapiens | study: EMG produced TPA metagenomics assembly of...
AAAGATATTCTTGTCAGAAAACAACCGCACTTGACCACGCAATTTTGCTTCATTAGTAAATTTAACGCGCTGTCCAAAGCCTATACTTTTACTTTGCTCTGCGTTTAACTTTAATGCAGGTAATTTACTGACTGCTGTATCTGTCGGTAAAAGATGTTGATCAAGTTGTGCAAGATTGCCTTGCTCTGCAAGCGCCTGCAAAGCATCCCATGTCATCATCTTTTCTGTTGGATAATCCGCAACCGCAGTTCTACGTAACACTGTCACATGAGCGCCACAACCTAACACTTCACCTAAATCATCCACTAATGTGCGGATATAGGTTCCTTTAGAGCAGGAGACTTCCATCCGCACGCGCGGAAGCGAAATCTCTTTAATCCGAATCTCGTAGATAATAACCGGACGAGCTTTTCTCTCAACCTCAATTCCTGCTCTCGCCAGTTCATATAATTTTTTCCCATTGACTTTTAACGCAGAATACATCGGCGGTACCTGTAAGTATTCTCCTACAAATTCCCCGATGCATCTTTCTACGGCATCATTGTCAATTCCATCCATCGCTTTTTCGGATAACACTGTTCCGGATATATCCTGAGTGTCCGTTGCCTTTCCAAGTAAAAGTACTGTCTCATATGTCTTATCCTTATCCGTCAGCATATCGCATAATTTTGTCGCTTTTCCAAGGCAGACCGGAAGAACGCCCGTCGCATCCGGATCCAATGTACCGGTATGCCCGATTTTTTTCTGTCCGATAATTCCCCTTAGTTTTGCGACTACATCATGTGATGTAAATCCTTTTTCTTTACGTATATTAATGACTCCGTGTACCATATTTTCTTCCTTTTTATAGTTGTAAATGAATCTGTCCGGACAGATTGTTGATCACATCATGTACCGTTCCTTTCATCGTCACACCGGCTGCTTTTTTATGGCCTCCTCCACCGAAATACTGTGCGATTCTGCTGACATCCACATCACCAGATGCACGCAGGCTCACTTTGTACTCATGCGGAGCAGTCTCATATAAAAGAACGGCAACTTCCACACCTTTCGTAACCCGAAGCTGGCTGACAATTCCTTCTAAATCTTTCGGTGTGACACCATGAAATTCCATCATACGCTGTGTAATATAGGATACAATACATTTTCCATCCATAAACAGAAAACTTTCAAACAATGCCCTCCCCAAAATCTGGTTCTGAGCAAACGTCTTTTCATAAAATGTCTTTTCGATGATCTCAGAGGCATTGATCCCTTTCCGCATCAGGTTCGCTGCCACCTCCATCGTCTCCGGCGCCGTACATGAATACTGGAACACTCCTGTATCATGCACAATTCCAAGATACAGACATTCAGCCGTCTCTTTTGTGATCTTTTCTAAATCCAAAAGCCGGTATACAAGCTCCGAAGTAGAACTTGCTTCCGGGAAAATATAATTTTGATCTGCAAACGCAAGATTACTGATATGATGGTCTACGCAGAACGTCTCTTTTGCATGTTCAAAAAGCGCCTTTGAAAATCCGAGACGTTCTTTATCACCACAGTCAAGCACAATAAACAGATCATATTCTTTTTTGTCCGGCACCTCGTGACGAATCTCTTTCGCCGCCTTGATAAAATGAAAACTATCTGGTATGTCTTCCAGATAGACATCCGCCTGAATCTCTTCATAGTTTTCTTTGATGTACTGGTACAACCCAAGACAGGAGCCGACACAATCACCATCCGGACGCACATGACCGCCAATGGCGACTGTTTTTACATGTTTCAAGACTTCCTTTAACATCTTATTCTTCCTCTTCTTTTAAATCCTTTGTCACATCATCAATCATTTTCGACATTGCCACACCATATGCGATAGACTGATCCATCACAAATTTTATTTCCGGCGTGTTTCTCATATTCAGCTTCCTTGCCAGCTCTCTTCGGATATATCCTTCTGCGCTCTGAAGACCTTTGATTGTGTCTTCCTGCGCTTTCTCATCACCGAGCACACTGATATATGCTTTGCATGTCTTCAAATCCGGCGCTACTTCCACCGCCACAACGGAGGTCATTGGTGCAACACGAGGGTCTTTGATTGCCCCCGCGGATAATGTTGCTTAATTCTTTTTGCACCTCTCCGTTTACTCTTGTATTTTTAATACTGTTTTTTCTCAATTCTTTTCCTCTTTTCTTATCTTGGTATCTCTACCATTTTATAAGACTCTACCTGATCGCCTTCTTTTACATCATTAAATTTCTCGAATACAAATCCACATTCATAACCTGCTTTTACTTCTTTTACATCATCTTTAAAACGTTTTAACGAAGCAAGACCTCCATCAAAGATTACAACTCCATCACGGATAATACGTGCAGAACATCCTCTCTCAAATGTACCGTCAAGCACATATGCACCAGCAATCGTACCTACGCCTGAAGCCTTAAATGTCTGACGAACCTCTGCATGACCGAGTACTTTTTCCTCAAACACCGGATCTAACATACCTTTCATGGCAGCTTCCACGTCTTCAATCGCATTGTAGATGACACGATATAATCTTACATCCACACCTTCACGCTCCGCAATCTCTTTCGCAGTTGCATCCGGTCTTACATTGAATCCGATGATGATTGCGTTGGATGCAGATGCAAGTGTGACATCAGACTCGTTGATTGCACCGACACCACCGTGGATGATCTTTACAACGACCTCGTCATTTGACAATTTCAAAAGACTCTGTTTTACTGCTTCCACAGAACCCTGTACATCTGCTTTTACAACAATACCAAGTTCTTTGACATTTCCTGCCTGAATCTGGCTGAACAGATCATCTAAGGACATCTTTGATTTTGTATCGTCTAACAGTTTCATTCTTCCCTGTGAAATGAATGTCTCTGCAAAGTTTCTTGCTTCTTTGTCATTGCCGCATCCGACAAATACTTCTCCGGCATTCGGCACATCATTCAGACCAAGGATCTCTACCGGAGTAGAAGGACCTGCCTCTTTTACTCTTCTTCCTTTGTCATCCATCATCGCTCTTACTTTCCCGTAAGCAGAACCTGCTGCGATGGCATCTCCGACACGAAGTGTACCTTTCTGTACCAGTACTGTCGCCACAGAACCTTTTCCTTTATCAAGCTCTGCCTCGATCACAAGACCTCTTGCGCGGCGGTTTGGATTGCTTTTAATTCCAATACTTCCGCTGTCAGAAGGATCATCTCCATCAAGTCTTCAATTCCTTCTCCTGTCTTTGCAGAAACCGGTACAAAGATTGTGCTTCCACCCCAGTCCTCTGCAATCAGCTCATACTCTGTCAATTCCTGTTTTACACGATCGATATTTGCACTAGGTTTATCAATCTTGTTTACTGCAACAATGATTTCAATTCCAGCTGCTTTCGCATGGTTGATTGCTTCTACAGTCTGAGGCATTACGCCGTCATCTGCCGCAACAACAAGAATCGCAATATCTGTGGAATTAGCGCCACGCATACGCATTGCTGTAAACGCCTCATGTCCAGGTGTATCTAAGAATGTAATCTTCTCTCCGTTTACTGTCGCCACATATGCACCAATATGCTGTGTGATACCACCTGCTTCACGGTCGATCACATTTGTATTACGGATTGCATCCAGAAGGGAAGTTTTACCATGGTCAACATGCCCCATAACACACACAACCGGCGGACGTTTTTTCATCTTGCTTTCGTCTTCTTCATCTTCTTTTAACAATTCTTCAATGACATCTACTACTTCTTCTTTTTCGCAGAGCACTTCAAATTCCATTGCGATTTCCTCTGCAGTATCGTAATCAATTTCTTGGTTTACTGTCACGATTTTTCCCTGTAAAAACAATTTTTTTACAATTGCAGACGGCTGAATCTTCATCGCATCTGCAAGTTCTTTGATTGTAAGTACTTCCGGGATCGTGATCATCTTAATCTTTTCTTCCACTTTTTCCTCTACCTTTGGCTGCGGCTTTTGCTGCAACGGCACATTTTTTGTCTTTTTCCCTTTTGGTCCTCTTTCCTCATGGTCATCTTTGCGATAATCTTTTTTCTTATAAAATTATCTTTTTGTTTCTGACGCTGTGGCTTCTGCTCAGGAACTACCGGTGCCGGAATTGAAGGCGCGCTCTTTCTGTTATCGTTTCTTCTGTCGTTTCTTCTATTATCATCTCTGCGGTCATCTCTTCTGTCATCACGTCTGTTGTCATCGCGTTTTTGACCCTGATAATTGTTGTTCGGTCTTTGATTATTATTTGCTCTCTGTGCATTATTATTCTGTCTTTGTCCCTGACCTGCGTTGTTGTTTCTCTGACCCTGGTTATTATTTGGTCTCTGACCATTCTGTCTCTGACCCTGATTGTTTCCGTTTCTCTGTCCTTGATTGTTGTTCTGTCCATCTCGTCTCTGTGTTGGACGATTGCCTTGACGGGAACCATTTTGAGAATTCTGCGGCCTGAACACCTGCACAATATGCTTTTTCTTCGGTTCTTCTTTTGTATCCCCACCGCCAAAGCTGCTTTTTACAGCCTCAATCTGCTCATCTACTCAATGAACTCATATGGCTGGTTACCTCTATATTTTTTTCTCTCAGAACATCAAGTACTTCTTTGTTTGTTTTATTTAGCTCTTTTGCTAATTCATGCACTCGCACTTTTGTCATACTAACTACCTCCTCTATGCAATCGTATATCCTTCTGTTTCCAAATGTTTCTTGATCCCTTTTGCAAACCCTGCATCTGTCACTGCAAGTGTCGCCCGGAATTCTTTTCCCATTGCATGCCCCAAGGTATCTTTATCCCCATAAAAATAAATTGGCACTTCATAGAAATCACACATATTTTTAAACTTCTTCTTTGTATTCGCCGATGCATCCTCCGCCACAATCACAAGCTCTGCCATACCGGTCTTTACTTCTTTTTCGGTACAGAATTCACCGCTTGCCGTCTTTCCTGCTTTCGTGGCAAGGCTGACTAACGATAATGCTTTACTCGATTTCAAGCGCATTCATCTCCTTTTCCAGCTTTTCATAAACTTCTTTTGGAATTGCCTGCTTAAAAGACCGCTCTAACCCTTTGTTTTTCACCGCTTTTTCAAAACATTCTTTTGAAAAACAAAGATATGCTCCGCGCCCGTTCTTTTTTCCTGTCGCATCCAGTTCAAATGTATCTTCGGAAGTTTTCAAAACACGCATCATTTCTTTTTTACTTTTCATCTCTTGACATCCTACACATTTTCGCATAGGAATCTTTTTGTTATTACTCAACAAATCACTCCTGACTACACTAATTCATCTGGCATCTCTTCATCTGCTTCCTCAGACACTTCTGTGGAAAGATTCATATAATTTTCCGGAAGTTCACCGGCTTCAATCGCCTGTGTCTCGCTCTTGATATCAATCTTGTATCCTGTCAGACGTGCAGCCAGTCTCGCATTCTGTCCTTCTTTTCCGATTGCAAGTGACAACTGATAATCCGGCACAATCACACTTGCTGTCTTTTCATCCGGATCAGCCATTACAGAGATGACTTTTGCCGGACTAAGTGCATTCTCAATCAAGATCGCCGGATTGTCGCTCCAGTTGATGATATCAATCTTTTCTCCGCGAAGCTCACTTACGATTGCATTGACTCTCGCACCGTTCATACCAACACATGCTCCGACCGGATCTACATCCGGGTCATTTGACCACACTGCAATCTTTGTACGGGAACCGGCTTCTCTTGAGATGCTCTTAATCTCAACAATTCCTTCTTTTACTTCTGCAACCTCAGACTCAAACAGACGTTTCACCAGTTCCGGATGTGTACGGGAAACTAAAATCTTTGGTCCTTTTGTTGTATTCTTCACTTCTACGATATAGAGTTTGATACGTTCTGTAGGCTTAAACACTTCGCCTTTTACCTGCTCATTCTCAGTCAGCATCGCATCTGCTTTTCCAAGGTTAATACTTACATTCTTGCCAACATAACGCTGCACGATACCAGTCACGATATCTTTCTCTTTTTCAAAATACTGATCGTACACTACTTTTCTCTCTTCTTCACGGATTTTCTGAAGAATTAAGTTCTTTGCATTCTGTGTTGCAATACGTCCAAATTCCTTTGACTCCACCGGAATCTGAACAATATCGCCGAGCTCAAATTTTGAGTCGATCATTTTTGCATTTGCAAGGCTGATCTCCATCACATCGTCTTCCACTTCTTCTACAACTGTCTTTTCCGCAAACACAGAGTAGTCACAAGTCTCACGATTCATCACTACTTTGATATTATCTGCTTTTCCAAAATGATTTTTACATGCGTTAATCAGAGAATTCTCAATTGCATCTAATAAAGTCTCTTTACTGATTATCCTTTTCCTGCTCAAGAATTGTCAACGCTTCTAATAATTCTGTGTTCATTTTTTCTTTCCTCCTGATTTAAAAATCCAATGCCAAACGAATCAAAGCGATCTCGCTTCGTTCAAATGTCTTTGTTGTCTCATCTTCATATTCAATCGTCACGGTATCCTGATCGTATTCTTTTAGAATTCCGATAAATTCTTTCTGTCTGTCAATCGCACGGTAAGTACGGATCTCCACTTCTTCTCCGATACTTCTTGCAAAGTCTTTCTCTTTTTTCAAAGGTCTTCCAAGTCCTGGAGAACTTCACTTCAAAGATATACGTATCTTCGATATAGTCTTTCTCATCCAAAATATCTGAAAACGCTCTGCTTACCACTTCACAATCGTCTACCGAAATTCCTCCCGGTTTATCAATATATGCCCGAAGATACCAGTTTCCTCCCTCTTTTACATACTCAACGTCCACCAACTCAAATCCATTGCTTTCAACGATTGGTAATAGAAGTTCTTCTGTTTTTTGTTCGTATACTTCTCTTTTAGACACTGTCAACCTTCCTTTCTTATACCAACAAATAAGAGTGAACATTACGTCCACTCTTCTGCCGATTTCTTATGTAACTAACATACACTATAGCACTCATTCTCAATAAATGCAAGGGTATTTTCAAAATTTCTCATTTCAGGGTTATCGTTTTGTTCCGATTCCATCACGTCTTGCCAGTTTCAGACGGTTCAATGTCACTTCTTTTTCTTTATATAGAACCTTTTGCTCAACTCCTTCTTCAAGCAGATATACCTGTTCCAGTTCATCTTTTTTCTGTAGTTTGATTCCGCGCACTCCGACGGCACCTTTTTTCTTTTCCGGCACCTCTGTCGACGCAAACCTCAGAAAATATCCATTCATCGTCTGAAGCACAATGCTTTGTCCCTCTGTCACAACCTGTACACAGATCACTTCATCCTCTTCTAAAAGCTTTGTCGCTGCGATGGTTCGTTTTGCCGCCTGAAATTCACTTCCATCCACCTGCTTTAACATACCTTGTTTTGTCGCAAACAACAGCTTTGCCATAGAGAGACTTCCCTCATCACACACAAACACAATCTGTTCTTCGGTGCTGTTGTAATTACTCAAATTATCAATCGGAGTTCCTTTATCCCTGAATTTTCCATATGGAATATCCGGCACCTTCACCTGATGCATCTTTCCTGCATTCGTAAACAAACATATTTTTCCGGTATTGAGACAGGAAACTATATATTTATTCTCCGAGTCTGCTGCTTCCCTGTTTCTTTCATAGGTCGACACATCCACCGTTCTCGCATATCCAAAACGATCCATCAAAAATACAACTTCCTGCTCTTCGATTTTCTTTTCTTCAAACACTGCTTCTTCTGCATTTTCGACAATCGTCCGTCGTTTTCTTGCATATGTCTTTTTAATCGCATCCAAATCTTCTATAATTACTTCCGCCATCGAATCATAATTATTCAAAATATCTTCATAGCGGGCAATACTTTTAAGTGTCTGCTCATGTTCTGCCTGCAATGCCTCAATCTCCAGACCAATCAGTTTGTACAGGCGCATCTCCAGGATTGCTGTCGCCTGTCTTTCTGTAAACCGGAGCATCGAGGCCATCTTTTTTGAAATATTAGATTTGAATTTGATATTCTCTGTGATACCGTCAGTCAGACACGCTTTTGCCTCTTTGATCGACTTGCTGCCACGCAAAATTTCAATAATCAAATCAATGACATTACATGCCTTGATCAAACCTTCCTGAATCTCTTTTTTATCCAACTCTTTTGCAAGCAGTGTCTTGTATTTTCTCGTCGCAACATCAAACTGAAAATCTACATGGTGCTCGATAATTGATTTCAGTCCCATCGTCTCTGGTTTCCCATTTGCAACGGCAAGCATATTCACTCCAAATGTATCTTCCAGACGAGTCTTTTTGTAAAGCATATTCTTTAAGTTTTCCACATCTGCATCTTTTCGAAGTTCGAGCACAATCCGAATTCCTTCTTTGGATGACTGATTGGAAATATCTGTGATGTCATTCGTCTTTTTTGCTCTCCACAAGGGACGCCACATCGTTTAAAAATTTTCCGATTCCTGCACCGATCATTGTGTAAGGAATTTCTGAAATCACAAGACGTTTCTTTCCGCCTTTCAATTCCTCCACTTCCACTTTTCCGCGAATCTTAATCTTTCCGGATCCCGTCTCATAAATGTTCAAAAGATCGTCTTTGTTGACTACGATACCGCCCGTCGGAAAATCCGGTCCTTTGATATGTTTCATCAACTGCTTTGTCGTGATCTCACTGTTTTTCATATACGCTTTCACCGCATCGATCACTTCGCCTAAATTGTGTGTTGGAATACTTGTCGCCATTCCGACTGCGATTCCCTCTGCACCGTTTACCAAAAGATTCGGGATACGTACCGGAAGCACCTCCGGTTCTTTTTCCGTCTCGTCAAAGTTCGGAGCAAAGTCCACAACTCCTTTGTCCAAGTCTGCAAGAAATACCTCCTGTGTCAGTTTTGCAAGACGAGCCTCCGTGTAACGCATCGCAGCAGCGCCGTCTCCCTCGATAGAGCCGAAGTTTCCATGTCCGTCCACAAGAATCATTCCTTTTTTGAATTCCTGTGCCATTACGACAAGTGATTCGTAGATGGAACTGTCTCCATGCGGGTGGTATTTACCCATCGTATCCCCGACGATACGCGCACATTTTCGATATGGTTTATCATAGCGGATACCAAGTTCATGCATATCGTAAAGTGTTCTTCTCTGCACCGGCTTCAGACCATCTCTGACATCCGGCAACGCTCTTGCCACAATGACACTCATCGCATAATCGATATATGATTTTTTCATGATATCCGAATATTCGGTTCTTATAATTTGTGAATCCTGCATCTTTTGTTGCCTCCTATATATCTAACTCTGCTTCTGTCGCATTTTCATAAATAAACGCACGTCTCGGAGGCACTTCACTTCCCATCAGCATCTCCGTCACAGAAGATGCCATTCTCGCATCTTCAATCTCGACAAGCTTTAGCATTCTCGTCTCCGGATTCAGCGTTGTCTCCCACAACTGGTCTGCATCCATCTCGCCAAGACCTTTGTATCTTTGCAGCGTAAATGGTCCTTTCTGACGTTTGCGATAGCGCTCCAGCGCTTTGTCGTCGTACAGATATTCCTCTTCCCCTTTTTTCGGCATCGCCTTGTAAAGCGGAGGCATCGCAATATAGACATGTCCTTCAAAAATCAATTCCGGCATAAACCGATAGAACAATGTCAATAATAATGTAGAAATGTGAGCGCCATCCACGTCCGCATCAGCCATAATGATGATCTTGTTATAACGGAGTTTTGTGATGTCGAAATCATTACCATACCCTTCCGAAAATCCGCAGCCAAAGGCATTGATCATCGTCTTGATCTCCGCGTTGGCAAGTACCTTATCGATACTTGCTTTTTCCACATTCAAAATCTTTCCGCGGATTGGCAGGATTGCCTGATAAGAGCGGTCTCTCGCCGTCTTTGCGGAACCTCCCGCAGAATCTCCCTCCACGATAAAAATCTCACATTTGCTCGCATCTCTGCTCTCACAGTTCGCAAGCTTTCCATTGCTGTCAAACGAATATTTCTGCTTCGTCAACAGATTCGTCTTTGCCTTCTCCTCCGTCTTACGGATTTTTGCCGCCTTCTCCGCGCAGCTGATTACTTTTTTAAGCGTATCCAGATTCCGGTCAAAATAGCGCACAATCTCCTCCCCGGTCACCTTTCCGGTCGCCTTTGCTGCATCCGGATTGTCCAGCTTTGTCTTCGTCTGCCCTTCAAAACGCGGATCCGGATGCTTGATTGAAACAATCGCCGTCATCCCGTTGCGAATATCCGCTCCTGTAAAATTGCTGTCCTTCTCTTTTAAAATGCCAAGTTCTCTCGCGTACTGGTTCATCGCCGTCGTAAACGTCGTCTTAAATCCCGTCAAATGTGTTCCACCCTCTGCATTGTAAATATTATTACAAAATCCGAGTACGTTCTCATGGAACTCATTTACATACTGGAATACAACTTCCACTTCAATTCCTTCTGACTCACCTTTAAAATAAATCGGCTCATGTATCGCCTCTTTCTTCTGATTCAGATCACGGATAAATCCAAGTATTCCGTCTTCCTCATGATATTCAATATGTTCTGTCTGCGCTCCGCGTCTGTCCTCAAAAATAATCGTCAGATTCGGATTCAGATACGCAGTCTCATGGAGACGACTTTTTACTTCCTCCGCCTTGAATCTCGTCTTCTCAAAAATCGTGTCGTCCGGCAGGAAATTCACTTCTGTCCCCGTTTTTCTCGTCTTTCCAATAACCGGAAGCAACCCGTTTTCAAGCTCTACAACCGGAATCCCCCGCTCGTATCGGTCGTGATGAATTGCACCTTCCCTGCTGATCTTGACGTCCATATAAATAGAAAGTGCATTTACAACCGAAGAGCCAACCCCGTGCAGCCCGCCGCTTGTCTTATAAGCTGTATCATCAAATTTTCCACCTGCGTGAAGTGTCGTATATACAATACGCGCTGCGGATACCCCTTTTTGGTGCATCCCGACAGGGACACCTCGCCCATTGTCGATCACCGTTGCAGAACCATCTTTTTCCAGTATGACCTGAATCTTGTCACAGTACCCCGCAAGATGTTCATCTACCGCATTGTCCACAATCTCATAGATCAAATGATTGAGCCCCTTCGTAGACACACTTCCAATATACATTCCCGGTCTTTTTCTGACCGCTTCCAGTCCTTCTAATATAGAAATACTATCTGCATCATATGTATTTTGTTTCGCCATTTACTTAAAACCCTCTCTTTTTCATACTGCACCCATCATAACACAAACAAAGGTTCGTTTCAAATAAATTCTTCTACCCCATGATGACTTTTGCTAAAACGTCTGACAACAGCTCCATCGCATTTCGCATTTCCTCCACAGTGTTTGTCTGGGCACCTGCCTCGATCAAAAGAGATTTTGGCATCATATGGAGACTGTAACGGTACCCTTTCAGATAGATTTTCCTTGCAAATCCCGGATACATACTCTCTGATGCAAGCTGCATCTGTAGAGAAAAACGACAGATTATCCTGAATATAAGGATTTTGGAAGATATGCGATATCTCCATTGGCTTTTTGTTCTGCTAAGTCCATTGAAAAAAACATGATCTTTGCCGCCTGTTTTCCATTTGCCTCCGTCACCAGATGTGTATCATTGCCGACCCCCATCACGGTGCAGATCAATCACAACCTCAATACTTGGATTTTCTTCCAATATTTTTCTGACCCCCACTTCCGAAAAATTCGTACGCTTTGCTTCGGTCTAATTTCCCGTCGATCAAATCATACACGCCGTCATGATGGATGGTTGAAATTCCCTTCGCATTCAAAAGCTCTGACAAATATGCTCCCATCCCGACGATACTTGTTCCGACATCTCCCTCGACAGAATCCACAAAAGTCTCCTGCGAGTGAGTATGAAAGATAAGTACTTTTGGTCCTTCCCCACTTGTGTCAATATGCATATCTTTTGCGAGAAGCTCATCCACATTTAACTGCTCCTGCCCGATCATCGTTGTACTGTCCACCGTATAGTAATGGCTCACCAGATAGTTAAAATCTCTCAGCTGCTCTATTGATACGGTCACTGGTTCCGTTTTCACTTCCTTGGCATCTTTTTCTGCGTGACTTCCGTCCCCGTTGATCAGATTTCCATTCTCGTCCACCTCATTTTCATCTGCCGCCTGCCTTGCCATGATCATTTCATAGGTCGCAGTATCTTCAATTTCAGATTCATAAGTTCCTTTCCCTTCCACATAACTTCCAAGCGGAATCATCTGCATCGCTTTTTTTGCAATCCATGTATTCCAATCTGTCTTTTCTTCTTTTTCCGCATAAAAAAGTCCTGGCATAAAAGACCTTTCCGTCATTCTCACAAGATTTTCCCGCAGACTCCCCTTCCATTCTTCCGTAATCTGCGTTCCACCTTGAAATAATATATATATGCCAAGACAAAAGATCAAACTGCCCGACAATATTGCTAAACTCCTATTTTTTCTCATATTTCTCTCCTAACAGAATCTTTAGAGCTTTAACAATATATGTTGCCTTTTTGATAATTATGAGCATGTCCTCTCCGAAAACAAAATATTTAATCCCTCAGAAATCGTATATCCGATTCGTTTGATTGTCTCATCAATATCTTTCGGGGTCACAAACATTCCATTTAAATGCGGAGAAATCAGTTCTTTTATCAGCTCATATTTCTCCGTCGCATTATATCCCTGCAAAACGACCCCGACACCTTTTAGTGTCTCGGATGTCTCCAGTGCCGCAATCAAATTTTCCATCGTGTCATTGACAATCGTAGCTGCATCTACAACCGTCGGCACACCAATGGCAATGACCGGAACCCCGATTGTCCCTTCTGTAATTCCGTTTCTGTGATTTCCCACACCGGAGCCCGGATTAATTCCCGTATCTGCAATCTGAATGGTTCGATTCAGTCTCTTGCTGTTCCTTGCGGCAAGCGCATCCACCGCAATGACCAAATCCGGTTTTGTCTCTTTTACAATCCCTTTGATGATCTCTAATGTCTCCATACCGGTCTGCGCCATAACCCCTGGAACGATTGCGCTTGTCATGTGCACAGCATCTTCCCCCATTGCGTATTTACCATACTCTTTTACAATATGTCTTGTAATTGCCAGATTATCGACTACATGTGGTCCTAATGCATCCGGTGTCACCTGACGGTTTCCAAGACCTGCCACCAATACAACATAGTCCTCTTTTTCGATTTTTATGAGCTCTTTGATATATTTTGCCAGTTCTTCTGAAATTTCCCTGTGATATTCCTCGTCTGGGACGGCCATATTCGGTGCTTCCATCGTAATATATGTGCCGACAGGTTTCCCCATCGCGCGAGCCCCTTTTTCCGTCTCAATCTTTACTTTCGTGATTCGTATCTCCCGCTCTTTGTCATACTCCTCTTCCAAGATAACTCCCTGAACTTCCACATGATCCGATTCAAATCGCTCTTTTTCCTCCAATGCTAAATCTGTATGAATACTATACTTTTCCAACATCTCAACTTCTCCTTGTAACTTTATTTTTTAGTTTTCACAAAAAAAAAGAGAATTATGTATTGACAAGCCACAATAGTTATTTTACAATGAATGAGTATGTTTCAGTAGAACGTTCCGTGTCCGGGTCTGCTGAACAAAAGATGAATTTTTATATCACATATATTGGAGGTGTTCAGATTGGCTAACATTAAATCTGCAAAAAAAATGAATTTTTAGTAAACGAACAAAAGCTGCTAGAAATAAAGCAATTAAATCAAGAGTAAAAACTTCTATTAAAAAAGTAGATGCTGCTGTTGAAGCAAAAGAATCAGGCTGTTGCTGTTGAAGCATTAAAAGCTGCTATCAAAGAAATCAACTGGCTGGAAGCAAAGGTGTTTACCACAAAAATACTTGTGCTAGAAAAGTTTCTCGTTTAACAAAAGCTGTTAACGGAATTGCTTAATTTTTATTAGGAAATATATTATAAGACAACCATACCGTCATGTGGTTGTCTTTTTGATTGCACTTTAAAAATAAAGGAGTTTTTTATGGACACTGTTTTTCACGAAATCGAACCGATTTTTAATAGGGACTCAAAAATATTGATTCTCGGCTCTTTCCCATCTGTAAAGTCACGGGAAGGACACTTCTTCTACAACCACCCACAAAATCGTTTTTGGAAGGTGCTCGCAAAAATTTTCAACTGCGAAGTACCTCAAACAATCGAAGAAAAGAAACAATTTTTGCTGAATAATCAGATTGCGGTCTGGGATGTGATTGCTTCCTGCGAAATCAAAGGCTCCAGCGACAGCAGCATCAAACACGTCGTTCCCAATGATCTGAATCGAATCTTGTCTGTCTCCCATATCGAGCAGATTTATACAAACGGCAACGCCGCATTCCAGCTTTATGAAAAATACTGCAAAAGCCAGACACATATGGACGCAATAAAACTGCCATCCACAAGTCCCGCAAACGCAGTCTATTCACTGGAGAAACTTGTAGAGATTTGGAAAAGCATCACCCAATATACTGCACACAAAAAGTAGGTAGCGCATTTAATGCATCTACCTACTTTTCATTATAACGACTAGTTATTGATCAATTTATCCTCGTCGCTCCAGCTGTATAATTTACGGATTTCTTCTCCGACAATTTCTGATGGATGTTCTGCCGCAAGTTTTCTCATTGCTTTGAAGTGTACCTGGCTTCCTGCTGATGACATATCTAATAAGAAGTCTTTTGCAAATGTACCATCTTGAATATCTGATAAGATTTTCTTCATTGCTTTCTTTGTATCTTCTGTGATGATCTTTGGTCCTGTAATGTAATCACCGTATTCTGCTGTGTTTGAGATAGAGTATCTCATTCCGGCAAATCCGCTCTGGTAAATCAAGTCTACGATTAATTTCATCTCGTGGATACATTCGAAGTAAGCATTTCTTGGATCATATCCTGCTTCTACCAATGTCTCATACCCTGCCTGCATCAATGCGCAAACACCACCACAAAGTACTGCCTGCTCACCGAAAAGGTCTGTCTCTGTCTCTGTACGGAATGTTGTCTCAAGCACACCTGCTCTTGCTCCACCGATTGCAAGCGCATATGCAAGTGCGATATCCTGTGCTTTTCCTGTCGCATCCTGTTCTACTGCCACAAGACAAGGAACACCTTTTCCTACTTGATATTCGCTTCTTACTGTGTGACCAGGTCCCTTTGGCGCTACCATTGTAACATCTACATTCTTTGGAGGTACGATACATCCAAAATGAATGTTAAATCCGTGTGCGAACATTAACATATTTCCTTCTTCAAGGTTTGGTTCAATATCGTTTTTGTATAATGCAGCCTGCTTTTCATCATTGATCAAAATCATAATAATATCGGCTTTTTT
>ENA-OQBV01000962-OQBV01000962.1-human-gut-metagenome-genome-assembly--contig:-NODE-962-length-15312-cov-2.830688_pt1 | contig 15312 bp, 18 predicted proteins | sample MGYA00242750_ERZ504559 | MGnify/ENA primary metagenome ERZ504559 (study PRJEB26092, sample SAMD00036230) | human gut metagenome | host: Homo sapiens | study: EMG produced TPA metagenomics assembly of...
ATGAGTATTTCAGAAGAATATTATGTAACTATATAGGTGGATTAGTAGAGAATGGAGAATATCCAGCTGATATGGAAATATTAGGTGAAATAATACAAAATATATGTTACAACAACATAGAGAAGTATTTACAAAAATAGATATAATAAATAATCATATATACTGCTTTAAATTATTTTTAAAGCAGTTTTTATATTTCTAACTATTATCATTTATATATTGTTAAGGTAATTTATACTCATATATAAGATATAATTGTAAAGAATTTTATACTAATAAAAAGGCACAGAGATAAAGTTTTACTCTATGCCTTTTTTAAATTATAATAAGTTATATACTTATTATAATATTAAAAGTTATATGGTTTTAATATTACTATATATTGGATAAAATTAAAGTATTACTAAATAGTGGAGTTGATTCTTGCGAAGTAGTGGGGGACGAAGTAGTATCAACTTTATCAGACGGAAAAAAAGTAAATACTCAATATGTATTAGTTGCAATAGGTAGAAGACCTAATATTGAAAACTCTGGAATTGAAGAATTAGGAATAGAGTTAAACAGAGGTAAAATAGTGGTTAATGAAAATCTTGAAACAAGTGTAGAAGGTATATACGCAATAGGAGATTTAATAAACACTCCAATGCTTGCACACGTTGCATCTAAAGAAGGAATAATTGCTGTAGAAAATGCTTTTGGTAAATCTAAAACAGTAGATTATACAGCAGTTCCAAGATGTGTATATACTGAACCGGAAGTTGCTGCTGTTGGAAAAACTCAAAAGCAGTTAGATGCTGAAGGGGTTGAGTATAATGTAGGTCAGTTTGAATTTAGAGGATTAGGTAAAGCTCAAGCTATAGGTCATACACAAGGATTTATAAAAGTTCTTGCAGATAGTGAAGATAAAATAGTAGGGGCATCAGTAGTAGGTCCTCATGCAACAGATTTATTAACAGAATTATCACTTGCAGTACATTTGGGGTTAACTGTAGAGCAAGTAGGAGATGTTATACATGCACATCCAACATTATCAGAAGGTCTAATGGAAGCTCTTCATGATGTTCATGATGAATGTGTTCATGCAGCTCCAAAATTAACTAAGGCAAAGGCTTAATACAAAACAGAGTAAATTAAAAGCTCTGTTTTGACAAATAAAAAGGGGGAAATCTTAATATGGGATATAATATAGCAGTAGCAGGTAAAGGTGGAACTGGAAAGACTAGTCTTACAGGGCTTTTAGTTAATAACTTAACAACTAATAACAAAGGGCCAGTACTAGTTGTTGATGCAGATGCAAATGCTAATATAAATGAAGTATTAGGTATAGAAGTTGAAACTACTATAGGTTCAATCAGAGAAGAAGTTAACCAAAGAGAAAAACAAGGGAATGCTTTTCCAGGTGGTATGACTAAAGCTCAATACTTACAATATAGATTAAATACTTGTTTAGCAGAAGGTGACGGATATGATCTAATTGTAATGGGACGATCTGAGGGGGAAGGTTGTTACTGTTACGTAAATGGAATATTAAGAGAGCAAACTGATAAACTATCAGATGCTTATGAGTATTTAGTTATAGATAATGAAGCTGGAATGGAGCATTTAAGTAGAAAAACAACTAAACATATAGATAAACTTTTATTAGTTAGTGATTGCTCAAGAAGGAGTGTTCAGGCTGTTGCTAGAATTAGAGATTTAGCAAGAGAATTAAATTTAAGTGTAGGAGATATATACTTAATTGTAAATAAAGCTCCAAATGGAGAATTAAATGAGGGAATAAAAGAAGAAATAGATAAACATAATTTAAATCTTATAGGTGTAGTACCTATGGATGAAATGATATATGAGTATGATTCTTCAGGAATACCATTAGTTAACTTACCTGAGGATTCAAAGGCTAAGATAGCTATAAATGATATAATGGCTAAATTAGAGTTAAATTAGGCTTAAGGGGGAAAAAACTATGGCATTTAAGATGTCTGTTCAAAAATATTCTGGAAAGATATCAGAAGTAGAAATAGGGAAAGGGGAAAAAGCGATAAAAATAGGTGGAGAAAGTACTTTACCATTTTATAGCTTTGATGGAAATATTGGAAAATACTCAAAAAGTAGGAGTAGAAATGTTAGACGTTTATCCAGAGGGATGGACTAATGAATTTAAAGAAATGTATAAAGATGTTTGTGATTGTCCAGTAAAATGGGCTAAATACATAGAGGAAAATTTAAAAGCAGACTTTATATGTTTAAAGCTTGAAAGTTCTGATCCAAATGGACTTGATAGAAGTCCAGAAGAATGTGCTGAAGTTGCTAAAAAATGTAGTTGAATCAGTTAGCCTACCTGTTGTTATAGCAGGGTGTGGAAATCATGAAAAAGATGCTAAGGTATTTGAAAAAGTATCTCAAGCTGTTGATGGAAATAACTGTTTATTTTTAGCGGCTACAGAAGATAACTATAAGGCAGTTGGAGCTGCAACTACTATGGCATATAGTCACAAAGTAGTAGCTGAATCTTCTGTTGATATAAACCTAGCTAAACAATTAAACGTATTATTAACTCAATTAGGTGTTAAACCTGAGAATATAGTTATGCAAATTGGATGCTCTGCTGTTGGCTATGGATATGAGTATGTTGCATCTACTATGGATAGAATTAGACTTGCTGCATTTGGTCAAAATGATAAAACATTACAAATGCCTATAGTAACTCCGGTTTCATTTGAAACTTGGCATGTTAAAGAATCTATAGCAAGTATTGAAGACGAACCACAATGGGGTCCGGCAGAACAAAGAGGTATAAATATGGAAGTGTCTACTGCAACAAGTGCTTTAGTTGGTGGAGCAAATGCAGTTATACTTCGTCATCCAAAATCAGTAGAAACTATAAAAGAATTAGTTAGTGCATTATCTTAATTAAATTGTAAGGTTAGGGGGAAAAATAATGGCATTAAAAGCTTTAGATATATTTAAATTAACACCAAAGAAAAACTGTAAGGACTGTGGATTTCCAACTTGTATGGCTTTCTCTATGAAAGTTGCTTCAGGAGCGGTAGAAGTAAGTAAGTGTCCACATATGTCTGATGATGCAATAGCAAAATTATCAGAAGCAACAGCTCCTTTAATGAGAGCTTTAAAAGTAGGAAGCGGAACTTCTGAATATGAATTGGGTGCTGAAACAGTATTATTTAGACACGAAAAAACATTAGTAAATAGAAATAGATATGCAGTAGCATTTGATGATTCTATGACTAATGAACAAATAGATTTTAAAATAGCTAACATAAAAGCTGTTAACTATATAAGAATAGGCGAAGAAATGAAAGCTGAAATGATAGTTTTAGAATACCGTGATAATAAAGAAGGATTCTTAAACTTAGTAAATAGAGTTAATGAAAGTGGATTAGATGTAACTCACATAATAGTATGTGAAGACGTAGATATATCTAAAGAAGCTATAGAAATATTAAAAGATAAAAAACCAGTAGTTTATGGAGCTAATAAAGAAAACTACAAGGGAATGGTTGAATTAGTAAAAGACATTAAATTAGCTTTAGGTGTAAAGGCTGCTAACTTAGAAGAGTTATATGCTACAATAGAAGCAATTCAAGGATTAGGATATAGAGAGTTAATATTAGATGTAACTGGAGAAAATATAAAAGATACATTTACAAATGCTGTTCAAGTTAGAAGAATAGCTTTAAAAGAACAAGACAGAACATTTGGATACCCATCAATAGTATTTGCAAATAAACTATCAAATAATGACCCACAAATGGAAGTGGCCCTATCATCAATGTTTACAATAAAATATGGATCTATAATAGTAATAGATGACATAGATTACTCAAAAGCATTACCATTATTCGCATTAAGACAAAATATATATACTGACCCACAAAGACCAATGAGAGTAGAACCAAAAGTATATTCAATGAATAATGCAGATGAAAATTCACCAGTAATGGTTACTGTTGACTTTGCATTAACATACTTCATAGTATCTGGAGATATAGAAAGATCTAAAGTTCCAGTATATTTAGCAATACCAGATGCAGGAGGATATTCTGTATTAACTGCTTGGTCAGCAGGTAAATTTAGTGGAAGTAGCATAGCTAAATTTATAAAAGAAAGTAAAATAGAAGATATGACTAAGAATAGAGATTTAATAATACCAGGAAAAGCTGCTGTATTAAAAGGAGATATAGAAGATAATTTACCTGGATGGAATGTAATAATAGGAACAGAAGAATCTATGGAAATACCGAAGTTCTTAAAAGAGTATAAAGCTAAGCAAGATGAAGCTGTAGCAAATGCATAGTATATAAATTCAAATTGTAACTAAATATTATTTAACTACTGTTACAAAATATAATAAGTAATTTATAGGGGGATAAATCAAATGGAAAAGTTTATGATAATAGGTGAAAGAATACACTGTATATCACCAATAATAAGAAAAGCTTTAGCTGAGAGAAATCCTGAACCAATACTAAAAAGAGCTAAGGAGCAATTAGAAGCTGGCGCACACTATATAGATTTTAACATAGGTCCTGCCGAAAGAGATGGAGAAGAGTTAATGACTTGGGGAGTTCAAATTACTACAAAAAGAGTTTAATAATGTTCCTTTAGCTTTAGATACTGCAAATAGAAAAGCTATAGAAGCAGGACTTAAAGTATATAATAGAACTCATGCAAAACCAATAATAAACTCAGCTGATGCAGGTTCAAGACTAGATTTAATAGATTTAGCAGGCGAATATGAAGCTAAGGTTATAGCTTTATGTGCTAAAGAAGGTATACCAAAAGATAACGATGAGCGTATGGTTTACTGCCAAGAAATGTTAGAGAGGGGTCTAATGGCGGGATTAGAGCCTGAAGATATGCTATTTGATCCATTATGCTTAGTTATAAAAGGAATGCAGGATAAGCAAGTAGAAGTTTTAGAAGCTATAAGAATGATGACTGAAATGGGATTATTAACTACAGGAGGGCTATCTAATGTATCTAATGGGTGCCCAAAATATGTAAGACCAATACTTGATAGTGCATTTTTAGCAATGGCTATGGCAAATGGATTTAGTTCAGCTATAGCAAATCCTTGTGATGAACAATTAATGAGAACAGTAAAATCTTGTGACATAATAAGAGGAGCGTCTCTATATGCAGACTCATTCTTAGAGTTAAATGAAGGTTCATTTGCATTTAACGTATAAGATATAAAAATATAATTGAAGAAGTCTAAAAAGGGGGAAATATAGAGTGAACTTATATAATATAATTTTTACGGGATCAGAGCAAGCTTTAGAAGCTGCAAGGGGATTATTAAATCAAGCGATAGAATCAAATGGAAGAGATCATAAAGTAGCATTCCCTGATACTGCATACTCATTACCTTGCATATATGCAGCTACAGGAAAAAAAATGAACTGTTTAGGAGACTTAGAAGGTGCTCTTGAAATAGTAGAAAGCTTAATAAATAAAACTCATTTATTAGAACATGCCTTAAATTCAGGTTTAGCTACAAGCGCTTGCGGCTGAAGTTATAGAAGCTATAAAATATGCAACTAGTGATGCTCCATACAGTGAGCCGTGTGCAGGTCATATAACTGATCCTATAATAAGATCACTTGGTGTTCCACTAGTTACAGGAGATATACCAGGGGTTGCAGTTATTCTTGGAGAATGCCCAGATTCTGAAACTACAGCTAAAATAATAAAAGATTACCAATCTAAAAGGGTTTACTTACTTTCTTAGTTGGTAAAGTAATAGATCAAGCTATAGAGGCTGAAGTAAAAATGGGGGCTAGAACTAAGGGTTATACCTTTAGGTTATGATGTAACATCTGTTATACATGTTGTATCTGTTGCAGTAAGAGCCGCATTAATATTTGGAAATTTAACTCCAGGAGATTTATCAGGATTATTAGAATATACTGCTAAGAGGGTTCCAGCATTTGTAAATGCATTTGGACCACTAAGTGAATTAGTTGTATCTGCTGGAGCTGGAGCTATAGCTTTAGGATTCCCAGTTATAACGGACCAAACAGTTTCAGAAGTACCAATGAAATTATTAACTCAAAAGGATTATGATAAGTTTGTAGCCACTTCATTAGAGCTAGAGGAATAAAATAAAATAACAGATATACCAATACCTGTATCATTTGCAGCTGCATTTGAGGGTGAAAGAATTAGAAAGAACGACATGTTTGCTGAATTTGGTGGAAATAAACTGAAGCTGGGAACTTGTTATAAAGAGAGAATTAAGTGAAGTTGAAGACCATAAAATATCAGTAATAGGTCCTAATATAGATGAAGTAGAAACAAATGGAGTAGTAAGATTACCACTTGCTATTATAGTTAACATAGCTGGTAAATCAATGCAAGATGACTTTGAACCAGTTCTTGAAAGAAGATTACATTATTTTTTAAACTATATAGAAGGTGTAATGCATGTTGGTCAAAGAGATATGTCTTGGATAAGAATATCTAAAGATGCTTATGAAAAAGGATTTAGATTAGAGCATATAGGAGAAGTTTTATATGCTAAAATGAGAGATGAATTTGAGTCTGTTGTTGATAAGTGCGAAATAACAATAGTAACAGATGCTCAAAAAGTTTCTGAATTAAAATCTCAAGCTATAACTAGATATGATGCTAGAGATGAAAGATTAGCTTCATTAGTAGATGAAAGCGTTGAAGAATTTTATTCTTGTAACCTTTGCCAATCTTTCGCACCAGCACATGTTTGTGTTGTCACTCCTGAAAGACTTGGACTTTGTGGAGCAGTTAGTTGGTTAGATGCTAAGGCTACTAAAGAATTAGATCCAACTGGACCTTGCCAACCTATAGTTAAAGGACAATGTCTAGATGATAGATTAGGAAAATGGAAAGCAGTTAATGATACAGTATCTAAAATATCTCAGGGAGCTGTTGAAAATGTTACATTATACTCTATACTTGAGGATCCAATGACTTCTTGTGGATGCTTTGAATGTATTTGTGGTATAATGCCTGAAGCTAACGGATTTATTATAGTAAATAGAGAATTCTCTCAAATAACTCCTGTTGGTATGACATTTGGTGAACTTGCTTCTATGACAGGTGGAGGGGTTCAAACTCCAGGATTCATGGGGCACGGAAGACATTTCATATCTTCTAAAAAGTTTGCTTATGCAGAAGGTGGACCAGAAAGAATAGTTTGGATGCCAAAAGAATTAAAAGACTATGTAGCTGATAAATTAAATGCTACAGTTAAAGAAATGACTGGTATAGAAAACTTCACAGATATGATATGTGATGAAACTATAGCTAGTGATTCAGAAGGAGTATTAGCATTCCTAGAAGAAAAAGGTCACCCAGCATTATCAATGGAATGTGTAATGTAATTTAGTATACTAGGAGGATTACTATGAAAGTTATACCAAATTTAAAATATACTGACAAACATGAATGGGTTAAAATTGATGGAGAATTTGCCTACATAGGAATAACAGCTTATGCTCAAAATCAATTAGGAGAAGTATTATTTGTCGAAATGCCAGAAGTTGGAGATGAATTAAACCAAGGTGAAGAGTATGGAGTAGTTGAATCTTCAAAAGTAGCATCAGACTTAATAGCTCCTTTATCTGGAGAAGTTGTTGAAATAAATGAAAGATTAGATGATGAACCAGAATATATAAATGAAGATCCATATGATGCATGGATAGTAAAAGTTAGGGTAGCTGATGAAGATGAGTTAGAAAACTTATTAAATTCAGATAGTTACGAAGCTAGTATAGACTAATTTAAATAAGAGTATGAAGGGTTGAGTGCACACAAACCTTTTATGCTCTTTCTTGATACCTGTGATATAACATATGCTAAAATTATATTAGAAAAGCATATTGGGGGATTTAGATATGGTGAAAGTGACTTTTACATCACATAATAAAGAGATTTATTGTAATAAAGGGGATAAATTACTAGATGTTGCAAGGAATGCAGATATATTTATAGATGCACCTTGTAATGGAAATGTATCTTGCGGTAAGTGCAAGGTAAGGCTAATTAAAGGTAAAGTTGATACAGAGAAAACTCATCATATAAAAGATGAAGAATGGAATCAAGGATATATATTAGCATGCAATACAAAAGTAATAGAAGATATTGATATAGAAGTACCTTCAAAACTATCATCATCTATGTATGGAATGAAAATAGAAGGTAGTGATAATAGAAAAGATAAGGAAGTTTTGATAGAGCAAAAAAATAATTAAAGAAAATAACTTTAAATTTGAGACTAATATTGAAAAAACTTACATAGAGTTAGATGAACCAACACTAGATGATAATATAAGTGATATTGATAGAATAGAAAGACATATAAGAAACAGTTTGGGATATAATGAAATAGACTTTACTATAGATTTATTAAGAAAAGTACCAACAGTTATAAGAAAAGATAATTTTAAAGTAACTATAACCTACATTAAAAAGAAAAAATAAAATAACTATACTTAATATAGAATCAGGAAACACAGAGAATAAACTTTATGGAGTTGCTATAGATATAGGAACAACATCTGTAGTTGTATGTTTAGTTGATTTATATACAAAAGAAATTTTAGATAAAGCTTCATCTGGAAATGCACAGATAAAATATGGGGCAGATGTTATACATAGAATTGTATACTCAACAAAGAAAAATGGATTAAAAGAATTAAATGAAGCTATAGTAGAAGATACTATAAATCCATTATTAAATTCTATATATACTAAACATAATATAGATAAAGATAATGTGGTTAGCCTTGTAGTAGCAGGTAACACTACTATGAGTAGTTTATTTTTAGGTGTATACGCAGATTTCTTAAGACAAGAACCATTCATACCACCATTTTTAAAATCTCCTAAATTAATAGGAAAAGATGTAAGATTAAATATTAATGACAGTGCACAGGTATTTTTATCACCTTCTGTAGCAAGTTACTTAGGAGGAGATATTACAGCAGGTGTATTATCTTCTGGTATTTGGTCTAGCGAAGAAAATGTGCTATTTATTGATTTAGGTACTAATGGAGAAATAGTATTTGGAAATAAAGATTATATGATGAGTTGTGCTTGTTCTGCAGGTCCTGCATTTGAAGGTGGAGGAATAAGTTGTGGAATGAGGGCTTCCAATGGAGCTATAGAAAAGGTAAAAATAGATGAAAAAACTTTGAATCCAACTCTTACAACGATAGGTGATGCGGATCCAATAGGAATATGTGGCTCAGGTATAATAGATTTAATATGTCAAATGATACTTACAGGAATAATAGATAGAAGAGGAAAAATACATAGAGATATAGACAATAGAAGGATAAGATTTAATGAGTATGAAATGGGAGAATATGTATTAGCATTTAAAGAAGAATATAACTTAGAACAGGATATAACTGTAAATGAAGTTGATATAGATAATTTTATAAAAGCTAAAGGAGCTATATACTCAGGGGCTTCAGTTTTAATAGAAAGTTTAGGTATGGATTTAGCGTAATAGACAAAGTATATATAGCTGGTGGAATAGGAAATAACTTAAATATAGAGAACTCAATATTAATAGGATTACTTCCTGATATAGAAAAGAGAAAAGTTTGTATATATAGGAATAGCTCATTAGTAGGTTCTTATTAGCATGATAAGCAAAGACGCAAAGAAAAAGGTACAAGAAATAGGTACTGAAATGACTTATGTAGAATTAAGTGTATACCCTACATATATGGATGAATTTATATCAGCATGTTTTTTACCACATACGAATATAGAACAATTTCCAACAGTTAAAGCAATACTAGGAGAGTAAATTTTAAAAATAAGGTTGAATTATATATGGTTAAATTTGATTGACTTTTTATAAAATAGGGTGCTATACTCAAGGTATAAATGAATAATAAAAACGAAATCATGAAGGTTTCTTTAGTGTATGGAAATACCTGAAGAAACCTTTTTTGCTTACATAACTTTTTATGCATCAAAGAGGTGTAAATGGTTTTAGAGGAGTGAAAAATATGTTTTTGAGCGAGGAATATATCGTTGGTGAAATGAAGTGTTTCGCCGACACGTCGCTCAAACAAAGCGAATTTTTTATAAATAATTATTAATATGATTAAAAATATCACCTTTGGTGTATATACCATATGTAGTGTTTAAACTGCAAACAAACTACTATATATAGTTTTAAAATAACTTGACAAAAGGTGGATTAATATGAATGGATAAAATTGAATAATCAAGTAATAATTAAGGATAATGAGGGTAAGTATCAACTAGATAAAGATAAAGAAGCTTTAAAATAGTTATTTAGATGAATATATTTCTCCAAAGATAAAAAAATTTAATAATTTAGAAGAAAAATTGCAATATTTAATAGAAAATGAATACTATTGCAAAGATACATTAAATAAATATAGCTTAAGCTTTATAACAAATTTATTTGACTTTATAAAAAAACATAATTTTGAATTTAAGTCTTATATGAGTGCAAACAAATTCTACCAAAATTATGCATTAAAAACTAATGACGGTAAAGAAATATTAGAAACTTATAATGATAAAGTATTAATAGTATCTTTAGCATTAGCTGATGGTGATGAGAGCTTTGCATTTGATTTAGCTGAAAAATTAATAAAACAAGAGTTTCAACCTGCTACTCCAACATTTTTAAATGCTGGTAGAAAAAGAGCTGGTGAATTAGTTTCATGCTTTTTATTATCTGTAGAAGATAGTACAGAAGGTATATCTTATGCAATTTCATCAGCAAACCATTTATCTAAAATAGGTGGCGGTGTTGCTTTAAACCTTTCAAGATTAAGAGCATCAAACGAACCTATCAAAAATATTGAAGGAGCTGCTGGTGGTGTAGTTGGTGTAGCTAAAATGTTAGAACAATCATTTTTCATATTTTAATCAAATGGGTGCTAGGCAAGGTGCTGGAGCTGTTTATTTATCAGTATTTCATCCTGATTTTGAACTTTTGATGGATACTAAAAAAATAAATGCAGACGAAAAAATAAGACTAGCTTCTCTTTCATTAGGTGCCATTATTCCTGATAAGTTTATGGAACTTGCTGAAAAAAATGAAAAAGCTTATGCCTTTTATCCTCATTCTGTATATAAAAAATATGGTATCAACTTTGATGATATTGATATTAACGAGTGGTATGATAAATTAGTAAATGATAATGATATACGAAAAAAAGAAATAAATCCAAGACAAATGTTAACTAAAATAGCTCAAATGCAACAAGAAAGTGGATATCCATATGTTGTATTTTTAGATACTGCAAATAAAGAACATACTTTAAAGGATGTTGGAAGAATAAAAATGTCAAATTTATGTTGTGAAATATTCCAATATCAAACTCCATCAGATATTAATGGGTACTGTGGTAACAATAATTGGGGCCAAGATATAAGTTGTAATTTAGGCTCTTTAAATATAGCAAATGTTATGGATAATAAAGATATAGAAAGAACTGTAAAAACTTCTATTCGTGCATTATCATTTGTATCTGATAAAACTAATATAGATAAAGTTCCAACTGTTAAAAATGGAAATGATTCTTCTCATTCTATTGGATTAGGTGCTATGAATTTACATGGGTACTTAATGAGAGAAAATATATTATATACATCTGATGAAGCTATAGATTTTTCAAATGTATTTTTCGCTATAATAAGATACTACTCTATAAAAGCATCTATGGAATTAGCTATAGATAAAAATGTTAAATTTAAAGGCTTTGAGAAATCTGAATATGCAAAAGGAAATAAAAGTAAAGTTCTTTCAAAATATTATAATGAATCTTTCTTACCAAAAACAGAAAAAGTATCTAAATTATTTGAAGGTATATATATTCCAACTAATAAGGATTGGGCCGACCTTTTAGATAAAGTTAAAATAAATGGTTTATATAATGCTTACTTATTAGCCATTGCTCCTACTCAAAGTATTAGTTATGTTCAAAATGCAACTTCAAGTATAATGCCTATTATGGAACCTGTTGAAGTTAGAACTTATGGTGATTCAACTACTATATACCCTATGCCATTTTTAACTAATGAAAATATGCTATACTATCAATCAGCATATAGAATGGATATGAGAAAGGTTATAGACTTAGTAGCTACTGTTCAAAAACATGTTGACCAAGGTATATCTACAACATTATTTGTCACAGATGATAAAACAACTAGAGATATAGCAAGGTATTATATATATGCATATAAAAAAGGTCTTAAAAGTTTGTATTATACAAGAACTAAAATGACTAGAGAGAATAATGAATGTTTAAGTTGTTCAGTTTAAGGGGGTAAAATATTATGACATTTAATTTAAAAAGAATTCACAAGGCAGTTAACTGGAACAAAGAAGATGATGGCTTTACACAAGCGTTTTGGGAACAAAATGTTAAGCAGTTTTGGCTTCCCGAAGAAATATCTGTATCTAAAGACTTAAAATGTTGGAGTATGCTAAGTGAAAAAGAAAAAGAATTATATAAAAAGGTATTGGCAGGACTTACATTGTTAGATACAAAACAAGGAAATAATGGAGTCCCATCTATGATGAATTTAACAGAAAACTTACAAAGAAAAGCTGTTTTATCATTTATGGGTACAATGGAAGAAATTCATGCAAAGAGTTATTCATCAATATTTATGACATTACTTTCTAATGATCAAATAGATGAATTATTCAATTGGATAGAAAATGAACCAACTTTACAGAGAAAAGCTGATTTAATATTAGCTCAATATGAAAATACTAATGACAATGAAAGCTTATATCTTTCTATGGTAACTAGTGTATTTTTAGAAAGTTTCTTATTTTACTCTGGATTTTTCTATCCTCTATACTTAGCAGGACAAGGAAAAATGGTTGCTAGTGGTGAGATAATATCCTTAATACTTAGAGATGAGTCTTTACATGGCAAATATATTGGACTTTTGGCTCAAGAATTATTTAATTCTTTTGATGAATATAAAAAAAGTGAATTAAAAAATAAAGCTTATTCTATATTTGAAAGTCTTATGGAAAATGAAATTAACTATACTAAGACGATTTATGATGGAACTGGTTTTACTAATGAAGTTATAAACTTCTTAAAGTACAATGCTAATAGAGCTTTAGAAAACTTAGGCTTTGAAAGCTATTATGAAGTTTCAGATATAAATCCAATAGTTTTAAATGGTTTAAGTACAGAAACTAAATCTCATGACTTCTTCTCTACTAAAGGTAATGGATATCAAAAAGGTATTTATGAAGAATTAGAAGATGAAGATTTTATAGTATAAATTACATTAGATAAATAAAAATCCTAAAGATTTACAATAAATCTTTAGGATTCTTATTTTATCTGTATTATAAAAATTAAATAAGCTAATGATTCTATTATATTATTATATCCCTACTTGTTGTTTTTTAACCATGTTATAGCACTGTGAGCATGTATAGCAGCTCCAGTTGGTAATATATCTTCATTGAATACTACTTTTGAGTTATGCATTGGAACACCGAATTCTTCATTTTCATTCTTAGCTCCAGCACCTAATATGATGTATAAGCTTGGCACTTCATATGAATAAGATGCGAAGTCCTCAGAACCCATTCCGCCACCTTCAAATACGAATACTCCTCTTTCACTTACTATGTCTTTTACATATCCAGTGATTTCGTTTAATAAGTCGTTATCATTAGTTAATGGTGGTACAGAAGATAATTCTATTAATTCAGCTTCTCCTCTGTGAGCTTTAGCAGTAGCAGTAACTATTTCGTTCATTCTTGCTATTACCATATCTCCCATTTCTTTATCTAAGTATCTGAATGTTCCTTCCATAACAACTTCTCCAGGTATTATGTTAGGAGCATCTCCACCTACAAATTTACCTATAGTTATAACAGCTGGTTTTATAGCAGGTATTTCTCTTGTTAATATACTTTGAAGACCTGAATATATGTGGTGAGCTATGAATATTGGGTCTACTCCTGTTTCAGGCATAGCTCCGTGACATCCAACTCCTTTAACAACTATTCTAAATCTGAAACATCCTCCTATACTAGTACCTTTACCAGCTACTACTAAGTTAGATGGTGTTCCTGAATTTACGTGCATAGCCATTGCTGCATCTACTTTAGGATTTTGTAATACCCCAGCTTCTATCATAGCTTTTGCTCCAGTGAATCCTTCTTCATCTGGTTGGAACACTAATTTAACTGTACCTTCTATTTCATTTTGATTTTGTTTTAATAATTTAGCAGCTCCAAGTAACATAGCACTGTGCATGTCATGTCCACATGAATGCATATTTCCGTTTTTAGCAGCAAAATCACAAACTGTTGTTTCTTCCATTGGAAGTGCATCCATATCAGCTCTTAATAAGAAAGTTTTTCCTGGTTTTTGGTCCTGATATAGTAGCTACTATACCACTTTCACATATTTCTTGTGGTTCATAACCAAATTCTTTTTAACTTATCCATAACAATTTCTTTGTCATTGGTATTCAGTACCAACTTCTGGATTAGCATGAATTGTTCTTCTATATGATACTATATCATCTTTTTATAGCTATTGCTTGTTCCATTATTTTGTTCATAACTATACCTCATTCCTTACTTGATTATTTTATACAACGTTTAATATATTTATTTCTTACCTATTTATATATTAATCACTTTATATATTAATCATTTATTAATCCTATTTAAAATATTAACGTAAAATATTAAAGTTCAAATTTCTTCGTCATATTTCATATAAGTCATATAAGTCATATTCAATATAATAATAACAAATGTAGACATATATAGTCAACATTTGTTATTTTTTAAATTTTGTTATTTTTTAAATAATGAATTATATTGAAATTTTTTGTAGGTTTTTGATTGTTTTTGAAGAAATTTATTGACTTTTTACCCCTTATAGTATTACAATTTATAACATAATGCTACAATTGATATATTTTATTTCTTACTATGTATAACTAGATAAAAATAATCATATTCATATAAGTTCTAAGTCAAATTTTAAATAGTTATTAGTATAGGAGAAAAAAATGGATTTAGTTTTAATACAATTAGAACACCTTATAACAAAAACTTCTGATGTTATATGGCCTGTGTTCGTACCGTTTATGTTAATATTAGGTGCATATATGGCATTTACAACTATATTCAAAATACAACCTAAATTAACAAAACCATCAAAATTAAAATTTAAAAACATGATAGGACCTGCTTCAATATCATTAGGAGCAATGGTTGGGACAGGAGCTATAGTAGGAGTTCTTGGAGCATTA
>ENA-OQBV01000963-OQBV01000963.1-human-gut-metagenome-genome-assembly--contig:-NODE-963-length-15311-cov-3.630466_pt1 | contig 15311 bp, 22 predicted proteins | sample MGYA00242750_ERZ504559 | MGnify/ENA primary metagenome ERZ504559 (study PRJEB26092, sample SAMD00036230) | human gut metagenome | host: Homo sapiens | study: EMG produced TPA metagenomics assembly of...
CCACATTCAATTGTACATGTCATTACTATTGACCACTCGTGCTTTTTGTTGCTTTATGTTTATTTTTATGTGGTTTGTTGAATGTTTACAAGATTTTTTTGCATTTTACATGTGGATTTATTGATATTTTTTCAAAAAAGCCCTTTACAAATCCACATAATCGGGCATATAATAAAGTCACAAACAACAAGAAAGCATATTGAAGCAATCGCAAACCCAACAATAAACCACATTTAAACACGGAGGGAATATATTATGAAAATTCTTGAATCTAAATTCGTACAGGGCTTTATCAAAATGGCAGATGATGGATATCAGCAGGGATGGCATGAAAGAAACGGCGGAAACTTAAGCTATCGTCTGAAAGCAGAAGAAGTGGAAATGATCCGCCCACGACTGAACGCCCCCGGAGAATGGACCCCCATCGGTGTTGAGGTTCCGGGACTGGCAGGCGAATTTTTTCTGGTAACAGGAAGCGGTAAATATTTCCGTAATATCATCGTTGACCCGGAAGTATGTCTTGCGATCATTGAGCTTGACGAGACAGGAACCAATTACCGTATCCGCTGGGGTCTTGTAGAAGGCGGTCGTCCGACCAGTGAGCTTCCAACTCATCTGATGAACCATGAAGTAAAGAAAAAACTTACCAACGGAAGACATCGTGTTATTTATCATGCACATACTACCAATACCATTGCACTTACCTTTGTTCTTCCTCTGGATGACAAAGTATTCACCCGTGAACTCTGGGAATCTGCAACAGAGTGTCCGGTAGTATTTCCGGATGGTGTGGGAGTTATCGGATGGATGGTTCCAGGCGGAAGAGATATCGCTGTCAAAACCGCTGAACTGATGAAAAAATATGATGTGGTTATCTGGGCGCATCATGGTATGTTCTGCTCAGGCGAGGATTTTGACCTGACCTTCGGACTTCTTCATACCGTTGAAAAATCCGCAGAGATCCTGGTTAAGATCTTATCCATGGCTCCGCAGAAACTGCAGACCATCACACCGAATGACTTCCGTGCTCTTGCAAAGGATTTCAAAGTAACTCTGCCGGAAGAATTCCTCTACGAGAAAAAATAAATTCTTCGGCTACACAGTTTTATATTATATAACTGTACTCCTATCTGAAACTTTATCAGAAACAACCAAATATTTGCTGATTTTTGCTGATAAATCTGGTATGATAAAAACATATCTGGTTTATCAGCCAATTAATTTCAGAAAGGATATGGATAAGGTATGGAAGAATTATATAAAGCGATCGAAGAGAAGATCAAGGCAAGCGGATACCCGCGAAAGATTTCCGGAGAGGAAGTTTACGACGACATCTGCGATCAGATTGATGGGAAAGAGAATGGAAGCTATGTGCTGCTTTCCAAATTTGATGATGATGTGATCTTTGAATATCATATCTCAATTATGGACAGTGAATTTAATCTGGGTATTCTTACCATGCGTACTCCGGAGGGTGTATTCGAGACAGATTTTGACAAATAAGTTAAGTACGGATTTTGATTTTGGGTCATGAATATAATACAGATGTCCATAATCACTGCTTAAGGTTTTTTTGAACCCTACAGGGAATTTGAGATTTTCTTGATCTGATTAAATATATAGAGACAGTTGATTTACATAATTTATATTATGTGAACTAACTGTCTCTATATTTATATGCAATGCATGTCAAACGAATCAGTTGCTCCGTAGTCCCATTATTCATCAGTCCTCGCGAAGACGTACCGCCTTGGCCGCCTGACGCCGTCTGGCATCATCCAGAGCCGCATAATGCTTCTTAGTAGTATTGACATCCTTATGACCCAAAACATCCGCTACAAGGTAAATATCACCGGTTTCCTGGTACAGGGCAGTACCATAGGTGCTGCGAAGCTTATGCGGGGTGATCTTTTTTGTAGTTGTGATCTCCCTGGCATATTTTTTAACCAGATTCTCGATAGCCTGAACACCGATCCGGCGGCGTTGGGTAGAATAGAAGAGAGCGTGCTCATGGCCTGCCAGAGGCGTAATATTCTCCCTGACTTCCAGATATTTCTTCAACGCTTTTTCTACTTCAGGACCAAAGTATACAACCATTTCATTTCCGCCTTTCCGGGTAACTTGATTCCATTGTTTTTGAAGTCTACATCCTCAACATCCAGTCCGACACATTCCGATACTCGGATCCCGGTACCAAGAAGGAGAGTAACAATAGCAAGATCTCTGTCCTTCGTTTTTTCATGGTACATCCGTTTCTGCCCGGTCAGCGTATCTCCGCAATGCTCAATATAATCCAACAGCATGGCAACCTCATCTGTATCCAGACGGATAATATTCTTATCATGGATCTTGGGCACATCGATCAGAACAGACGGGTTGGTGGTGATCATTTCATGTTTATAATAGTAAGCATAAAAACTTCTTAAAGCAGAAATTTTACGTTTGACGCCACGTTCACCATTTGTTTCCGTTTTGGAAGAGTCGGCGGATTTATAAACTTTGAGAAATTCTTCATATTCCTCAAGATCAACAGCTTTGATCTGATCCAGAACATCAATTGTAAAATCCGACATAGTTTTGTCTTTGAACATTGGATTTTGCTCCAGTAAAAACTGGAAAAATATACGAATGTCATATGCATAGGAAATTCTGGTCTTGGTTGTAGTCGTTGCATCAATAGCCCGGAAATAATCCCTGCAAAATGGCGGAAGCGTTTTTAAAACCTCACGGAGTTTTAAAGTATTGTCAATGTCATTTTGTTCGTGGTAAGTAATTTTGTTATCCATAAAAACTCCTTAATATATAAATTTTACATAATTTGCAGGAAATACCTGAAACACCTGTTAAAAGAAGTGGTTTTACACTCATCTATATCTATACGACAAACCCGAGTTTTTCAAATAGATGGGTAGTATAAACAGCTACTTCCTACAAAATTGCCTGTTTTTGATAAATTTTCAAGTAAATAAAGTGCCTCCTTATGGAAGCACTTTTTATTATTATTTGTCGTTACCCTCTGAGGCTTTCATCAAAAATAACGGTAAACGGTCCGTCATTTTCCAAAGATACTTTCATATCTGCACCAAAAATTCCATGTTCTACAACCGGAACCTGTTTACTGGCTTCCGAAATAATATATTCATATAATTTATTTGCTTCATCCGGTGCACCGGCTTCTATAAAGCTTGGACGGTTTCCCTTACGGCAGTTTGCATATAAGGTAAACTGTGAAACCAAAAGCAATTCCCCGTTTACATCCGCCAAGGACAAATTGGTCTTTCCATTTTCATCCTCAAAAATACGAAGTCCCAGAAGCTTTTTCAGATACCAGTCTGCATCCTCTTTGGTGTCCTCACGGCCAACGCCGATCAGAACAAGAAACCCTTTTCCGATTTTTCCGACAATTTCTCCGTCCACTTTGACTTCTGCATGATTTACACGCTGAATTACAAATTTCATAACCTGTTCTTCCTCCGTCTCCGTCTGTTTTTCTGCTTCAATCGAAAGCCTATATATTTCGCCTGAATAAATTTAACTAAAAATGTAAACATTCGTTTAATTTCATCCCAAGCCCCGGACCAGATTCTGTTTTTTTCCGCTTTTACTGTAACTTCCTGTGCTTTTGATACAGATTTTTTCACCGGCATTGGCAGGACCTTTCCGGAAACGGGGTCTACACAATCAATATCTCTATAAAACTCAGCATCTGCAGACATATCTTTTTCATCAAGACTACGTCCGATCAGCTTCCATACAGCAGCATTCAGCACAGCAAATACCGGAACTCCAACGATCATTCCCGGAACTCCAAATAAACCACCACCGACCATGATTGCAACAATAACCATAAAGCTGGACAGTCCGGTCGACTCACCCAGGATCTTTGGTCCAAGGATATTTCCGTCAAACTGCTGAAGGATCAAAATAAAGATCAGGAAATACAAGCTCTGAATGGGATCTACCAGCAAAATAAGAAGAAAACACGGAACTGCTCCCAGATATGGCCCGAAAAACGGAATAACATTTGTAACACCGACGATCACACTGACCAGAATCGCATATGGGGTTCCGATGATCGATGTTCCAACATAACACAATACACCGATAATTGCGGAATCCAGGATCTTTCCGCTGATAAATCCACCAAAGGTTTTATGCGTAAAACGCATGGAATGAACAAGAAAGGTTGCCCATTTGGTTGGAAGAACTGCATAAACAGCCATTTTTGCCTTGGCAACAAATCCCTCTTTATCCGCCAGTATATAAAGAGATACGATCGCTCCAATAAGGAAATTCTTCAGAAAAACAAGAAGATCCAGAAAGCTTGCGGATATATTTTTCATCATAAACTGCATCTGGGGAAGGATCGTATTTGTCAGATACTCCTGTAATCTGCTGGAATACTGATTGATCTGGCTGATCATATCCGGATTCAGTTTCCATCCCTTTTCCACGACGGAATTTAACCAGTTTTCCACTACACTTACGTAATGAGGAAAACTGTAGATAATATTCATGATGCTTCGAATCAATTGAGGAAGGATCATCATGACAAGGGCATAAATGACCAGAAACATAAGAAATACAGAAAGGATCACACAGATCCAGCGTACTACTTTCCTCCCCTTTTTCTGAAGTGCTTTATTCCTTTTTTCAAAAATCGGAAAAATGATCTTCCGCTCCAGAAAATTAACAATGGGGGTTAGCAGATATGCTATGGCAGCTCCGTAAATGATCGGCGCCATAATACCGAAAAATGTTTTAATTCCGGTGATCAGAGATTTCATATGGAAAATCCCGTAATAAAATAAAATACTGGCAGCAATAACCAGAAATGCAGTCACACCTAACTGCACATAACGATGGTTCCAACGAATTTTCATAGTAATTTCCTCCACCAGGTGATTATAACATAGCATCTCTGGTTTGTGTCTAAAAAAAACATAAACATTATTTTCCAATAACCTGCAAAGATAAATTCCGACTTCAGGGTATCGCGCTGATACAGAAAACACCCCGCCATAAAATGGCAGGGTGCCTAAAAATCTGATGTTTATTTTTCAGGCTGTCATAAATGTGAATGGCTTCGATAATTGCCTTCGCAGTTCCATCAATGCCAAGCTTGCTGCTATCCAGACAAAGATTATAGCTGTCCGCAGATCCCCATTTCTTGTTGGTATAATAATTATAGTAGCTGGAACGGCTTTGTCTGTTTTGTTGATCATGTCCTTGGCCTCTTTAGCATTTTTATTGTATTTCTGAGCAATACGGTTGATACGCCAGTCAAGGTTTGCATGAATCAAATACACTGAAACAATCCGGATTATCTGCAAGTGCATAATCCGCACATCTGCCGACCATTACACAGGGACCTTCTGAAGCCAGCTTCTTGATTGCCTCAAACTGATGCAAGAAAAATCTTATGGTTCATAGGCATGTCTGTAAATCCGGCTGAGGAATACCCAAATGAATAAGTATCCATTACAAGAGAATAAAGAAAACTGTTTGTTGGCTTCTCATCATGATGCTCAAACAGCTCCTTGCAGATCCCACTGTCATTGGCTGCGTGCTCCAGCAGCTCTTTATCATAGCATTTGATTCCAAAATATTTAGCAACTTCCTGGCCGATCTGTCTTCCGGCGCTGCCATATTTACGACCGATAGTAATAATAGAACTTGTTGTATTGTTACTCATAACAGCCACATCCTTTCTGCTCAGATTCAGCGAATTTGCAAATATTAACTCCGCTTCCTCTTTAATATAGTTATTATACACTATATTCCACAAGTTTTCCAGCTATTTTCGCAATTTTGTCAGCAATTTAACAAAATATTCCGGAAGTGGGGCTGTAAATTCCATATATTCCCCGGTACGTGGATGAACAAATCCAAGGATCATTGCATGAAGTGCCTGTCCCTCCAGATGATAGGGATTTCTGGATGAACCATACACCGTGTCCCCAAGAAGCGGATGTCCGATACTGGCCATGTGCACACGGATCTGGTGGGTACGACCTGTTTCAAGACGACATTCCACATACGTGGCCTCGCCAAAACGTTCCAGCACTTTGTAATGTGTTATTGCATCTTTACCATTTTTATGATTGATGGCCATTTTTTTACGATCTGTCGGATGCCGTCCAATAGGTCCCTCTATGGTTCCCTCATCCTCTTTCAGATTTCCCTGCACAACTGCCCGGTAGCGTCTGCGGATACTGTGACATTTCAGCTGTTCTGCCAGATCCCGGTGAGCAATATCATTTTTGCATACCAACAGTGCCCCGGTGGTATCCTTATCAATTCTGTGGACAATTCCAGGCCGCATCACTCCGTTAATACCGGAAAGGCTGTCACCACAATGTGCCATAACTGCATTGACCAGTGTTCCCTGATAATGCCCGGCTGCAGGATGTACAACCATCCCTTTGGGCTTATTAACGATCAGTACATCTTCATCCTCGTAAAGAATATCCAACGGAATATCCTCCGGAACGATATCCGGCTCACTGGAATCCGGGATCTCCAGATGGATCCTGTCATTTTCACGGACCTTATAATTAGATTTGGCAGCCTTCTCTCCCACGGTAATCTGTCCTTCTTTCAGAAGTTTCTGAAGGAAAGACCTGGAAAGACCGCTGTCTTTCTCAGCAAGATAGCGGTCGATTCGTATACCTGATTCTTCTTTTTCTACTGTATAATCATATATTTCCATTTATATCTCCTACAAGAACAGATAAATGCATTATATCTCTGCCCGGATCACTGTTTGATATTCAGAAACGCAAAATCATCATCTCTGTATTTCGTGCATACAAACAGGATCAGAAAAATTCCACTTACAACCACATAAACATCCGCAAGATTAAATACCGGAAAATCGATCAGGGAGAAATAGATAAAATCGATCACATACCCTCTGAAAAAACGATCGATAAAATTTCCCAGTGCACCAGCTGCAAGTACTGTAGCAATGGTGAGCAACGGCAGATAAAACCGCTCTTTCGGAATACGGATCCATGCATAGAGGATCACTCCCAGAAACAGTACACTCACAATGGCAAAAAAGAGTACACTTCCCTGAAACATTCCAAACGCAATTCCCCTGTTTTCCGGATAGAGATAATGAAGTTCAAGTACGCCAGGAATCAGCGAAACCGATGGTTGTCCTTTCAGATACAGATATGACAGCCATTTTGCTCCCTGATCCGCAGCCACGAGTAAGATCAGCAAAAAAATGTCCCCCGACATACACTTACTAAAAGACATTTTCTGATGATGGTTAACACGACTGATCATAGAGTTATCTCCTGAATACAGGAAAGCATTTCTTCATCGGTAACTGTTTTGTCGATCAAGCTTTTTCCGATACCATCCATCAGGATAAACCTGATATGTCCCTGTTCCATTTTTTTGTCTTTCTTTGTTGCGGAAAGAACTTCTTCCGGGATAAGACCATCTACATGCACCGGAAGATCGTAATCCGAACATCCCTGGCAGATTTCCTGATATTCTTCTTTGGTCAGAAGTCCTCGTTTCATGGAAAGATATGCCGCAGCTACCAGTCCGACTCCCACACACTGTCCGTGGAGCAGGGTGAAATTCTTAAGTTTTTCTACTGCATGCCCCACAGTATGTCCCAGGTTAAGAAGCGCACGCTCTCCCTGTTCCTTAGGATCACGCTCCACAACGCCTGCTTTGATCTCACAGCATCTGCGTACCATTCTGGCAATCCGTTCCATATCCAGCTTTTTGATCCCTTTCTGCTCACAGCATACATAGCGGAAAAAATCTCCATCACAGATCAATCCTGTTTTTAAAATCTCACCCATTCCGCAGGCAAACTGTTCTGCCGGAAGCGAAGAAAGAGTGCTTAGATTCATATATACAAGACGTGGCTGGTGAAAAGCTCCTACCATGTTTTTGTACTGCTGAAAATCTACGCCGGTTTTTCCGCCAACGCTGCTGTCTACCTGTGCAAGCAGTGTTGTCGGTACCTGAATGAAGTCAATCCCCCTGAGATAAGTTGCCGCGCCAAATCCGGTAAGGTCGCCTACCACACCACCGCCTAATGCAACAAGCAGACTTTTCGGTCAAGACCATTTTGGATCAGGGCCTGATACAATGCCGAAACGGTATTAAGGTTTTGTTTTTTCTCCTGCCTCAAAGGTGAACACAGAAATATCGGAACTTACCTCACTTAAAACCTGTTTTACAGATTCTTCATACAGTGGTCCCACATTAGAATCTGTTACAATGCAGATTTTTCTGTCAACAAGTCCTTCTTCCTTCATAACCTGTGCCAGATTAGAAAAATCTTCTTCAAAACAGATGGGATAATGAAAATCACCTTCTCGTTTTACAAGTAATTTTGATGCTGTCATTGCGTTTTCCTCCTAGCTGTTCAGATATAAAGCAGAATCCGTACTCCAAGACGTCCTTTTTTTGTCTGACGGGATACCCCATCATAAATAAAACGTCCCTTTTTCCGAACGGATATGATGTCTCCCTCTTTGGGCTCATAACCATTGGATGTGATCAGTTTTCCATTTACAAAAACAAGCCCTTCTTCAATACAATGCACAATACTGCTTCTGGAAGTCCCAAAAGCCAGTGCGATCAGAGAATCCAGGCGTACGGACGCACAGGTTCCACTAACTGGTTTCAGTTCCGGCCTCGGAAGATCACCCGGATCTTCTATCTTCGACGCCACAACTGTGGTATGTCTTACACGACACAGATTCTCCAGAAAAAAATCTGTCATCTGACGCAGACAAAAAAAACTCGCAGTATGATCTTCTATAAGAATATCCCCAACAACACTCCTGTCAACCCCAAGATTCAGGATCGCTCCCAAATAATCCCGATGTGTCAGATCTTCTGAAAATTTCACTGCTTTTGGCTCAAGCCGGATACAATCAATGGGATAATCCCATGTAAAAGCAAGAGCATCAGGGTGAAAGGCTACCATCTGACGCTCTGCATTCTCATATCCGCCAAAACCTTCCGCTGTAACACCCAGCTTATGAAAATTCTGACTGTTTAAAATATTCCGTTCATTTAAATTAAGAAAATCCGTAAATGTGGTAATATCTCTCTGATAGGCCAGATTTGCCAGTTCACGGATTCTCTTAACAAAAAGTTCTTCTTTATCCATGAGGTTAATAACCCACTCTAACAGACGGCACAGAACCGCCAAGGATATTCTGAAGATCACCTGTAATATCTACATTATATGGTCCAAGTACAAAAATATAGCTGGATACCTGCTGAAGGCTTCCTCCAAGTGAATAACATGCACCGGAAGTAAAATCGATGATCCTCTGTGCAAGCTCCACATCGATTCCTTCAAGATTCAGGATCACGGTAGAATTATCGACCAGTGTATCCGCAATTTCTCTTGCTTCCTCCATGGTTGTAGGCTTGATCACACAAACTTCCATATTTGCAGCCTGGGAAGAACGCTTGCTTGTACGCATTGGGGTGATTTTGGAAGAAGGTGCCGGTCTGGAAATACGTTCCTGCCTTGCCGGGGCCTTGGCTGCAGCTGTCTTTGCAGATGACTTGGCAACAGGTGCCTTAACCGTTTCATCTTCCGGCTCATCATCCAGAAAATCCTCTTCCTCGTCATTTTTTTTCTTGGAAAATTTCTCAAAAAATTTCTTCTTTGGTTTCTCTTCCATATCATCATCTTCATCGAGGAAATCGTCCTCATAATCGTCCTCATCCTCAAGAAGGCTATCATCTAACAATTCGTCATCGTCATAATCGTCGTTCAGTTTGATGGCATCTAAAAACTTGTCTAAAACGCCCATTTTAAATCTCCAATCTTATTAGTCTTATAATGCGTAATTTCTTGCACCAAAAATACCAGTGCCTACACGCACCATCGTAGCGCCCTCCTGCACGGCAACCATGTAATCTCCGGTCATTCCCATACTCAGAACACTCATAGTAACATTATTAATGTTTTTAGCAGCAATGTCAACACTTAATTTCTTAAGTTCACGGAAAATTTCGCGATTTTCCTCTGCATTATCAACATAGGGAGCAATTGTCATGAGCCCCTTTATCCGAATGTGTGAAAAATCTGCGATCTGTTCTATAAGCGGTAAAACTTCTTCCGGTTTCAGACCAAATTTACTTTCTTCCTGCGCTACATTTACTTCTATAAGGATCGGAACAATAACCGCTTTTTTCGCTGCTTCTTTTTCAATCGTCTCGGCCAGGCGAAGCGAATCTACAGAATGGATCATTGCAACTTTATCCACAATATATTTTACTTTATTACGCTGAAGATGTCCGATCATATGCCATTTGACATCTGAAGGCATCTGATCATATTTATCCACGATCTCCTGCACTTTGTTCTCTCCAAAGACACGTGCTCCGGCATCATAAGCCTCCTTCAGCATCTCCACCGGTTTGGTTTTGCTTACTGCGATCAGTGTGACTTCATTCGGATCTCTGTTAATTTTATTGCAGGATTCATTAATATTTTTCTGCACCTGTGCCAAATTTTCCGCTACCATGATATAAATCCTCCTTTAATCAGTAAAGTATATCCTGTTCACTTACTTTATCTGCATTTTTCACAATACGGTCATATCGGACAAGCCCATTATAGGTTTCCTTTGATACAACCGCATATTCCTCATTTTCATCCAGGATCTCGATCCGGCGGAATACCGCATATCCCTGATTGACACAGAAAACTCCCTCCAGAACTTCTGTATCTCCGATGATAAACTTCTCTCCACTATCCGGATCAACAAGAGCATCGCCTTCTTTAAATTTATTCTTGTCTACGTAATAAATATAGCTTGTTTCCTGTGTTTCTTTGTCTGTGATCTCATCACGGCCATAGATACCGGCATTGACAAAGGTTGTCGTACTGTCGCCTTTTTTATTTCTTCCGGAAAGCATAAATCCGGATTGCTGTGTTTCATCATCCGTCGTAAGATATTTGGAAGGTATTGCATAAAACTCCTTCGTTACGATAGAAGATAACGGGATCTTTAAACCTGTCACATTGTTCGTGACAAGTTCTATTTCCAGAAACCGGTCTGACGCATATCGGATCAGTCCCTTATTAAAATCAATCTTACCGTATTTAGCCCCATCGATCTCCATGATTGAAAAGTCTCCTGTCTGCGTCAGATCATCTTTCAGGAACCTTGACGCGGATCGATGTACGCTCCTTCAGATTAGCAGCCTGCTTCTCACTTAAAGGAATCAAAAGACTCCAACGTTCATCTGTAATGATCGTATAAATATCATCTCCGGCCTTTATCTGCCCATCTGTTTTCAGATCCGTTTCCTGATAGGAATTCTGATCAAAATCAGCAGCTGTGACATTATCAACGGTTTTGGTTTCGTAGCCATCTGTAGAATACAGGATGATCCCGTCTGTCTGCGCACGGCGGATATTCGGATCACTGGAAACTATTGTTGTAACTGTGGCTTCCTCTCCATCTTCAGACGTCGTGCTTGCAGAAGAAGCTCCCGAACTGTCTGAAGCATACTGAAGGATGCTTCCATTGAGCTGATATTTAAAACTATAGGCACTGTTGAATTTGCTGGGATCAAATCCTTTGGAAAAGCTTTGCATATTACTGCGTATATCCGCCAGTTCCTCTCTGCTCAGAGAGGTTACATTGTCTGCAGATCTTGAACTGTTCAGGCTGTAGACAGCACCGTTGGCATTGATCTTGGTACCTTCCCTTGCGTAATATGTAACGTAACCGCCCGCATCTGCCTGCACTACGTTCTCTGTCATGATCGCCAGCCCTGTGTATGTCTCATTCATGGATAACGGACCGGAGGGAACCTGATAAGATTCCATATGAGAAGCTGTAAGATAAAGAATCACACTAAAGATCATATAGATAAAAATTGCTCCGAACATTACAGTTCCAATGTTCAGACCAAAAATTTTACGAAGCTTTGCTAAGAATCCCGGAGTTTTTCCGGAATGTACTTTATTATCCGGCAAATGAATGCCTCCTTTACATCGTTCATCTCTTAAAGTTCGTTTTATTGTAACATTTTATTAAATGAATACAAGCTTTAAAACGTGCGAACATACTTTCCGAATATCCGTTTGCCATTTTTCAAAAGTATGTTATACTATTCAAAATATAATTTCGTGATGCTGTCATATTATGGTCGACAGCAGATAAAATCAACCCAGGGAGGTAAGTACACATGACATATGGCAGAATCAGTAAAAAGCAGCAGGAAATACTGGATTATATGAAAAATGAAATCCTTAACAGAGGTTTTCCGCCCTCCGTCCGTGAAATCTGTGAAGCAGTAAACCTGAAATCCACATCTTCCGTTCACTCCCATCTGGAAGCTCTGGAAAAAACGGATATATCCGCAGAGATGCCACCAAACCCCGTGCGATCGAGATCATTGATGATAATTTCAATCTGGTTCGCCGCGAGGTTGTCAATGTTCCTCTTGTAGGCACTGTTGCTGCCGGACAGCCGATCCTGGCAGTGGAAAATATCGATGCTTACTTTCCGATCCCGGCTGAATATATGCCCAATGAACAAAGTTTCATGCTGACTGTCAAAGGCGACAGTATGATCAATGCAGGTATTTTTGATGGAGATCAGGTCCTTGTAAAGCAGCAGGCAACAGCAGAAAACGGCGACATGGTAGTTGCTCTGATCGATGATTCTGCAACAGTTAAGACTTTCTACAAAGAAAATGGTTATTATCGACTTCAGCCGGAGAACGACAATATGGAACCGATCATCATCACCGGTAATCTGCAGATCCTCGGCAAAGTATTTGGTGTATTTCGTTTCTTTTCATGATAATATAAACAACAGATCCCACCCAATGTAATGTGATTTAAAAAGAGAGATATCTTTAAGGTAGCTGTACAGCCCCACAAAGATATCTCTCTTTTTTTTCAGCAGAAAACTTCTGCTTTTTGATTTCTTCTTATTTAGTTCACATAATATTTTTACAGTAAACTAATATAACAAATTTTACTCATTCTTATCCTTTCGCAAACATGATTTTTCTGTTTTTCGTAAAAATCGTTATCCTCTGTTTTAAGCAATATTTGCTTGTTTCAGACGATTAGTAGTCTAAATAAAATCAGAATTTTATTTAGTTTGGAACTTGTTGTTGCTATCATAAATCGTTGAATTCCTCGATTAAAGAGGCTCATGATTTAGATTTTAATAACCCATTGCTTTAACAATATCATCGTCTTTTAGCTCAACACCGACTCTTATTTTTTCGATAAGATCTCGCTGCCAATCTTCTAGTTCGTCCACTCTCCATTCACTGATCTCTTGTGCAACGAAGCGACGTTCCCTATCCCATATACTTTCTTGCTTATCCTTGTCTGTATATGGGATAGATCTGTAATACGTTTTCTCACTAAATTCATACTTTACATTGAAATATAGATATCGGAAATATTCTGTGTAATGTATTTCTTTTGGAATTTCTGCACCATAATATTTGCCGTTTACTTCTTTGTAATGATATAGCTTCTGTTCAGAAAGCCGTATGTCAAATAACTCTTCGATTGTTTTATCTTTGTCTTCCGGGTGTTCTTTAAAGTGCTTTTCCTGCCACTCATTAAATAGATCAAAAGTATATGGTTGTTCGAATAGTCTTGATGTTTCTTTGCCACATATTTTTTCGCCAAAGAAATCTGCGCCACTTCTAAAACGCTCTATAATCCTTTTGTCCCTATTTGTTAAGGGTTTATTCTCCTGTATTTGTTGCTTGAATCTATGTGCCATAGACAGTTTAAGACTCCATTTTGTATATTCTGTATGTTCTTCTTCTGTCCATTCCGATTCAGGCTTTTTGAATTTTATGACATCCGGTTTAAAATTTTTCATAATATATCCGGCATAGTCTGCGACCGGAATTGTTTTAGGTATTTCGTTATTTATAATTATATTTCCTCCACATCTTCTTTTTCCCTGATATTTCCAAATGGTAGTTATTGGTCACAAGGGATTGTTCCCCACTTGAATGAAAATTTCACATCTTCTAAAGTAGGGTTTTTCTTTATTTTTACGAGATTTTTTAGGTATTCATTTAATTCTTTTTTGTTTTTTAGGTAGATTTTATGTTAAATTTTTTCATTTTGCCTCCATTAAAAAAGCGTATCACCGGTTTTGCCAGTAATACGCTTCGTTTTGTTGGTTGGTTTGCTACAGAATAATTGTTTTTACAAATTATAGAAAAATGCTAGTTACTTCTGTACAACAAAAAGAATTAAAGATCTTCTGGTGCGATAATCTTTCCATCCTGCCAGATTCTCTCCAGATCATAGAATAAACGATCTTCTTTAGAGAACAGATGAATAATAATATCTTTATAATCCATTAAAATCCAGCTGGAATTATTATTTCCCTCTTTCTGTGCACAGTGGAATCCAGCTTTGTACAGATCTTCCTCTGCGGCGTCCATCATTGCCTGTAACTGATTGGTATTTGCAGCGCTGGCAATAACAAAATAATCTGCGATGACAGAAATCTCACTGATATCGATTACCTGAATATCTTCTGCTTTTTTCTCAGAAAGTGCGTGGCAGGCAATTTTTGCCATGTTACGTGATACGTCGTTCATTTGTTCAGACTCCTTTCCTGTTCTGGCTATTATGCCAGTCTCTGTAGTATTCATAAGCGGAAACCGTAGTCGGATCCATGGTCTGATCTTCGTGAGCTTTCAGATAATCCACAGTATCTTTTAAAATCAGATAAGTGGTTTCGTCCAGATCCTTATCTGCCAGTTTACGCAGTTCTTTTAAATGTGGTGCTTTGTCGCGATTCGGCTCAATATAATCCGCAATAAATATAATTTTATCCAGCAGGCTCATATCCGGCACGCCGGTTGTATGCACGCGAATGGCATGCAGAATATCAAAATCAATGATCTGGTATTCGTGTTCTGCCAGGATCGCTCCGCATTTTGCATGCAGAAGAGACGGATTTTTGTATCCGCATCGCTGATAGAGACACCATATTCCCGGCACAGTGCGATTTTTTTATCGTCTGCCATGTATTTTGCACAATCATGCAGTAAACCTGCCAGGGCAGCCTTTGCGCAGTCATAACCATGGATTTTGGCCAGATGCTGTGCAGTATCGGACACGCCAAGGGTATGTTCGTATCTTGCCGGTTTCAATTTGTTTTTTAAATCTTTTTGGATTTCTTTTGTTGTCATATCGGATCCTCCCGATAAAGTGCATGATCTCTGATATATTCGTTTACAACATCTGGAACCATATACCGGATTGTCTGCCCGTTTGCGGCACGATCACGCAGCTC
>ENA-OQBV01000964-OQBV01000964.1-human-gut-metagenome-genome-assembly--contig:-NODE-964-length-15307-cov-2.759947_pt1 | contig 15307 bp, 18 predicted proteins | sample MGYA00242750_ERZ504559 | MGnify/ENA primary metagenome ERZ504559 (study PRJEB26092, sample SAMD00036230) | human gut metagenome | host: Homo sapiens | study: EMG produced TPA metagenomics assembly of...
GATACCCATGCGATTGATATCAATGTCCATCCCCAAAAAAGTGAGATCAAGTTTGGTGATGAGCAGGCTGTTTACCGGGCTGTCTACCACGCACTTACAAATGCCCTGACGCATCCTATGCGGGGGACGGAAAACGGAAAGGATGAAGTGACCTTTAAAAAGCCGTCTCCCCAAAAAGACGAAAGCCTTGCCGAAGAAGTAAGTATTTTCCCTCATTCCCAAGGCCGCAGCTTTCTTCCCCAGAATCCTGCCTTTGGCCAGCCGATTTGGCGTACGCCGGAGCCTCAGGTTGAGCGGCCTGATCGCTCCTATACGGACGAAATCTTTGGCGCGCAGCGTACGGTGCCACGCGCGACAGAACCCCATGCCATAACGGGCGAAGAGACAAGCGGAGAAATAGCTGGCTCCGTGAATGAACGAGGGGGAAAATCCAGGCCCCCAGTGGGATTGACGTAATCTGGCCCTTGGGACAGGTCAACCGGACCTTCATCGTCGCCCAGTCAGAAACAAGCCTTTACCTCATCGACCAGCATGCGGCCCATGAACGCATCATGTATGACCGTTTCATCAGGCAGCAAAAACCGGTTCCCAGTCAAACCCTTCTTATGCCGCTTTTTCTTTCCGTAAGTGCTGCGGATGTGGATGCCGTGGCAGAACATCGCGACGAATTTCTGAAACTCGGTGTCGACGCGGAACCTGCCGGGGAAACTTCCCTGCGTGTTTCTGCCCTGCCGGCCGATGTGGAAGACGGGGAGGCTGAAGCCTTTATCCAGGATATCCTGACCCTTCTTGAGGAAAACCGCTCCATCAAGACCAGTGACCTACGGGAGGAAGTCCTTCATTATGCGGCCTGTCACAGTGCCATCCGGGCAGGTGAGCTCCTGAATATCCGCCAGATGAGGGAAGTCATCTTGGAACTTCTCAATACGGAACATCCCTTTACCTGCCCCCATGGACGGCCCTGTATGATTGAAGTGACGACGCCGGAGCTCTTTAAGCTCTTTAAACGGACATGATGGGGGAGAAGAAAGGGCGCTTTGCCGTAACTGTGGGGCTCAAGGGCGGTACGGAGCTTATCAAAATGGCGAAATCCTGGGCGGAAACGCTTGCAATTCCTTATCTGAAGCGGCCCCGTGGAGTTTCCTTGGAAACGCTTCGCAAAGAGAGGAACCTTGTCGGCCTTCTTGTCGCAACGCGGAAAGGGCCCCAAGTAGAAACCGAAGAGGGGATCCTTTATTACCATCCCAGTATGGCAACGCTCCGCGTGCGGGCCCTTAAAGAGGAAAACGGACCATCTGGTGGAAGCCCTGGCCCTTCGGCCTGGCAGCCGGGTCCTTGACGGGACCTTGGGCCTTGCCTCGGATGCAGCGGTTATTTCTTATGCTGTGGGATCCGAAGGAACAGTCGTGGGGGGTTGAGGCGTCTCCCATTCTCTATCAAATGACTCGGCTTGGCCTGCGCTCTTATGACGAGGGCGATGAGGACCTATTGAAGGCCCTTCGGCGCATTGAACCTGTTTTGGGGGATACGGCGGCCTATTTGGAAAGCCTTCCGCCTGACTCCTTTGATGCCGTCTATTTTGACCCTATGTTTGAGCATCCTGTCGAAGGTTCCTCTAACATGGTCCCCATGCGTCCGGCTGCCGATCATCGCCCGCTGACGCGGAGCGTCATTGAAAAGGCACTCAAGGCGGCCCCTCTTGTCGTCGTCAAGGAACGAAGCCGACAGTTCTTGACCGAATTGGGTGCCCAGGAAATCCAAGGCGGCCGCTACAGCCGCATCAAATACGGAATCATAAGGAGGATACCATGACCGCAAAAGAAAAAGTCGTTGTCATCCTCGGACCAACAGCGACAGGAAAGACAGCCTGTGGAATTCTTCTTGCCCAAAAGCTCAAAGGGGAAATCATCTCCGGTGATTCCATGCTTGTTTTCCGTGGTATGGACATTGCTACGGCCAAACCAACGCCCCAAGAACGGGCCCTTGCCGTGCATCATCTGATTGATGTGCGCGACCCGGAAGAAAAATATTCGGCCTTTGATTTTAAAAGGGAAGCGGCGTCCCTCATCCAGGAAATCCATGGGCGGGGGCATATGCCCATCATTGTAGGGGGGACAGGACTTTATCTTAAGGCCCTTCTTGAAAACTACCATTTTTCAACCAGCGAAGAACAAACCAAGCGACGTCAGGCCCTTGCAGATTATGCCGATCGCTATGGCAATGAGGCCCTCCATCAAAAATTGGAAAAACTTGATGAAGAAACGGCGAATCGATTGAAGATTAATGATAGACGGCGTATAATTAGAGCCATCGAAGCATGGGAAGATGGAGACCCTGTATCCCAAGAAAAGGACAGCGAAAGTCCTTTTGACGCGGTGGTCTTTGGTCTTACGATGGAGCGTGCCCTCCTGTACGATCGAATCAATCGCCGTGTTGATTTGATGGTGGAAGAGGGTCTTTTTGATGAGGCTCGCTTTTTCTATGATCAAGGGATCCCTTTGGATTCCCAATCCATGAAGAGCATCGGCTACCGTCAATGTGTCCAGTATTTTCGAGGGGAATGGGACAAAAAAACAGCTGTCGCCAAGATCAAGCAGGCAACCCGTAATTTTGCCAAACGGCAGATTACCTGGTACAAGAAAATGCCTTACATCCATTGGCTGATGCTTGACGCATCGCCTCACTATCCAGCCATTGCGGATAAGATGCTGGAAGTGCTTCGAGAAAGACAATTTATAGAAAAATGAGAGAGGGATTCATTCATGGGAACATCAAACGCTAAGACACTCAATCTCCAGGATAGCTTCCTGAACAAAGTGCGTGCCGAAAAGAAGACCATTGTCATTTATTTGCTCAATGGATTTCAGGTTCGCGGAAAGGTTTGGGGATTTGATAACTTTACGGTCATTATTGACTGCGATGGAAGACAGGAATTGATTTATAAACATGCGATTTCGACGATCGCCCCTGTGGAGGCAGAATCGATCTTAGTACTTAAAAAAGGAAATGATCAGAGTGTCCCTAAGGAATAAAATAGAAGATGAGATTGCTCTTTTTATGGATTATCTAACGGTGGAAATGGGACTTGCGCGCAACACGCGTGAGTCCTATGGCCGTGATTTGCGTCTTTTTGCAGTCTGGGTCAAAAAGCCCATTAAGGAAATCAGCCGTGATGATATTCTTACGTATATGAGCGTCCTTAAGGCCCAAAATTATGCAGTAACAAGTTCTGCCCGGAAACTGGCTGCTTTGAAGGCCTTTTTCCGTTTTATGACGGCCGAAGGAACCATTGAGGTCGATCCCTGCGAAGTTGTTGAATCGGAAACAAGGGGGATGGTCCTGCCAAAGGTCTTGAGCGTGGATGAAGTGAATCGATTGTTTGAAGCGCCCGACCTAGATACACCGGAAGGGTACCGGGACCGGACCATGCTTGAAGTGATGTATGCAACGGGCATGCGTGTTTCGGAACTGCTTGCCCTCAAGGTAGGGAGCGTTAATCTTGCGTCCCATTATGTAATTGCTTATGGTAAGGGCGCAAAGGAACGTCTCATTCCACTGGGACATTATGCCATTGAGTATCTAAAGGAGTATCTCAGCCGGGTCCGTCCCCATTTTGTCAAGGAAAACCGTCCCTGTGACGATCTTTTCCTGACCATTCGGGGAACGGGCATGACGCGGCAGCGCTTTTGGCAGCTCATTAAAAATTATGGGCTCAAGGTCCATATTGCCAAATCCTTGACGCCTCATATCCTGCGCCACTCCTTTGCTACTCATATGCTCGATAATGGAGCGGACCTTAGAACGGTGCAGGAACTGTTGGGTCATTCCGATATCTCTACGACGCAGATTTATACTCACCTCACCAATCATCGTCTCAAGGCCACCTATGATAAAAGCCATCCTCGGGCATAAGGGAGAATGCAATGCCTCGTAAACCTAAACGGCAAGCGGCTGCCCGCTCGCCACGCCGCCGCAGGAATAAGCACGGCGGATGCTTGATATTTGTGATCCTTTTTGTCATTATAGGTCTTGGGATGTTTCTTGCGGCGCATAAAAAAAATAATCCCGATCTGACTTGGCCCGATGTGGTTGAAGAAGCGCTGCCTGAAACCGTCCGCGAGACCGTGAAGGAAGTCCTTCCCCAAACCGTTAAGGAAGAGATTGAGAAGGTTCGCAAGAAAGAACGCAAAGAAATCGAAAAAGAAAAGATTGAAAAAATTGAAAAAGAAGAGAAGCCGGGACCCATTCGGGATCACCCTGTAGAAGAGAAAAAGACGGTTCCGCCGGCTGCGAAAAAGGAACCGGCTAAGGCGGATGAAAATTCTTTGGGACTTGCTCCAGGCGCCTATAAGGGGCGCCTTGCCATCGTCATTGACGACTGCGGTTACCAGTTGGGACCGGTACGGACACTGACGAGCCTGCCCCTTAAGATGACCTTTGCGGTCATTCCCTTTAAACCCAATAGCGCGGCAGCCCTTTCCATCATCCGAAACAGCGGCCACACGGCTATGCTTCATCTGCCCATGGAACCCGTTTCAGGCGGCAGCTCCGAAACCCGCTTCGTGGGGGTAGGGCAGACAAAGGCTCAGATAGCGTCCTTTGTGCAGGAAGCCATCGACAGCCTGCCCGGCATTTCCGGCGTCAATAACCATCAGGGTTCCAAGGCAACCGCCCATGGCCCAACCATTCGCGCAGCTCTTTCTGTCATTGGGGAAAATGGCCTTTTCTTTATTGACAGCAGGACCAATTCCGCTACGGTGGCAGAAAGAGAAGCGGGAAATCTTGGCATCCCAACCGGACATAACTCGCTCTTTCTCGATAACAGCAGTGATATCGGTGCCATTGAGGAAAAGATTGCGCAGGCTGTCAAGCTGGCAGACCGTTATGGCAGTGTCATTGTCATCTGTCATGCTAGGCCCAATACGGCAGAAGCCTGGAAACGGTCTTACAAGGCTGTTATACAATCGGGCATTACTTTGGTCCCTGCCGCGTCCCTGCTACAGTAAGGAGGTCATCTAATGCTGAGAACGACTGCCCTCATGGGGCTTATGACGGCCCTTTTAGTTTTTTTAGGGGACTATCTCGGGGGCTCATCCGGAATGAGCCTCATGCTGCTTGTTTCCCTTGCTATGAATTTCTTCATGTATTGGTACAGTGACACCATGGTCATCCATCAATATGGCTGTGTCCCTGTAACGAGAAATGAGGCGCCGGAATTATATGACATTGTAGAAAAACTCGCGGCGCGGGCCAACCTTCCCATGCCCAAGGTCTACGTTATGAACAGCCGTGTGCCCAATGCCTTTGCCACGGGCCGCAATCCCCAGCATGCCGCGGTCTGCGTGACGACGGGCCTTATGGACGCGCTCACAGCTCCGGAAATTGCCGGCGTCTTGGGGCATGAAATGAGCCATATCCTTCATCGGGATATCCTCGTTGGCACTATTGCCGCCGTCATGGCAGGCACTATTTCGGCGTTGACTCGGTTTGCCTTCTGGTTTGGCGGCGGCAGGGATCGGGATCGCCAAAATCCTATTGCTTCCCTTTTGATCCTCATTCTGACGCCCCTCATGGCCATGATCATTCAACTCGCGATTTCCCGGACCCGGGAATATATGGCTGATGAAGCAGGGGGCGCCCTGTGCGGTGACCCCAATGAACTGGCAATGCCCTGGAAAAAATCGACCTTGCCGCCCATCGTACCATTATGGCTGGGGCTCAGGAAAGTTCAGCCCATATGTTCATCATTTCTCCCTTTGCAGCAAAAGAGGCAAAGAGCCTCTTTTCCACTCACCCGGCAACGGAAGACCGCATCCGCCGGCTGCGCGAGCAGGCGGAAAGGATGGGGACGAGGCAGTGTATTGTGTAATTCTTTTTACTCAGCCCAAAAATCGGGCTGATTTGATGTAGAACGTGAGCCCATTGCTTTAGAAAGATTAATCTGAAGCAATGGGCTCATGGCGCATCGTACAACGGAACATTTCACGGCAGGGGATAGCTATCACCTTACCGCTGTCCCTGCAGCTTTAAGTTCGAATGCATGGCACCAAACCACCTTATCTTTTTTCCTTGTTCCCCGCACAACAGGTGTCTGATTGCTGGAGCAGGCAGTTTGAGAGCACGGATCCTCTGTCTAATGTAACCTTTGATACAGGCATTCTGGTGAAAGGGAACTTGCACTTTTTACTTCCCTAAAATTTCAATTTATTAATGAAAATCCTTTTATTTTATGTTATAGTGTAACTCTACTTCACTAAACCAGATGAATTACATGGAGGGGTATACGATATGAAAACGAGAGTTGCCATCATGGGCTACGGAAATTTGGGCCGTGGTGTTGAACTGGCCCTTAGAAACAGTCCGGATATGGAATTTGTCGCGGTCTTCAGCCGCCGTGACCCGGCAAAGGTCAGCATCAAAACGACCGGTGTTCCCGTCATCTCCGTAAACGATATCGACGCTTACCAAGATAAGGTCGATGTCCTCATTATCTGCGGCGGCAGTGCAACGGACCTGCCTAAACAGACGCCGCAATATGTAAAGAAATTCAACGTGGTGGATAGCTTTGATACACATGCCTGCATTCCTGACCATTTTGCGGCCGTTGATGCAGCCGGTAAGGAAACAAATCACGTCGGGGTCATCTCCGTTGGCTGGGACCCGGGCCTGTTTTCCCTTGCCCGCGTCTATAGCCATGCCGTTCTTCCCGTAGGGAAGGACTATACCTTCTGGGGCAAAGGCGTCAGCCAAGGCCACAGTGACGCGGTTCGCCGCATTCCCGGTGTCAAGGACGCCAAGCAGTACACCATTCCCGTGAAAACCGCTCTTGACGCGGTTCGTGCCGGCAAGAACCCGGAACTTACGACGCGGGAAAAACATACGCGTGAAGTTTTTGCTGTCCTTGAAGAAGGTGCCGATGCTGAGGCTGTGACAAAGGCTATCGTAACCATGCCAAACTACTTCAGTGACTACGATACGACGGTCCACTTCATCAGTGAGGAAGAAATGAAGCGAGATCATAGTGGTCTTGCCCATGGCGGGTTTGTCATCCGTTCCGGGAAAACAGGCACAGACGGCGAACACAACCATATCTTTGAACTGGCCCTAACCCTTGATTCGAACCCGGAATTTACGGGATCCGTCCTTGTGGCCTATGCGCGGGCTGCCCATCGTATTGCCCGTGAAGGCGGTACGGGGTGCCGTACGGCCCTTGATATCGCACCGGCTTATCTCTGCCCTGAAAGCGGGGAGGAACTGAGGGCCCATCTCCTTTAGTTTTTTGCTCGGCGCGAAAATCGCACCGAAACGATGTAGTTACGTGCCCCCATTGGCTTTTAAGAGATTCATCTGATGCCAATGGGGGCACGGCGTATCGGAATAGAATACATACTAGGATCTCATTTTTTGAATAGCCCCAACTATGCTGTCGTACGTCCTTTTTGAAGTCAGCTCGATTTGTGCACCGAGTAAAGAATAAGGGAACTCTTACTTATACCTCCAATAAGGATTCTTCTATTACACAGAAAAGAAAGTCTTATGTTATAATGGAAACAGTTAGCTTATTTGACAACAGAAATGTTAAGAATATGGGAGGTTTAAAACATGAATAACCCGAATCCTGTTAAGATCGTGGAAACTGTCCTCAGAGATGGACATCAGTCCATCTGCGCAACGAGAATGCGTACGAGCGATATGCTTCCCGTCTTGGAAGCCCTAGATGATTGCGGCTTCTACGCACTCGAAGCATGGGGCGGTGCTACGTTTGACTCCTGCCTTCGCTTCCTGAATGAAGATCCCTGGGAACGCCTGCGCACCATCCGCAGCCATGTGAAGAATACCAAACTGCAGATGCTGCTTCGCGGTCAGAACCTCCTGGGCTATAACCACTATGCAGACGATGTCGTTACGGAATTCATTAAACGAAGCGTGGCAAACGGCATTGATATTGTCCGCGTTTTTGATGCCTTTAATGATACACGGAACCTGGAATGCTCCATGAAGGCCATCAAGGAAGCCGGTGCCCATGCCCAGGGTACGCTTGTTTATACCATCAGTCCGTATCACAAGGACAGCGATTTTGTGAAGCTTGCCAAGGAACTGGAAGAAATGGGGGCTGATTCCATCTGCATCAAAGATATGTCCGGCCTGCTTGCTCCTTACGCCTGCTACAACCTCGTTACGGCCCTTAAGAAAGAAATCCATGTACCTATCGATGTTCACTCCCACTGCACGAGCGGCATGGGTGCCATGACCATCCTCAAGGCTGTTGAAGCCGGTGCCGATATGGTTGATACAGCCATGTCCCCGTTTGCTGAAAGTACGAGCCATACCTGTACGGAATCCCTGGTTTACACTCTGACCGGTCAGGAACGGGATCCGAAGATTGATGTCAACAAACTTTATCCGATTGCGATCACTTCAAGAAGGTTAAAGCCGACCTTATCAAGACCTTCAACCTGCCAAACAGCAGCGACATCAACCCGCAGGTCCTCAGCTTCCAGATTCCCGGCGGCATGCTCAGCAACCTGCGCAAACAGCTTGCTGAGATGGGCGTTGCCGATAAGTACGATGCCCTGCTGAAGGAAATGCCGAAAGTCCGTGCTGACCTGGGGTATCCTCCTCTTGTTACGCCCAGCAGCCAGATTGTTGGCTCCATGGCTACCATGAACGTTGTTCTCGGCCGTTACAAGATGATTCCGAAAGAAGTCCGCGACATCGTCCGCGGCAAATATGGCAGAACGCCGGGCCCAATCAGCGAAGAGCTGAAAAAACTGGTCCTTAAAAATGGTGAACAGCCCATTACCCATCGTCCGGCCGATGATATCGCACCGCAAATGGATAAGATGCGCGCTGACCTTGCCGCAAAAGGCTATCCCAATGCTAGCGTGGAAGACGTCTTAAGCTACGCTCTCTTCCCGGAAGTTGCTTTGGAATACTTCAAAAAGAACCGCTAAGAAACCAGAATGAATTTGTGCAGCACCGTGAACCCTATCTTTCATGGTGCTGCTTCTTTTTTGCCAACGGGACTGTCTTGTGCTATCGGTACGGCTCTTCCTTGAGGGAAGCACTTGCAATACAATCCCATTCACTATAAAATAAAAGAAATATGTGTTTTTGCTTATGGAATCTGAGGAGGAATCACAATGGAAAAGTTTACCTATACAATTACGGATCCTGCGGGTATCCATGCTCGTCCTGCGGGACTTTTGGTCAAGACCGCCGCTGGCTTCAAGTCGACCTGCAAGGTGGAAGGCAATGGAAAGACCGGCGACCTTAAACGCATCTTTACCGTCATGGGCCTTGGCATCAAAGCTGGTATGACGATTACCGTTACGGTTGAAGGGGAAGACGAAAAGGAAGCCGCCAGCACCTTGAAATCCTTCCTTAAGGAAAATCTCTAAGAGGTGCCTATGATTATCATCAAAGGAAAGTCCGCTTCCAGCGGTGTGGCTGTGGCTCCGATTGCGGCCAAACCAGACGCTTCCGATGAAGATCGTGTGACCCTTCTTACGAGCCTTAATCCCGAAGGCGGAACTGCGCCGCTTCCATGCGGCCCAGGAAAAAGTGATTGCCCAATTGGGCGAACTTGCCGAGAAAGCTCGACAGGAAATCGGTGAAGAGGAAGCTGGCATCTTTGAAACCCATCAAATGATGCTCCAGGACCCTGATCTTGTGGACATGATCGAAGGGCTCATGACGGATAACCATTTGACGGCAGAAGGCGCAGTGGAACGGGCAGGGGAGCAGTTTGCTGCCATGCTGGAATCCATGGACGATGAATACATGAAAGCCCGTGCTGCCGACGTCCACGATATTATGGGACAGGTCCTGCGCACCCTCATGAAGCGCGATTTCGATTGGGCAGCCAAGATTGACCACCCTGTAATCATCTGTGCCGACGACTTGACGCCAAGTGAAACGGTTCAGCTCAATAAGGATTTCATCATGGGCTTTGTGACGAGCGGCGGCAGTGCCAACTCCCATACCGCCATCCTGGCCCGTACCATGGGCATTCCTGCCATTGTACATACGGAAAAGGTAATTGGGGAGGACTGGAACGGTAAGCTTGCGGCCCTTGACGGTGCGGCGGGCACGGTATACCTTGACCCCGAACCGGAAACCCTTGCATCCATGAAGAAAAAATTGGAAGCCGAGGAAAAGGGCAAAGAAGATATGGATGCCTTAAAAGGCCTCCCGACACAAACCAAGACAGGCCGCTCCATTGCCCTTTACGCCAATATCGGACAAGAAGGGGACCTGCCAGGTGTCCTTGAAAATGATGCCGAAGGTATCGGCCTTTTCCGCAGTGAGTTCCTTTATCTCCGGAAAAAACGACTATCCAACGGAAGAAGATCTCTTTGAGGCTTACAAAGAAGGAGCCCAGGCACTGGGACAGCGAAAACTCATCATTCGCACCCTTGATATTGGGGCCGATAAACGGGTGGGGTATTTCAACTTGCCGGAAGAGGAAAACCCTGCTTTAGGCTTCCGTGCCATCCGTATCTGCCTTGCCCGTCCGGAAATCTTCTATACCCAGCTGCGAGCCATCCTGCGTGCATCCCACTACGGAAATGTGGCGGTCATGTTCCCCATGATCACTTCTGTTGAAGAGGTAAGGGCGGCAAAAGAGCTCCTTCATCTTGCTGAAGTAAAACTTCATGAAGAAGGAATTCCCTTTGATCCCAATCTTGAAGTTGGCATTATGATTGAAACCCCGGCTTCGGCGGTTATCAGTGATGAACTGGCCCAGGAAGTGGATTTCTTCAGCATCGGCACGAACGACCTGGTCCAGTACACCTTAGCCGTGGACCGTCAGAACGCCCAGCTTGAAGAATTGGGAAAAGCCAGCCATCCTGCTGTACTGCGGCTTATCCATAAGACCATCCGAGCCGGTCATGACGCGGGTATCTGGGTGGGCATCTGCGGAGAAGCCGCGGCCGATCCGGAACTGATTCCGATCTTCATCGAAATGGGAGTGGATGAGCTCAGCATGTCTGCAGCAAGGATCCTGCCAACAAGAAAACTCATCCGCAGCCTGTCCTAAGAAAGCGTGTTTTTATGCAGTTAGCATTTAAAAAAGCGGTGACGGACGCTATCAAGAAACAGCCTGACCGGCGTGTCATGCCCTTTTTTTGTACGAAAACGAGCCTTATTTTATCAAACGGCGTCTTTCCAACCATCGCAACCGCTTTGCCAAACAAAGCGTTGACGCGGCCTTTTTGGTGTGAAGTCTATAAAATCCTGACAGTCAATCAATATGGTCCGATGGCACCGGAAATCGTCCTTCTTCATGATGATTACTTTGTTATGAAGGCCGTGGGCAAGACCCTTCAAGGCGTAGCCAAAGAAGCTCCCTGGCAGGATGTGCGCAGAAAAGCTTTCTATAAGGCGGGAGAAGCTCTGGGTAAACTTCATGGGTTTGGCCTTCATCACGGTCGCCCGGCCCTGCGGGACATTGCTTACGACCGGGAAAAAGACAGTGTAACCCTCCTTGATTGGGAAAATGAAAAGCGTTTCATTGATGCTGACCCTCGGGTGATCGATCTCTTTTTGTTTGTTCACAGCTGTTTTCGAGAAAAGTGGGCGCTCAAAAATGATGAGCTCATTCGGGAAGCGATGAAAGGCTATTTTACGGGGCCTGAATCCCGCCCCATCCTAGAAAAGGCCCTTGCTGTTACAAAACGTTTTCAAGCGGCTTTTACCCTTGCCCATCACCTTCGCATCTTCGGCTGGACGGATGTAACAAGTCTCGATGACGCAAAAAATTATCTGTTTCAGCTCGATCCTGATGCCTTATGAGATGAATAAAGCGCTGTGAATCATGAAAAATGCCTTCATTTCTTCACAGCGCTTTTCTTTGTGTTTTCTTTTGCTGAGGGGAGTTGGAGCTAGTGCGTCCTGCTGGAATAGGAAACGGCACTCTTTTATCCTTCCTGCTGCGGCCAGCTTTTGCAAATTAGGAAGAAAGCCCTGCAAGGAGGAAGGATATGATCCGTCCCTGCAGTCTGTACCAGTCGTGGTCTTTTGTAAACCCCATCATTTTATTTACATAGAAGGAGCCGTAGAGTAAAAAGGTAAAAAGCTCATCGGCTTCTTTTCTGTCATCAGTCCTTGGGCCTTCAAGAAAAGAAACACGATGGGGCGTCTTTTTACATCTTAGAAAGGATAAGTCACTGCGTCATTTTTGGCGTGTCAATTTCAGCCCTCTAAAAATGCCGAGTTTCTTTCTTTTTATGATATAATGGTACGGTACCTGAAAGGAGTGCTTTTATGATAACCGCCGGTCCGCGCCTTGATTTTCTCGTCTCTCTTGTTCCCTCCTGTGGCACCTTGTGTGACGTGGGAACCGATCATGCCTACCTGCCCGTTATGGCCATCAGTCAAGGACGGGTGAAAAAAGCCATTGCCGGCGATATTGGGGAAGGTCCCTGCGAAGCGGCATGGAAAACAGTTCACAGCCATCACCTGGAAGATTGTAATTTCTGTGCGCCTTGGCAGCGGACTGACGGTTACCCGTCCTGGTGAAGCAAACACGGTTGTCATTGCGGGCATGGGAGCCGGCACGATGGTGGAAATCCTTGACGCGGCACCGGAAGTCCTGGCGTCGCCCACGCTCACAACACTCATTCTGCAGCCTATGAATGACAGCGAAAAACTGCGTCATTGGTGTGAACGATCCGGCTGGGGAATTTTGCGGGAAGAACTGGTCCAGGAAGGGAATCGCATCTATGAAGTGCTGCTTCTTCACAAAGATCCGTCCTTTCATTATGAAGGAATGACCGACCTTGTCGGTGATGACCTTGTGCGGCGCCATCATCCGCTTCTTGGAATGTTTGTCCGCCGTCTCATCGCCAAGTACGACCGGCTTCTTTCCAGTATGGAAAAAAGTTCCAAAGCACGCCAAAGTGAGCATTACCAAACATCCGTAGAGACGAAAAAACGATTGGAGGAAATATTACATGGAAACGACTGTCAGTGACATCTGCGTCTTTATGAACGAATATGCATCCCTTACCTATGCGGAAAAATGGGATAATCCGGGCCTGCTCCTGGGTCATGTGGAAGCCCCGGTCCATAAGATCATGGTGGCCCTTGACCTGATGCCAGAAGTGGCGGAACAGGCCATTGAAGAAGAGGTGGACCTTATCATCACCCATCATCCCTACTATTTCCATTTGCCGAGCTCCCTTGCTGTGACGGATACAAAGATGGAAGTCATGTATGAACTGATCAAACATGACATTGCTGTCTATGCCGCCCATACCAACCTTGATGCTGCCCGTGGCGGCGTCAACGATGTCCTTGCAGACAGGCTGGGGCTTAACGATGTAACGGAAATTCCCCGTAAGGACTGTCCGGAGCAGGGACTTGCCCGTATTGGTGTCCTTGGTGAGCCGATGGAACTGAAGGATTTTGCAGCTTACGTGCGGGATCAGTTGGGCGCCGCCCATGTCACCTTTGCCGGCGGTGAGGAGCCGGTCTTTAAGGTTGCCGTCGTTGGCGGAAGCGGAGCTGACTTCATGGATGATGCCATGGCCGCCGGAGCGGATACGCTCGTTACAGGCGATGTAAAATATCATGTCGCTCAGAAGGCCCTCAATATGGGACTTAACCTTGTCGATGGTACCCATCAGCTGACGGAACTGCCTGTTATCGCGCATCTGGAAGACGTTCTTACTGCGTGGTGCCAGGAGTCGGGCCGCCATTTTGAAGTAATTCGTGCCCATGAGGACCTTGTCCTCCAAAGCATCTAAAGAAGGTGCTTTCATGATCAAAGATGTAAGACTCGGTAATGATCTGGAGCAGCCCTGCCTTGTCCGTCTGCAGAAGGTAGGTACAAGCTCCAATGGCAAGGCATACGCCCGGGGCCTTTTGGAAGATAACAGCGGAACCCTTCCTTTCATTTGCTTTGAAGCAGGCCCTATCAATCGCCTGCGCACCATGGAGGGACCGACGCCATTTATCATTGGCGGCCGTGTCGATGCCAATAAGTATGCATCACCCATGGGCGGCCAAAACCTGCAGGTCATTGTGCAGAAAGTTGTTCCTCCCGATGGGGAAACCGATTTATCCATGCTGCTGCCTACAGGACCCATCGACCTTGAGTCCTTGGAAGTGGAATTTCAGACCCTCATCGGGCGCATCCAGGATGAACCGCTTCAGCGTCTGGTCAAGCAGGTGTTTTCTGGGAAGCGGTATGAACGGTTTCTTAGGAATCCGGCAGGAATGCGGCTTCATCATGCGTACGTCGGCGGTCTGCTGCATCATACGGTTTGTGTGGCCCGCCTGGCTCTTAGCATGGGCAAGACCATCGGTGGGGTGGACCTTGACCTCATCCTTGCTGGAGCCCTTCTGCACGATATCGGTAAGCTTCGGGAAATTTCCGCCGGCCTTGGCTTCCCTTATACGACGGAAGGCCGGCTCATGGGCCATATTTCCATGGGGGCCATGCTAATCAGCCGCATTGCGGAAAATATCCCGGATCTTTCCCGCATCCGTCTTGACGAGCTTCTTCATATCATCCTTTCCCATCATGGGGATCACGAAAAAGGTTCCCCCGTCTTTTGTGCGACGAAAGAGGCCTTTATTGTTCATTACGCCGATGAAACGGATGCCGTCCTGAACCAGTTCCAGACAGATGGAAAAGAAACCTGGGCCTTTAACAAGATGCTCCAGCGTTTCCTTGCCGTAAACCCTTTGGAATGAGATAAACTGAAAAGCTGCAAAGACAGGAAAAACGAGTTCTTTGCGGCTTTTTTGGTGGGAAAAAAGCTGCCTGCCAATAGGCAAGATTGAGGGATTGCGCTTATCAAGGCGAAACGTCCATCGCCGAAAGATTCGCAAACAGTAAACTGCATTAAAACGGCAAAGGGAGAAATTGTGGAGGAAAGTTAAGCGAGTCGTCAAATTATTTGCTGAGCTTTATGTTGAAAAATTCGTGCAGAAAGCTTTCACAGACAGACAGCGACGATAGGCCCGGTAGGAGTTTTCTCTGCCGGAAAAGTCGGTGCTCCAATATAAGAAGGCGGAGTACAGAGCCCTTTTATCCCTTACATCCCACCGTAACAGAGTATCAGGCAGATGCTAAAAGTAACGGAACCGTTTTCGTGACCGACGAAGTTTCAATCAGACTTTCCCTGCGGATTGTAACCACCAAGCTTAGTTGCGGGAGTGGGTGGCAGATGAAGAGAGGGTGTTTTTTCCTTCGTCTCCATACGAACGGTAGTGAGGAACATTTTTCGGTGGTCAAGGCTGCCTGTAAGCACAGCTTTGCTGGTACTAGCAAGACCGCAGAATCGTATTTATC
>ENA-OQBV01000966-OQBV01000966.1-human-gut-metagenome-genome-assembly--contig:-NODE-966-length-15297-cov-2.339156_pt1 | contig 15297 bp, 17 predicted proteins | sample MGYA00242750_ERZ504559 | MGnify/ENA primary metagenome ERZ504559 (study PRJEB26092, sample SAMD00036230) | human gut metagenome | host: Homo sapiens | study: EMG produced TPA metagenomics assembly of...
TATATATAAAAAGGGACCTGACGGCCCCCGCAAGGCCCGCCATTCGTAGGGGACGCCCAAAGGGCGTCCGCGTGAATCCTGTGTACTCCCCAATGCCACTGCGCGGCGTTAAACTCAAGTAGACGACATCAGCCTCAGGACAAACCCTCTGGCTTGGATGGAAAGGGCCCCATCCGGGGCCGTCGTAGGGGCCGGCCAAAGGGCGGCCCGCTACGCGCTGAGGGTTTCCCGAAGCGTCGTTGTCAGTTTGAGTCTGTCGCGGCGGAACGCCGCATCTCGAATCCGAAGGAATTTCAACAAAAACACCGCCAATCGTTTCTTGCCCCGTAGCGGTGTTTTGTAATTATTCCTAAATCAATTTATTTTGTTTAGCAAGTTCCTTGATGATGGAAAGTGATAATTTGCTATACTTTGCTACTTTTTCTAAGGTCATCCCATCCTTCAACATTTCAAGAGCTAATTCCAATTTTCCTTCCCTTCTGCCTTCTTTTCTACCTTTCTCCCATCCTTCTTGTTTGCCTTTCATCAGGCCATCTTCGTAGATTCCTTCTCCTAAGTTGCACATGACTTCCAAATCCCCCTCTTCTTCTTGTGTCAAATCAATCCCAAAATCATTATGCAGGGTCGTAATCTTTTCACTGGCGTTCTTTGATGATTTGAACATCAAATCAAGCAGGTTTATCAGCTGGTCCTTGACTTTGCTGTTTCCCAGATAGACAAAAATGATGCCCATGAGGTCATAATTCTGACAAGGTTCCTTATAGCGGTGCAGCAAATGCTGTTCTTTCAGCTGATAACGGTTGATAGCACTTTTTCCCTGTGGGGCTTCCATGCAGATCCAGATGGTATAGACCTTCTTTATTTTATCGTAGTCGCTATTGATGAATTCGGTCCCTTTTTGCGAAGAAATCAATCGGCTGGCATAATAGACAGCTCTTTTTAATAGAGGATAGGTATCTCCGGTCTTCTTTTCGGTTTTAATCATTTTTGGGCTTCTACATTGATAATCAGCGTAATAAGCTCATTCGTTTCCGGTGCCTTCGCCCGGAACAAGATATCAAAGACGATGGAGCCTTCGGTTATGCTGTTATCTTCATTCTGTGCCCCTTTGATCTTCGGTGTATCCTGTCGCTCCAAGGTATGTCGGACCGCGTTCGTTTTGTCCTTAGAAACCGGAACCGTACTGACTTCCGGCGTCCCTTCGATGTAGATATTGGCAATATCGTCGAGGCTGGCCGACTCAAATTCGGGAACCGTCCGTTTCAAGATATAAGCCAGCACCATTTTCTGTGACAAAACGCCTTTCGCTGCTTGATCGTAGTCTAGCGCGCCCACCAGCTGCTCCTTTACATCCTGCATTATCTCTTCATCCATCGGCCACACCTCCTTGAGTTTATTGTATCAGATTTCAATTTCTTTGTACAACCGGGAAATCGCTCATCGAGAAAAGCTCACCATTATGCTCGAATAGGCTGTGGTTGAATATCACAGCGGTCTGCCCAACTATAGCTGTCCGTTTTGGCAGCCGTCCTGCGACTCCTATTAGTCGGCACCTGACGGGCCAAAAAGGCTTGGGACAGCCCCTACGCACAAGGCCGTTAGCTGTGTATTTGGGTTATATTCGGTAAACGGCCTTCCCACTCATCGCCTGTATGCGATATGTAGGGGCCGACCTGTCCAAGGCGGCCCGCCGTGACTTATGTGAGCAGCCGGAATTTATGGCAAATGGCACACGGTCATAATATAATCATGAGTTTGACGCAGCTCGGCTGCATCGCAGGGGCCGTCCTGTGAAGGCGGCCCGCCACGCGCTGAGGGTTTCCCGAAGCGTCGTTGTCAGTTTGAGTCTGTCGCGGCGAAGCCGCATCTGAGTCCGAGGAAAGGCAGTGGCTCGTAATCCGTAAAAAGCAAAAGAAAAAAACCTCTCCTATTGGGAGAGGCTTTCTTTTAGGGTTGCGATTTCTTCGGCCAGGCGTTTTTCTTCTTCTTCGTTGCGTTCGATGGTGATGGTGAAGGCCATGCCTTCATCGGCGCCGTCTGGCAGGAGTTCGAGTGGAATCTGGAGCTGGTGTTCATCGTCGTTGAGGATGATGCAGGCTGTCTGTTCGGTAATGCGGTCGATGCTGCCGACGAGTTCTTTTTTCATGTTAGTGCTCCTTTGCGATACTGTACGACGAGCCGTCGGTAGTGATGGTAATGGTGCCATTGCGGTCGGTGCGATAAACTTCGACGTTATATTTCTGCAAAGTCTTCAAGGTCGGTTCGTGTGGGAACTTGTACTGATTCCCTGCGGCACAGGAGATAGTTGCCGCTTTAGGCGCAATCGCTTTGACGAAGGCATCAGATGAGGAGGTCTTACTGCCGTGATGGCCTACTTTGAGGACGTCTGATTTGAGGTCAGCCGGTTTATAAGTCTTGAGAATCTGGTTTTCCGCTTCTTTCTGGGCATCGCCAGTAAACATCATGGCAAACTGACCATAAGTCATCTTGCAGACAATGGAATTATTATTGGTCAAGCCGCTTTCGGAAACGCCCTGGGTATTTTCTTTGGTAAAGGGCTTATCCGGCGACAAAACCGCGAATTTGACGTCATCGCCAATGGTGAAGGTATCGCCTTTCTTTAAGACTTTATAGGCAATATTCTTAGCTTTGATGTTCTTCAGGTAATTGCGGTACATGGCCGTATTAGCGCTCTGGCCATTGTCATAAATCTGTTTGATTTTGAAATCTTTGAACAATTCTGCCATGCCGCCCATGTGATCACCGTGAGGATGGGTGATGACGACGATGTCCAGGTCCTTGACCTTGCGTTCTTTGAGCTGTTTGACCAAATCAGCCCGGCTGTCGACATCGCCCGTATCGATGAGCATGTTCTTTCCTTTATACTGGATGAGCGTCGCATCGGCTTGCCCGACATTGAGGACAGACACGCGCAAATCCTTGTCAGAGGCCGTTAAAGACTGAACGGCTTTGGCGCCTCCACCAGACGAGCTGGACGACGCGCTGTTACCACAACCGGCCAGGACGAGCATAAGGCTCATGACCAGGGCTAAGGCAGCTGTAAAGAAGCTTCTTTTTTCACGTTACTTTCCTCCAATCAAAGGCTGCTGCAAAATGGGCAGGGCCAAATCTTCTTCTAAAGAAGCCAAGACGCCGGGAAGGGCATCGGCTGTTTCCATCGGCGTAAAGCCATACGGGCCGTGAGCCTTGCGGCAAGCATCGCCGGCTGCCCCGTGAAGATAGACACCAGCACAAGCAGCACTGCACAAATCGCTCATGCCCTGATGAGCCGTCATGGCGGCAATCATTCCAGTCAGGACATCGCCCATGCCGCCGCAGGCCATGCCGGCGTTGCCCGTGGAATTGATGTAGACATTTCCCGTCCTAGCCGAAACGATGAGCGTCGGCGCTCCTTTGAGGACGAGGTTAACTTTCCATTCTGAGGCAAAGTGCCGGTCTGCCGCAATGGGGTCCGCTTTGATTTCCGTCATGGATAACCCGCTGAGGCGAGAAAATTCAGCTAAGTGCGGCGTCATGATGATCCGACTGCCACGGGAAGCGATGAGGGCCTTTTCTCCAGCTAGCAAGTTGAGGGCATCGGCATCGAGGACGATTGGGCAAGCTGCCGCTTCCAGGACTTTCAGGAGAAAGGCTTTCGTCCCGGCGTCGCGGCCCATGCCGGGCCCCATGGCCAGGACTGACCAATTCTTACTTTCGGCAATGATTTCATCGGCATCAGCAGCCGTAAAGTGATCGCCCGTACCGACGCCACGGACCATAATTTCTGGCTGGACACCGATGCAGTACGGCGCCGTCGCACCGGGCACGCGGAGGAAGACCTTGCCGGCTCCGCTGCGGACAGCTCCGTGAGCGGCCATGAGGGCTGCCCCTGCCATTTGGCTGCTGCCGGTGACGACGGCGATCGTCCCGTGACTGCCCTTATGGCTGTCGGGGCTGCGGGGCACGACGATTTCCGCGATGTCCGACTGCTGCAGTAAATAGACGGCATCGTCGTTGGCCCCGTATAGGAGCGGCCCGGGCATGCCGATGGAATCGACTTCGATATGACCGGCGCAGGCCCGTCCGGGATAGAGGGAAAGGCCTCGTTTCAAGACACCGAAGGTGACCGTCATGTCGGCAAAGAGGGGGCCGTCTTCTTCGTCGTCACCATGGCTGACGACGCCCGTATCGGCATTGACGCCGGTCGGCATGTCGACGGCGATGACCGTCACCGCCCCGACGGCAGAGGCCACGTTTATTTCCGCGACGATGGCCGATACAGGTTGGCGCAGGCTGCCGTGAAAGCCCGTTCCGACCATGGCATCGATGACGATGGACGAGGCGTGAAGCCGTTTCCGCAAAGCTGCCAGTCTTCCGGGCTTTCCGGTGCCGACAGGAGCAGGCACGTTTCGTCGTCAGCCAATTCCTGTAAGGTATGCAGGTGCTGCCGCGCTTCATCACTGTAATCGGCTTCTTGGCCTAAGATGTAGACATAGGCTCTGGCGCCGGCGGCTAAGATATAACGGGCGATGACGAAGCCGTCGCCGCCGTTATTGCCCTTGCCGCAAAAGAGGACGACGTCCTTGCCGTCCCAGCCTTCGATCCATTTCTCGGCTCGTTCGGCGACGGCGCGGCCGGCGTTTTCCATCAGCACGGCCGGCGCTATAGCGTAACTTCCGTGCATGGCTTCATAATCCATTTGCCGCATCTGGGCGGCTGTATTTAATTTTTTTCATGGCCTGGCTCCCCTTCTAAAATCCTAAAATCGTATCGCCCTCCGCCCTTAACAGGACGACGAAAGCGACGGCATAGTCCCCGTCATGAGCAATGGACAGGGACGGCGGCTGACAGCTTTTTTCCCGCACGGCTTCGGCATAGAAACCGTAACAGCAAAACTGCGGCGCCCCCAATTCATCGTGAACGACTTCGACGTCGGTCCATTTTCCCCGGCGAAAACCCGTTCCCAAGGCCTTGAACAAGGCCTCTTTAGCTGCAAAGATGCCGGCCAGGGACTCCGTCCGCCACGCCCCGCCCCGCTGGCAGTAAGCCAGTTCCTGTTCCGTAAAGAATCGATGCAGCGACGTGCCGTGACGCCGCACTAAATCATCCATGCGGCTGATTTGTACCATATCCGTTCCGCAGCGCATATTCCTCCAAAAAAAGAGCCGCAATCCCCTCAGGAACTGCGGCAACGTTAACTACCACTTCTGCATTCGGATACAGACCCCCAGCCCTTCCAGCAAGACCCGGAAGGTCGTAAAGGACACGGTCATATCATCGTGAAGGCCGTGGGCTACTTTATAAGAAATCGTAACAGTTTGATGCTGGTAATCGTACCGAAAGCCGTGTAAATTCGTTTCAAAGGTGTATTTCGGTGCCGGAATGGAAAACTTCGGCGGCTTCTCGACTTCCAGCCCGTGAATGAGCCGCTCCAAGGTCACGCGCTTGGGCAGTTCAGACTGCAGCATTTCTTCTGTAAAGCTATCCAATACAGACATGTATCCCCCTAGTCTTCTTCGTCGAAGAAGTGCTGATGAATGGCTTTGACGGCCTTATCGACAACTTCTTCCGCAATGAGGCAGGTAATACTGATTTCCGACGTAGAAATAATTTCGATGTTGATATCATTGTCGCTGAGGACACCGAACATGCCGGCAGCAATGCCCGGGTGACCGGCCATACCGGCGCCGACGACAGAAACCTTGGCCATCTTGTCGTCGATGATGATGTCTTCGACGGGCATTTCGCTGCGCAGGGATTCGAAAACCGATTCGGCTTCTTCCAAGTCCGTGCGGGCAATGGTAAAGGTAATATCCGTAACGCCTTCGTTAGCGTAGCGGACGCTCTGAACGATCATGTCGACGTCGACGTTCTTTTCTGCCAATTCAGAAAAGACGCGGTAGGCAAACCCCGGTTTATTAGGAATTCCGAGAACGGTGATTTTAGCCACATTTTTATCCGAAGCGACGCCGCGGATGAGATATTGTTTGACTTCCATAGAGCAATCCTCCTGTATCATAGTTCCTTCATCTTCCGAAAAAGTCGAGCGCACGTAAATGGGAACGCCGAAGCGGCTGCCCATTTCGACGGCCCGGGGCTGCATGACACCGGCGCCGAGTTTCGCCATTTCAAGCATCTCGCCGTATGTGATCTGATCGAATTTTTCTAGCATTGGGAACGACACGGGGATCGGACGTGTACACGCCGTCAACGTCGGTATAGATTTCACAAACATCAGCGTGGATAGCGCCGGCGATAGCGACGGCTGTCGTATCGGAACCGCCGCGGCCGAGGGTCGTGATGTCACCATGACCGGTAATGCCCTGGAAACCGGCAACGACGACAATATTATCTTGTTCCAGTGCCTTCATGATACGGGCCGGCTTCAAGGCCAAAATACGGCCTTTGTTGAAGGCATCACTGGTCTTGATGCCTGCCTGAGCACCCGTAAAGGAGACGGCCTTCTGACCGGCTTCCTGGAATGCCATGGCCATGAGAGCGATCGAAACCTGTTCGCCCGTCGTCAGGAGCATATCCATTTCACGGCCGTAAGCCTTAGAGGTAATCTGCTTTGCTAAGGCTACTAAATCATCGGTCGTATCCCCCCATTGCAGAAACGACGATGACGATTTTGTCTTCAGGCTTTTTCCCTTTTAAGACCCGTTGCACAATAGCACGCATTTTGTCCGGCGTAGCTACGGAGCTGCCGCCAAACTTCTTAACGATTAATGCCAACTTAAATCCCTCGCTTTTGTTTGTTTAAGTATTCCTTGCCGTGGTAATTCATTCTTATGGTTCAGGCCAACAGAATCCACTTATTGCAATAATATCATGGACGGCCATAAATGTAAAGGGACTGCCGCATGCTGTCATATCACGCAACAGTCCCTGTATTTCCAGAGTGATGAGTAATCAGTAAGCCGAGTTTTGTACTGCTTGCGCAGCAGCAATCATCTATCTAGACATACTGTTGCCAGCATGTTCAAGCGACACAACCCGGAAGATCAGCGGGCCGCTTCATCCCTTCCCTATTCGGTCTTGCTCCAGATGGGGTTTACCTAGCCGATGCATTACTGCACCGCTGGTGCGCTCTTACCGCACCGTTCCACCCTTACCACTTGCGTGGCGGTACACATTTCTGTGGCACTGTCCCTAAAGTCACCTTCGCCGGCCGTTAGCCGGCATCCTGCCCTGCGGAGCTCGGACTTTCCTCTAATGCAAAAGCACTAGCGATTGCTTTTCATACTCATCATTCGTATAGGATAGCATATTTAGGGATGAGAGTCAAGGGCCTGACGGCCCGCAGACCGCTCGCCTCGAACTCAGCTGCCGCTACGCGGCGACAAGCTCAAATTGACGACATCGCCGCGGGAACCCCTCGGCTCGTGAAAAATAGTAGCTCGTGGTTCGTGGCTCGTAAAAACCTACCATCATACAAGAATAGGTATGGCCAAATCTCATAACGGGCTGCCCAGCCACGGCTGTCCGTTTTGGCAGCCGTCTTGCGCCTTACGCTGGTCGGCACCTGACGGGCCAAAAAGGCCGCGTGAATCTTGAGCACAGCCGGAATTTATGACAGGTAACACACGGTCGTCATACAATCATGAGTCTGTCGCGGCGGAACGCCGCATCTGAGTCCGAGCGGACGGCGATACTATTTGACAGGAAATCAACCTCTCAGTCAGCTTTGCTGACAGCTCCCCTACCAGGGCCATTGCGGACGGCCATCTGCGCTATATTCGCTTTATAGCTAACGCCCCAATGTCTGGCGGATTTTTTCTACGGCGCCTTTGATATCCTTCTGGCCTACGATAGCGGAAATCATGGCGAAGGAGCGGAAGCCTTCGTCGTAGAGGCTGCGGATGTTTTCCAGGCTGACGCCGCCGATGGTGACGACGGGCAGTTCATAGTGCAGTGCATAGGCTTTGGCTTCCGGCGTGACGACTTCGTCGGCGTCTTTTTTGGACTGCGTCGGGAACATAGGGCCGAAGCCGACGTAATCGGCGCCGTCAGCCAGGGCCTGTTTCATTTCGTCGATGGTATTGGTCGATACGCCGATGAAGACGTCCGGGCCGGCGAGTTGGCGGACAATCTGAGCCGGGGCATCGTCCTGTCCGACATGGATGCCATCGGCACCGCAGGCAATGGCCAGGTCCGTCGAATCGTTCATGATGAAAGTCACGTTGTGGTCGTGGCAGAGCTGGGCAATGGCCTTGGCTTCTTCGTACTTGGCGCGCCATTTCTTATGTTTTTCCCGGTACTGGATAATGGTGACGCCGGCAGCGATCAGTTCTTTGGCGACGTCCATATTGCTCCGGCCCAGGCAAAGCTCTTCATTGCCCATGATGGCATATACCGGATCTTCTAATAAATGTTTTACATGTTCTTCTTTAGTCATGATGGATTTTCCTTTCTATGGGAGATGTGGGGCCTGATGGCCGTGAAAAAGGCTGTGGCTCGTGGTTCGTGGCTCGTAAAATCCCGCCATTGGATAAGAATGGGCTGTGTTTAAACTTCACAGCGGCACTATTTGCCAGGAAATCAACCTCTCAGCCAGCTTTGCTGACAGCTCCCCTATCAGGGGAGCCATTGCGGACGGCCATCTGCGGCCTGCGACGCAACGGGCTGCCCGTTGGGACAGCCCCTACGCACAAGTCCGTTGGCCGTGTATTTTTTTCGGCCTGCGAACGGCGTTTATTCCATGAGTCTATCGCGGCGGAATCGCATCCGTAGGGGCCGTCCCAGGCCTTTCCAGCCCGTCAGGTACCGACCCATCGGCCTGCATTCATTTTCATCGCCTGTATGCGATTTTGTAGGGGACGGCCACAGGGCGTCCCGCCGTGAATCCTGGGCATAGCCAGAATTTATGACAGGTAGCACATGGTCGTAATACAATCATGAGTCTGTCGCGGCGGAGCCGCATCTGAGTCCGAGCGAACAGCCAATCAACCTCTCAGTCAGCTCCCCTATCAGGGGAGCCATTGCGGACGGCGCGCCGCAAGGCACCTTACATATACTGCAGCATGTCTTTACTGGTCGGGTCGGTTTCGCAGGTGATGTTCCACTGGTTTTTAGCTGCGGCTTCTTCCAGGCGCTGGCAGAGGTCGGCTACGACGGGAAATTCGGTGCCGAAGTGGCCGCCGTCGGCGACGACGATGCCTTGGCGGATGGCTTCCTGGGCGTCATGGTATTTGACGTCGCCTGTAAGGTAGAGCTGGGCGCCGGCCTCTTTGGCCAGTTTAATGAAGCCGGCTCCACCGCCTCCGAGGAGAGCGACGCGGTGAACGGTGACGTCAGGGTCGCCGGCATAGGATAAGGCATCGCGATGGAGGAGGGTCTTGATTTTCTTCAAGACGTCCCTTGCCGGTTCCGGCGTCGGCCAGGTCCCGACGCGGCCCATCATGAAGGGATGGCCGGCATTTTTCAAGGGATAAATGTCGTATGCCGGTTCTTCATAGGGATGAGCTGCCACCATGGCCTGTACGGTCTGATGGAGTTTGCTTTCGGGAACGATGGTTTCAATCCGTTCTTCTGCCACCCTTTCGACTTTGCCGATTTCACCGATAAAGGGATGCGTCCCTTCATGGGCTTTGAAACGGCCTTCGCCTTTGGCCGTGAAAGAGCAGTCGCTGTAGTTGCCGATATAACCGGCACCGGCGTCAGCCAAGGCCTGGCGGACAGCATCGCCGTGGCTTTCGGGGACGTAGACGGCAATCTTATAGAGCTTATCTTCGGCAACGGGAACGAGGCCTTGCAAATCAGTCAAGCCCAGGAGACGGGCCAGGACGTCGTTGACGCCGCCGTCGGCACTGTCCAGGTTGGTATGGGCGCTATAGACGGAAATATGATGGGCCAGGAGCTTCTGATACAGGCGGCCGCTGTACGTATCGGTACGCAGGGATTTCAAGCCGTCAAAGATGACGGGATGATGGCTGACGATCATCTGGATGCCGTGTTCGATGGCATATTCGACGGTCCCCATCATGACGTCCAGCGTGACCATGAGCTTATCGACCTTTTCATCGGGGCTTCCGATGAGCAGGCCCGGGTTATCCCACGATTCTTTGAGCGATAAGGGCGCCCATCCTTTCAAGACGTTAACGATTTCACCTACGGTAGTTGACATTTCAATTCCCTCCAGAAGCGTAATTCGCTTTCTATTTTTTCAATTCGTTCGTGCACATCTTTGCGGCTCTTTCTCAGGCCTTCCAGGATATGCCCTTTTGTCTCCATGAGAATATCGATTTTACGGCCCAGCAAGGGGTCGCGGCGCTGCCAGTTCACGGGCCCGATATCGTAGAGCCAGTCTGGCAAGGCGTCGGCCTGACCCGGTACAGCCCGCATCATTTCATAGAAGCGTCCGTCGTCGATAACCAGCCGTTCGTCTTCGATGTGCCAGCCGTGCTGGTAAAGATAGCGGCGCAAAATGCCGGCCTCGCTTTGGGGCTGGAGGACGGCAAAGTGCAGAGATTGCCAGACCTCATACGAGTTTTGCAGGATTTTGACCATCAGCGGGCCGCCCATGCCGCAGATGACGGCGCCATCGACTTCCCCTGCCTGGATGCAGGTCAGGCCATCGCCAAGGCGGCAGTCGATACGGTCGGTCAAACCGGCACCGCGGACATGAGCTACAGCCGCGGCCAGCGGGCCGGGAACGATATCGGCAGCAATGGCCGATGGGCAGTGTCCGCTTTGACAAACGGAAACGGGGATATACGCGTGGTCGGTCCCGATATCGGCAATGACGGCTCCCTGCGGAATGAGAGACACAGCCGCAGCCAGGCGGTCCGTTAATTTCATGACATACACTTCCTTTATGACAGAATCTAATTGCACCCCCTATTATAACAGACGGGACGAGAATTAAAAGGGGCTGTCGCATGTGCGACAGCCCCTTTTTGTATGCAAGGAATTAGGCGGGCCGCCCTTTGGGACGGCCCCTACGAAGCACGAGCCACGAGCCACTAACTACTAGCCACTATCCCCACTCACTTCGCCAGGGCGATGATGGTGGCTACGGCGGCTACGCCGATGGCGATGTTGGCCTTACGGTTGGCTTTATCGACTTTTTTCTGGGATTCTGATTTGTGGTCCTTTTCCCATTGTTTCCGGTCTTTTTCCCAACGTTTCCGGTTCTTTTCCCAATCGCCGTCGTGATGGCGGTAGTCGCGGTCATCGCGCTGTTCCCAGCGGTGGGAATGGCTATGCGGTTCGGCAGCCTGTGCCGTCAGGGCGGCGCCACTGAAGGTCATGAAGGTGACGACCAGAACCAGCATCATGCGTACTATATAGTTGAATTTCTTCATCGTTATCACTCTCCCTTTCAAGGTTGACTATAGTATACGCACGGGCTGTTACAATTCAGTCACAAGGCCTTTCCAGGAGCCTTACAAATCCGATGCTTTTTGGTAAATGACCCAGACGCCCTTCTGAGCGCGCCACTGCCATGTCCCTGAGACGTCCTGCAGGAAACGGGCTTCATCGCGGTCGCGGACGACGGCTAGGACTTTGCCCTGGTCCGGCAGGTCTTCGATGGCCATGAAGGGCATGACGTTCTTGGCGTTCCAGCTGATGCCGCCGGGCAGCATCCTGGCGATGTTGTCCCGTTCCGCCAGGCGGTACGCCGTATGGCCGGAATAGTATGTCAAGGATACGGGATAGCGGCCACCATAGGTGACGACCGTCGTTTCGTCATCGGCCAGGCTGCTGACGACCTGGGCGGCGCCATACGCCGAGGCCTGTCGGCACTGGGGAACGATGACGGTAAAGGTCACAGCCACATAGATGGCGATGACGATGCCGGCCAGGTTGAGGACCAAGCGGTCATATTTCTTCAAGTACGAAGCGAAACCAATGGCCAGGGGAATCATATAGGGAAAGGTATAAGTCATGTATTTCGTCGCCATGAGCTGATAAGTCACGAAAATCACAGCCGCCCAGACGATGAGGAACTGGGTCTTTATGGAAAAAGGCAGGCAGGGACAGCCTTTTTTCCCGCCAGGCCGCTGCGATTTTCCGGGACAGGCCATAGTCGCGCCAAGCCAGGGGCAATGTGAACACCCAGGGCACGAAGCCTGCCAGGAAGACGGCACTGTAATAATACCAGACATTATATTGGGGATGTTCCGAGACGGTAGCCCGCAGGATATTATGGACGCCGATGAACTGGCTGACAAAGTCACTGCCATGCATGGCGTACATCGGGCCATACCAGATAAGGGTAATAACCAAGAACAGGAGCAAGCCGGAAAAGAGCTTGATATGCAACAGTGCCTTGAGGTCCCGGCGCCATACGAGGAAAATCAGGATGATAAGTCCCGGCTGAAAGAAACCAATCGGTCCTTTGGTCAGGACGGCCAGACCGGCAAAGGCATAGGCCAGATAGTACCAATGCGGCCTTCCTTCGCTGTAGGCGACGTAAAAGGCCATGAGGCAGGCCGAATAAAAGACGAAGAACGTCATATCCGTAATGATAGCCTTGGAGAGGTAAAAATATTCTACCGTCGTCAGCAAGATGAGTCCCGTCAGGAATCCCGTCTTCTTATCATACAGACGAGCTGTAAAGCCATAAGCCAGGATGATACCGGCCATACCGAACAGGGCCGGAAAAAAGCGGGCTGAGAAATCGCTGATGCCGAAGAGCTTGAAAGCAGCAATGATTTCCCAATAGAAGAAAATCGGTTTATCGTACCAGTAATTGCCAAAGATGCGCGGCGAGAAGTAGTCGCCAGAAAGGAGCATTTCCTTGGCCGTCAGGGCATAATTCGATTCCACAGGGTCCGTGACGACCAGCAGGTGATTTGCCGCAAAGCAGAGAACCCCTGCCAGGACCAGGAGGATGACGGCTGGTGAAGCCAGGATTTTCTGCCACAGGCGCTGCCAGACCGACAGGGCCATGTCTTCCTTTTTCGCATGAAATTCATACATAACAAAAACTCCCCTTTCTATTCATGACCGTTTTGTTGGTATCAGTATAGGAAGGGAAGTTAAATAAAAGATAAACAGAGCGACAATAAAGCGAGAAAGGACTAAAAAAAATCCGTCAACTCAGCTTCGGAAACGGTAGCCTGCGCCCCAGACCGTTTCAATATAGCGGGGGTTTGCCGTATCTTCTTCGATTTTTTCACGGATGCGGTTGACATGGACCGACACGGTGGCCGTTTCCCCCAGGGCCTCGCTGCCCCAGACGCGATCGAAGAGGGTTTCCTTGCTGAAGACGATGTCCGGATTCTTGGCGAAGAACAAGAGAAGTTCGAATTCCTTATTAGGCAAGGCCACTTCCTTCCCCTTGACAAAGACGCGGTGACCGCTCTCATCAATTTCCAAATCGCCGTAACGCAGGACATGGCGATAGACTTCGCGGGACGTGAGCTGTTCATACCGAGCCAGATGGCCTTTCACGCGGGCTACGAGTTCATTCGGGCTGAAAGGCTTGACGATGTAGTCATCGGCGCCGAGGCCGAGACCGCGGATTTTATCGATATCTTCCTGCCGGGCCGATACGATGAGAATGGGAATATCCTTCGTCTCACGGATGGTACGGCAAATCTGGAAGCCATCCCGGCCAGGCAGCATGATATCCAGCAAGATGAGGTCGAAAGCCTCTCCCAAGGCTTTCGCTTCGCCTGTTTTGCCATCAGCGGCGATATCGGTACTGAAGCCATTGGCTTCTAAGTAGTCCCGTTCCAATTCGGCAATGCCCTGATCGTCTTCAATAATCAAGATACGTTTCATCTATGTGATTCCCCTTTCGGTAAAGAAATGCAAATAGTCAGGCCTTTAGGCACTGTCGCCTGGGCCCAGATTTTCCCTTTCATGGCCTGAATGATCTGCTGGACCACGGCCAATCCCAATCCGCTTCCTTTGGCAACATTGGTCCGAGCCTTGTCAGTGCGGTAGAAACTTTCAAAGAGTTTTGGCAATTCCTTCTCTGCGACGCCGCAGCCGTCATCGGCAAAAGAAAGCAGGTACTCCCCTTCCCCGCTCTCAGTCAAGGTAATCGCCATATGGCCGACGGCCTGGTCTTTGTACTTCAAGCTGTTGCCCAGGATGTTTTCCATGACCCGCTGGAATTGTTGGCGGTCTATGGAAATAACGGCCTTTGTCAGGGAGGACTGGAAAGTCACATCCAGCCCTTGCTGATGGAAATGATCCGCTTGTTCGCTGATATAATCCGTTAAATACGCAGCGATGTCAACATTTTCCCAATGGAAAGGGACCTGCCCCAGGTCAAGTTTGGAAAAGAGGAAGAGTGTACGGACCAGGCTGGCCATGTGGTGCGACGTATCGACAATCATGTCCAGGTAATGGCGTTCTTTTTCTGGCGTATTGGCGATACCGTCGAGGATGCCGCTGGCATAGCCTTCGATTTTTGTCAAAGGCGTCGACAAATCATGGGAAATACCGGCCAGGAGTTCTTTGCGGTTCTGGTCGTATTTCTTCCGCGTATCCCGCGCTGCCCGCAGCTGGAGGCGCATCTTTTCAAAAGCCTGGCACGTATCGCCGATTTCGTCGCGCGATAAGATCGGGACGGGATGATCCAAATCGCCCTGGCTGATGGCATCGGCCATATTGCGCAGCCTTTCGACAGGATCGACAATCTGACCTGCCATCCATCGCGACAGCTTCAGACCGACGAGGATGGTCAGCAAGATAGTCAGGATAGTCAGGACATAAAAGGCGATTTTCAAAATATCCTTCGACGACAAGTCGATGTACTCGTTTTCAGGATAACTCGGTACGGCGCCGGCAACGGCCAAATGGATATCCGTATGAGGAGAAACATAGTAAAAGCGCAGGCCTTCGCCAGTCCAGTTGAAGTCCGCATGACCCTGGCGATGGCCGGCCATGACTTGTTGGCGCAGGTACACCTTGTCGATGCCAGCCGTATCGTAAAGGTCTTCCTTATCACGCCAAATAGACACATTGAGGCCTTGGTCTTCCAAATGGTCCGCAGCCTGGAGGAGACGGCCCATGTCGCCATGATACTGGTCGGCCCGGACGCGGAGGCGGCTCAGCTCGAATTGGATGGACATGTTCTGCCCGCTCTCTGGCCAGATGAAGGAAATGATATTGGCTCGATTGATATTGCCGAATTGCAGGGCCAAAAAGATGGCCATACTGACGACAGCCGTAAACAGGACAGGAATGAAAATCATGATGAAGTTGGAAAAAAGGAGGCGCTTGCGCAGCGGCCAGTCCCGGAGTTTCATAACACTCACCTAATCTTTCCTAATCTTTCTAAGTTTGTTATATTTTACACTATATTATTAAACAAAAATACAACAAAAGGCAATT
>ENA-OQBV01000968-OQBV01000968.1-human-gut-metagenome-genome-assembly--contig:-NODE-968-length-15277-cov-4.393267_pt1 | contig 15277 bp, 16 predicted proteins | sample MGYA00242750_ERZ504559 | MGnify/ENA primary metagenome ERZ504559 (study PRJEB26092, sample SAMD00036230) | human gut metagenome | host: Homo sapiens | study: EMG produced TPA metagenomics assembly of...
GAAATCGTGTCATAATGCTTCAGTCTTTTTCCAGTTCCAACCGATTAAAAAGTTTGCAAAGCTCAAAGCATTTTCTAATTGTTACCTTATGCAAAGATGAACAAGAAAAAAAATACATATAACGCAATAAAAAAGCATAAACTTCAATATACACATATAGCCACTGATTAAAAATACATCATCTATTACTATACGATTCGATTATAAATGAACATTATTTATTCAACATTCTTCAAATTATATTTTCTCACTACGAAGTCTTCTCCATCCAATGTCGTTCCATATAGGATATTTTTTGTCCCATCTACTCCAAAATTACAAATAGGCTGATCCAATCTATAGGCCTCGATGATGTTTCCATTCCAATCAAAAACCACCAGTTCATCAGCAAAATAATTCGGCATACCTTTATAGAAAGGCTGCTCATTTTCTTCTTTTCTTGTATAAGGTAAAACAAGGCAATAGATCCGATCATTTGTCATTTTTGCAACAATTCCACCCAAACAATCATCTTTTATTTTTCGGTCACCATTTACTACTTCATATTGGGGAAGAATGGAGTATAAAGAGATTTGTCTGCTAATTTGTCTGTTCTCTATTTCCACAATTTTCACATATCGTCCTAAACGACAAACATATAACAGCTTATTTTGACTGGGATGTTTTAAAAGTTGTGCATCACAATAAATCATGTGCTCCGCAGTCTTAAAATCTGAGGGGAGGACAAATCCGGGAAAAGGGAAATCTAAATCCGATATTTCTCCAGTTTGCAAATTGACATAAGATAATATATTGACACTGCTTAACTTTGAGCCTGAAACGACACAAATACTATCATTCATTATAGCAATAGAAGGATAAAACAGACATCCTTGAGAATCCGGAAATGGAATAATATTCCATTTCTCTTTATGATAGATGTCAGCCATCTTTATGCTATATATTTCTTTTATTATCCCGGCATAGTTTGAAACATAGAAAACCGAGTCATCTTCATTTCCCCACAAGTCAGGATGAACAACCTCAAAAGGTCCTTCCCCTTTGGTTAAGAACCCGCCTTCTTTTATTAGGCTGTCGTCTTCTATACGATAAACCCCATACAATAAGTCATTAGATAGTTCCTGAATAAATAAATGGCCATCTTTTACAAAATCAATTTTCATACCCCATAACGTAGAATCACTTTTCAGGTTTTCTCCACTAACATGAGTATATACCAGTTGATCTGTCTGTTTTTCTGTTTTGTCTATTCCTTTTTTATTAGCTGTGCAAGATATGCTCAATGCGAGTAATAATAAATAATATATATAGTTCTTCATACTTTTCCGTATTTTTCGATTTATCGGTTACAAAAATAATTCGTAACCGATAAACGTTATGTTTTCTAAAAATAATGATCTTCATAAATAGTCATTACCGGTCTCCAAGGCATTGAAGAATCGACCACTCCACAACGTGAAGCCATCCGATATCGACAACCACTGCTACCAGAACCTTCAGACTGGGCTAATGCTTCCACATTAGCCAAAGCCAAATCAGACATAACATCCGATTTCTGAGCGTTATACACATTCATTCCTGCTATCAAAGCAAACGCAGCAACTATAGTTACTTTCAAAATTTTTCCTTTCATCGTCTTTTATTTTTTTGATGAATTGTTACTTTCATTGTAATCTCTTTATAGAAACAAGTTCCACCTCAGGAAAAGCAAACCTACCGCTTGCCCATTCCAATCTTTTACATTACTTTTGCATTGGACTTAACCTCCTTTCTTTTAGGAGAGAGCCGCAGGGTGGAAAGAATCTGATTCCGGCAAAGAAAAAGGATTTCTTTCCATCCGCTTTTTACTCTCATTAGCTTATACTTCATCTTTATTCAGCATTTCCCGTTATCTTCAAACGAAGTGGGGAATTGTCTGCATTGCAATAAATGGTGACCGTCTTGCTGAAATGTTCAGCCTTTTCGGCTTCATAAATCACTGTCAGCACCGCTTTTTCTCCCGGACGGATACCTTCCTTACTATAGTTTACCCTAGTACAGCCACAAGAAGTGATAACATCGTATATCACCAGCACATGCTGCCCCGTATTGGTCAACGTGAACTTGCGTTCCTGCTTCTCCAACTGAGGAAATGAACCGAAGGCTATGCTTTCTACAGTTAAGCTAACTTTCGTCATCGGTGTTTCCACTTTTATAACTTTATCACCTGTCAATACTTTCAGATAAAGCAATATTCAATTCTTTGTTTGATTATTTTTTCAAGTACAACGTGTTATCGAAATACCTGCTCACCATCTACATACTCAAAGACTCTCTCAGCATCTCCACGAGTATGATTCTTCAAATACAACAACGAACCCTTTGGGAACATTATATTGCAAGACATCCGAACCGGCTGTTTGCCCTCCCAAAGACTCCCATTTTCCCACATTCCAATAAAACAGTTCATAATTATTTCCTTTCCGGATAAAATTATCCCGATTTCTAGGAGCATATACTATTTTACGTATCACATGAGAATTTTTTAAATCCAAACCAGTCCAGCCCCCATCAGCATATTTATAATCAAAAGATGTATAGGGGTCACCATCAAAAACATTTGTATATTCATGGGAACCGTCACCATCCCAACAACCGGGTGTTCCTATTATTTTACCGGTTAATGCCACCGAATCCTCCTTATTATCATACAAAGCCAATTCGGCAATATTCGAATAACTTCCTGCCGGCCCCTTATAACGAATATATCGATAAGGCTTTATTTTCTCCGGATATACTGTAGTCCACAATCTTTGAGGAGCTTTCTCCATAAAATAGATAGTATCAGCATTCACAAAATCTACCCGGTTACTACCTTCTATAACGCCACCCTTCATACGATATACCAAATCATACCCTTCAGAAATATAAAACTTGCTATACAAGTTTACATTTAACCTTTCCTTTTCCGCATGATAAAATTTCAGTTTACCGGTATTTTTCTCTATTAAAACGGGTCAGATTGTATTTGCAAGGTATTTCCATTCCATGTAGCTACCGTACAGACCACATCACTCCCTACATTTCTAAAACATACCTCATTGCCTTGCATCAATGCAAAGTCCACAGGCACCCACTGATTGCGATTAGACAAGCACAAATAAAGCAATTCACTCCTATCTATTCTGTTATACATATCATCAGCAGATATCGTTATTTGATAATTGGCACTATCATTGTAAACAGACGTGACATCTTGCAGACAGGCATTTCTAAAAGTAGGATATATCCGGGAAATATCCCCAGATTCTTCCATCCATTCTTTATTTACCCCGAAAGTGACACGATGTGCCTTAGCCATCATAATCCTTGATTTCGTAGCCTCAGTCCATATAACAGGCTCAGTCACATAAGTCTTTCTATCTTTATCCAATACAAACGCCCAGAAATGAGACGCATTGTTATCTCCTCTCATTATTGTCTTGTCTGTACCACAAGGAATGCCAACAGAGCGAAGTATATAGATTACCCCATCTGTAAATTCCCTGCAAGAACCGGCTTTTAATTCAGTTGTGGCAGGTCCCAGATGTGGCCCTTCAGGAAAAGACATTGTCCAATTATAGGGTCTCTTTTGCCATTCATCTATTAAAAATTGAGCTACAAACAACGGGTCTTCGGCTTCTGGGAGATAGCGTATACTGTCAAGCAACGGATTATATCTATTGTATAATTGCTCTCGCCATTCAGTAAGAGGTTCATCTCCTATCTTATACGGCAATATAAACTCGCAAAAGTCATCAAAACAAACATTCTTTCCCCACGGCTGTTCCTGCCAGACTTTGAATGCCCATTCTATATTATGAACAAGCAGTGCCGAATCTATATTTTGTATATCATACTTATGGGATAGTAAACGAAGAGAAAATGCTCCATCAGCCTTTTTTAGCGAATCGACTATTTGCTGAGGTTTATGTTTTCCATCGGAATAAACTTCAAAATACTTCAAATATTTTTCCAGTTCCTTTCCTTCATAATAATCATGATAAGGCATATTTTCAATCAAGAAACATGCAGCACGGTATTTCAAGCTATCATTTTCAAAATGCGTTAACACCTTCTCCAATTCTTCTTTATTATCTTTTGCCTGTTGCAAAGCAATATCCAATTGCTTTGTTTCATTAGTACAAGCCAATAAGGCAAACAAAAAAGGAATACAAAACCTGTTTATTGCTTTTCCCATACTATTTTTATTAAAAATACCGGATATAGACAAAGCACATAGTTGACCTTTCCGGCATAGACTAGATTTATCGCCCCACCTGCATATCTAGAGAAAAGATAGAATCAGCATCTTCTATCCGCATGTTTTTTTCTATTCTTGCAAAAGACTCGGCTGCTTTTACATGTCCCCGTTCCGCCGCTTCCTTATACCATAACATAGCCTTTACGGAATCTCTAGCGACACCCTTGCCCCAAAAATACATTCTGCCCAAATTATATTGTGCGGGGGCATTCCCCTGCAAAGCCGACTTCTCAAGCCATGACGCACAAACTGACAAATCCTTTTCCACCCCTCTGCCCAAGCTATAAGCCACGCCTATATTGTATTGCGCTACAGGATTATCGACAGCCGCCGACTTCCCGAACCAATACAAGGCGGTTTCCACATCAGGAAGGACACCCAGACCGTTGAAAAACATATAACCCAAATTATTCATCGCATCAGAATCACCATGAGAGGCTGAACGGCGATACCACTGAATGGCTTTCCTGTAATCAAGCTGCACCCCAAGACCCAAACGATAAAGGGTACCAAGCCCCAATTGAGCCTGAGGATTTCCTTGTTGGGCTGCATACTGAAAATGTTTTTTAGCTTTAGACAGGTTTTCGGAAACGCCATGACCATAGGCATACATGAAAGCCAGATTATTACAGGCATTCATATTACCAGCCTCTCCTGATTTTTCAAATAGCGCAAACGCTTTTTCATAATCCACCCTTCCACCAAGGCCACGGTAGTACATGTCACCCAACAGATATTGGGCATATGAAGCCGAATCTATACCTGCCAATGGTATGAACCTATTCCGTGCCTCATCATAGTCATGCTCTCTATAAGCATTCATGCCCTGCCGATATCTGTCTGAAATATTCCCCAAACTCCACATATAAATCTGGTCATGCAATGCACATATACCGATAACAGCTATCAAAATCAAGCATATACCAATACCCGAACAATATGATCTCCATTTATCCATAATAAATGCGACTTAATAAGAATATTCCACTATATGATATTCAGGATCGCTACTTATGCCATATATTTTGCGTTTTTCAGGATTCACCGCAATACGAGAAACGCCATCGTTCAAGATATAATGCCGCAATGGAACCCCTTCCCAACTGAACACCAAAATATCCTTGGCAAGCAAATTGTATCCAGGTTTGTTTACAAATTTTCCATTATAAAGCACCCATAATTCATCTCCTACACCAACCGGACTGTAAAAGGCATCACGATAGTAGTCAGGATTAGGACGACTGCCTATCTGAACACCATCATTAAACTCCGTAAAAACGTGTAAAGAAATGTTCCGGACCATAAAGTCGTTTTACCAGCTTTCCGCTGTCACTATAAATATCTATCAAATCAGTAAAAAAAATGACAGACAGCAAAACGATCATTCCCATTACTAGCGGGAATAGCACGATAGGCATCCACCCGTTCCAAATCTGTATAGGCTTCCGGACCCTCGGGGTAGTTTCCTACCGCTCCTATCTTCTGCCCGGCAGCATTGAACATGTAACAAGGAGCGTCCGGACGATGAGAGACGCCGACCAGTTTATCTTTCAGCAGAACAAGCTCACTAAAAGAAATCAGCCTCACTCAATTTATATCGCCGGGACGGAACTAAAAGACGGAGCAGAAACGAACTCACCGACTCCATACGTACAAAACTGCTGAAGTCACCATATCATATAGTCTCACTGAATCTTGCCCCAAAAATGAAAACTAGGGGAAATCATCTCATTGGGTCCCTCCCCCATCGTCATTTGTTCACCTATCTTCTTCTTGGTATTCAAGTTAAAGAGATGGAGAAGTTTCTCCGTCTTCCTGTTAATTGTTATCAACAATGTATCCATTACAACCAATTGATTAGGTTGCATCACAGGTTCATCAAATGCTATTTCACAGCCAGTCAGTTCCTGACTTTCGAAGTCCCCCCACTCTATACAAGTCTCATCTTGATAGACCGATTCCACCTTATTACCACACGCCACAAAGAATATGACGCCCAGAATAACAACAAAATTTCTTATACATTTTTTCATACATAGATTATTTATAACATACTAAATTCACAAGCAACCGGTCATTACATAGAATGTTTCCAATCAAATAAAAGGAAAATATCCATATAACGAACCGGTTAAAAAAATAATTATGGCCAACGATCATCAACTGTTATTGAAATACCATTAGTGTATTTTATTACACATTTATATCCTGAATTGGAACAATATCTATCACCATCAGATTCCCAGCTAGCTTATTGCAAATGTAATATTTTCAAACGAATTAAATCTTCGAATGAATCGTCTACTCGCAACCAAGTATAATTATTCATATAAAATAATGAATTATTCTCAATTTCACCTTCAGCCATCAAATCATTCTTCATTTTTTTCGATATCGTTACCTTTCCTGTTCTTGTATCAAGCAACACCCATGTTATATTTTTCTTCCTTATATCATTCTTGTCAAATGTATGGAAAGAACATAAGATAAAATTATCAGAATAAGCAAAATTATGAAGAATGGCATACCCATCCAACTCCTGAGGAGTAATGTTCCTTATCCCTTTTTTAAACAACGGAATACGTTGTTTCACACCCAAGCTATATAGTGTTTGAATACTATCTGAAGTGACAACAGATATTTCATTCCAATTCCTGTCGTAATAATAAACACAGGTGTCATTCATATTATAAAGCATAGGAAAATAATGGAACATACATTCCTTCGTTACATGAGAACTTACCTGCTTCTTCAATTGATTTAAAGAATCGGAAGACCAAATGCCATAAAATTGTTCTTCTGCATAAATGGGATAAAAGTAAGTCATACTATTTTTATCCAGCTTTGCCATGTCAATGAAAAACATATCAGTAGGATAAGAAGAGGCATACTTTCCTGAAAAATCATACATTTTGACTTTCATATCACTCTGATCAAAAATACATATCTTTTTATGATAAGTGTCCAAGCAGAATGAACTAATACGTTTTATTTCTTCTGGTCCTTCGCCAAAGGGATTTACCCTTTTCAGTAAATTGCCGCTTTCTTTGTCAAATACAAGAATACCCTCACGGCCGCTATCTTTCACAAAGATTGTACTTTCATCAAAATACAAACGTTCGACACCGGTAATCGGTAGACCGTCTGTTATGTGCAAGTCCAGATTCTCTACCGATTTTACAAACATGGAATATGCGATACATGAATCCGTTTTACTTAAATCAATATCTATCGTATTCTGTTTATCAGTATTTTCGCATGACACCAACAACAAAAAGTAATAGAATATATAACTATACTTTTTCATCTTTTTACTACAAAGTCCAAGGTATTGTATCTTCATATCATTTTTCGTATCAGCAAGGAGAAAAAGAACCAGAACATTCATCATTCCATTTTCCTGGCGAACAACAACCCTTATCCCAATTAGAATAATAACCTTTCCAAGGAAGTCCTCCCCCTTCGCTACCACTAGCCAACGCTTCCACATTAGCCAAAGCCAAATCAGACATTACATCCGATTGCTGAGCGTTATACACATTAAATCCTGCAATCAAAGCAAATGCAGCAACCAAAGTTACTTTCAATATTTTCTTTTTCATCTTGTTTCTAGTTTTAAAGATGATTGTTACTTATGTTTTCATCTTTTATCGGAAAGAACTCCACCGCAGAAAAAGCGAGACTACTGCTTGCTTATTCTGATTTTTACATTACTTTTGCATCGGACTTAACCTCCTTTCTTTTAGGAGAGGGCCACAGGGTGGAAAGAATCTGATTCCGGCAAAGAAAAAGGATTTCTTTCCATCCGCTTTTTACTCTCATTAGCTTATACTTCATCTTTATTCAGCATTTCCCGTTATCTTCAAACGAAGTGGGGAATTGTCTGCATTGCAATAAATGGTGACCGTCTTGCTGAAATGTTCAGCCTTTTCGGCTTCATAAATCACTGTCAGCACCGCTTTTTCTCCCGGACGGATACCTTCCTTACTATAGTTTACCCTAGTACAGCCACAAGAAGTGATAACATCGTATATCACCAGCACATGCTGCCCCGTATTGGTCAACGTGAACTTGCGTTCCTGCTTCTCCAACTGAGGCAAATGAACCGAAGGCTATACTTTCCACATCCTGAATGACTTTCGTGATCGGCGTTTCCGCTTTTACAACTTCACCACCTGTCAATACCTTCAGATAAAGTTCCTTCACCTTCGGATTATGAACTGGATTGCCTATAGCCACCACCTTATTATCTTTATCCAATAGAAATGTTTGGAAAGTCATTTCTCCCGGAAAATGGTTCAATCGGTTAAAATCATCCATTTCATCGAAACAAACAGGATAGGTGAATACATCACGACAGGTAATATAACGCAGTTCTTTCATATCTTTCGGATGAAAATAGAATGCAAAGGGAACAGGACGGTTCAGAGTTGAATCCACTTCCTGCATAAACTGCTTCCAGCGAGGCAATTGTAACTTGCAACTGGTACATCCTACTGAATCGATATATGTCACTACCTTATAGTCTGCATCGACAAAAGAAAATTCACCGTATCCTTCCCTTGAATAGTAAAGACGGAACGGGCAGGAAAGAGAATTTCTTTCCCCTCCCATTCCTCAACCAAACGAGCGATTTTATCTTTTTCAGATTCTTTGCAGGAGGAAAACAGAGCAAGTACGCATAGTAATAGACAAAGGCATCTCATTGACTAATCCAAGCTAAAAGGGTCTAAGAACATATTCCACTTTTTCTCCGGTACTGCAAGTAACATTTCCACTACCTAGGCATGTATCACGTCCAAACTCTCCAGCCGCCAAGGCCTCCACATTATCTAAAAGGAGTTTACTCTCTACCGCCTTTCCAGAGGTCTTTTCCCAAACCACTACCACCATTACTATAACAGTGGTAAACAACATAATTGCTTTTTTCATTTGTTATCATTTTTATGTGAAAGTAGAGAACATTTATCAAACCGTACAAACTTTTCCCCTTAAATTCAGCTTAAGGTGATCTTAAAGTTTTTTTAAGGTTCCCAAAAAGCCCATTTCATCGAAAAAATCATCAAGGTACAATTTAGTTCCAACTATGTGGATCATGCTATTAAGTCACATATTCTCTCCGGTATTATGAATCTAATTCTCACAAAAAAATGTACCTTTGCAATGTATCACAAACGGGAGACATTGAAAAGGTTAGCAAAATTACTCAAGTTAAGTTTTATTGTAGTGGGATGGATTGTATTCATCCTACTATCTTATGTTGCTTTTAAAGATGAAAAAACAAATGTTTCTGATAACAATGAAGGACAGCCTACGTGAAACGATCAACATTGATTATCAGGAACGATTAAACAAAATACTTGTTAGCTATCGTCCTTTAGGCAGAAAGTTAAAAGGTGTTCCAAATAGAATGCGGTGATAGCATGGAAACCATTTATTTTGAAGACAGCATCCATGAGTCACTGGCTACCCAATCGGTCAACCAGTATGTGATGACAAAGATTATCCCTGTCAATCCTGACAAATTCAATAAGATCTTCCAAGAAGAATGGGAAAAGAATGGGATTTCTGCTATAAAGACGGGAATCATTTACCGCCACAACAAGGAAAAGGCATTTAGTGACAATGATTCAATCTCCTTTCAGTCGGCCCTTGTCACCCCTGTACAAACAATAGATGCAAAAAGAAGTGCCGGCGTACAGGCATGGGCTATGATTCATTGGACAGAAATAGTAAAACATACTACTCCAAAAGTGTTATGGAGCATCATCGCCTATTTCATCGTCTTGGTATGGGTGTCTTTGTCATTTCTGAAAAAGCCGCTGGAAAAAGATATCCCGGCCAGTCAGAACTGCACACGATTTGAAAAGATGGTTTTAAAGCTGGAAAGTCAGAAATTGTATATCAACGACCAGCCGTGTCCCATAGCACCTGCGGATTTCAATCTGCTGTTACTATTCATCAATGCACCGGAACATTTTCTAACCAAAGAAGACATAAAGAATGTATTTTGGCCGCAAGAGGACAAGCCCGACAATAAAATACATAATCATATTTCCACCCTTAAATCCTCAATAAAGAACTTTCCAGAATATCAGATTATAACAGAACCTAAAAAAGGATACCGTCTGGTTATTTCTTCAAATGGATGAATGAGCTTTTTTCCAACTTTTATTGTTAATGCAAAGATAACGATTTATCTTCGCATTAACAATCCGTTTAAGAAAAAGGGAATAATGAAATATCCCATTGGTATACAGAGCTTTGACAAGATGCGTGAAGATGGTTTTGTCTATGTGGACAGGACAGCTTTGATTTATAAGTTGGTATCTGTGAGTACGACATATTTTCTGAGTCGTCCCCGGCGTTTTGGAAAGAATCTGCTGGTGAGTACCCTGGATACTTATTTCAAGGGAAGGAAAGAATTTTTTGAAGGATTGGCTATTGCAGATCTGGCAAATAAGTTTAACTATACAATAGAGGAAACGAAAGGGTTCCTGACCATGGTGGCTGCCAATTATTTAAAGCCCAAAGATACCGAGATTTCCAATTGGATTGTAGATGCCGTCATTTTGCTTGAAGAAGGGGAGACTACAGCTTTCTGCACTGTATTAACTTCTTTCCTTGCCGATATACCGTATAATTCTCATGGCTCGATAAAGACGGTTGAGGCGACAGAAAAGCATTTTCAATATACTTTCTATCTGATTCTTCGTTTGCTGGGAGTATACTGCCGGTTGCATGTGGAGTATTTTACTATCTGCTCGTCAGCATTGACATCCATACCGAATAGCAGACCGGCAGCCTCATCCACATAAATACCGGCTATAGGACGATCAAGTACAAGGGTTTTCACCACATTGCCTTCATGGGTAAATATACGCAATATCCTGCCCCCCTGCTTATAGGCATCGGCCAACTTCATAATATCTTTAAATTTGCGCCCGTCATAAATGGCATAAATATAGTTATCAGTCACCTGCACATCATAATAGCAGATTCTGCCTGCCGGAAGGCCATACCCTTCAGGACTCACTTTAAATTGGGGTTCACCATCCCCACCCAATTCTCCTATATGCTTTTGTGAAGCCATGCTATAAATATCGAGCCTATCTCCAAACTGAGTGACAGAAACCAATATCTTCTTATCAGGACTGAATGATACAAAACTGTTCCAGCCTTGAGCCACAGCAGGCGCACTTTCTCTCAACAGTTCCGGATCGGACACAGGTATCTGCTCGGATTTACGAAGCAATTCGCCGGAAGAGAGTGAAGCCCAACTGAAACGGTTCTCACCGGAATAATCGGGGATAACAACAGTAGAGGCATCCTTCAAATCAAAATCAAGGGAACGGAACAAGCGCTTATCCAACAAAATATCCTTTTCCTGTTTGGGAGTTTTCCCCCCGGCTATACCGCTATATTGATACATCCTACCCTTGCCGTCATCAAGAACCCACACCGTGTCCTGCCCTGCAAAACGGATATTCGCCGCATAAATGGACTCACCCGGACCTTCCCCACGCTTTCCAAAAGAAGACTGATACTGAAAATCGGGATAAGTAAATACATGATAATAGTAATCGGCATTGTGCAAATCCAATATCACCGCCTTGTCACCCTGTACACGCATACGATAGGCATACCGGAACAGAGCCGTATCAATGGGAACAATCTCCCCTTTCAGAACTTCTCCCTTCCGCACCGCTTCTTCTATGATTGACTCACTGGATACCTGCTGTTGGTGGCGTTGCCCGGTACACGCCACCAACAAAGGGAATAAAACGCATAATAGTTGTTTGTTTTTCATTTGATTTCTATATTTACTTATCTGGCACAAAGTAAACAAACTATTCATAAAAACAAGAAGAAACAACCTTAGATTTACCTTAAATCTTCATTTTAGATTCGTCATAGACATCTCTTTTTCACGAGTAGATTTTCATTTCTTCCCATTTCATCGAAATTCAGGGACTTTGCCACCTCTACAATGAAAACATGTCAAAACAGCCTATCATAAAATAAGGTATGGAGAATCCGCATCATATCACATCAGCCTATTATGGTTTCGATATACTTTGACGGACATATACCACACGCTTCCTTAAACCTTTTTGCAAAATACCGACTGTCACAAAAGCCCAACATCGTTGCAATTTCTCCGATAGAGTAATCTTGAGAGGCCAATAATCTCTTTGCTCTTTCCATTTTGAATGTCAACATATAATCGGCCGGCGCCTGTCCTGTCATTTTCTTCATCTTATTATAGAAAGCAGTGCGGGACATTCCCATATCTTCACTAAGCGCATCAACGGTATATGACTCTTCCGCCAAATTCTGTTCCAACAACTGCCGGACTTTATTTATAAACTTCAGACAAGCATCGTCCTTTCTTATCTTCTCGGGAAGTGTAGGAGCAACCGTATCGGCTATAAATCGCCTCATCCGTTCCTGTCTGACCAAATTATTATCTATAAGCATAGTAATGTCCGTCCGGAATTTCCAAATATTCGCACTCCGCAATTCCAGCCGGTCGGCTTTACTCCCCACATGCGACAAATAGCTTTCATTATCTGCCGACTTAATTAAAAGAATAACCGGAATATTCGCTATGGCCTTGTCTGCTTTAACTTTAGAACAAAGTTCCTCTCCATAGACTCCATTCACAGTTTCGTCAACAACAATCACATCAGGGTTATTTTGAACAGAGGCACTTATTATTCTATCGGGAGCGTCCAGAACAATACACCTGAAATACTCCGAAAGAGTCATCCTTAAATAATCACTATACTTTTTGTCTGCCATAACCAACAAAATACAAGATTTACTCTCTTTTTTATCAGTCCGGCTCTTTCCTTCTGCTGTAGATACGGTTTCTTCCAAGTAAACCTTTTGCTTCTTTACAGATAGCGCCATACCGGTATCTGCCTCGGATTGGGATTGAAAATATTTCGGCATAATAACCTGGTAAGTAACCACTTTTCCGTATCCATAACCGATTATTTTACCGCCATGCAAACGGATTATTTTCTTTACCGTCCATAAGTCACCATAATTATATATGGAAGAGAAGGCAGGCATGGCCGGAATCATCTTTAAAATTCCATTTCTTATCTTTTCACAATTGCTGATACGCAACTCCCAAGAACTTGCCGAATGTGAAAGGATAATATTTATACAACCGTCAGGAGGTGTGTTATCTATCATTTTGTTCAAAAGGTGCTGAAGAGCTACCGTCATCACGGTTTCATTGATCCTGCAACTGATATAATCAGAACAGGCAGTAACTTTTAACTGAATATGACGCGAATCGGCATAAAGATGGCATAGACCGACAACAGACATGATATAGGCATAAAGCTCAAACTCTACCACAGAAGCACGAGGAATCGTTTTCCAATCCGCTTTACCAAGTGAAATAGCACTCTGGCTGCAATCAATAACCTGATTGGCATTTTTCAGAGCCTGCTGTAACTTTGTAACAGCAGATTCAGGAAGATTACCAACCACAATTTCTTCCAATTGATTCCGTAACACCACCAAAGGCGTATGTGTATAATGGAACAAATTAATAACAAGTTTGAACTTTTCACGGAACATCAGTTGAGTTTTATGTTCTATGGCATGAGATAATAAAAGATAGAAAAAGATACCTATCATCACCCCCTCTACAGGTAGCACGTACCCTAAAAGGAATATATTCGACAGAATCCAATCAATCGTCCCGTTGTTATCCACAAAATAAAAACCATTATTCAAAGGAATAGGTGTAAAAATACTCATTAAAGCATCTAAGTAAGTTTTTTTCATACTAATATTGAATTAAAATAAATAATTTCCTCATAGACAATACAACATTTTATTAATAGTATATCATTCATTTTTTCTCAATACAAGTATAAACTTTTCCGCATTCTCGCATAAGGCGAAATTTATCAAATTTAATGGGCAATATTCATCAAAAATATGCTAAAAAACATGTATTAAGGAATAAGTATGCAATCATATTGGTTTTACAAGAAATTTTTCCATTCGACTCTGAACCATCACTTTTCATTTATTCTGTCAGGTAATAATGCTGTCTGTTATATAAAACGTAAATATTATTCCTTAAAAAATATTCTTGATCAGGACGAATCTTCCTCATACTATTTTTAAATTACAAGTATAATTTTTTAATGTATCAGACAGGGGATTAAGAAGCACACTAAAAACAGCTCGGACAGACATACCTATAGAGTAAGAAACATATCACAATAAATTCCATTTTTCACAAAATAGGTTTATATGATGAAAATACCTATCTTTGTTCTATGAATAAATTAGTTATAGTAGGATGTGGACGACTTGCTGAAATTATAACAAACGCAGTTGTCAAAGGAATGTTGCCCGACTATGAGTTAGTAGGCGTATATTCGCGTACAGCATCAAAGGCCGAACGCATTGCGAATAAAATGAGGCAACACGGAAAAATGTGTGCAGCCTGTCACACTTTAAAAGAACTGTTGGAGTTAAAACCTGATTATCTAATGGAATCAGCCTCGCCTGCCGCAATGAAAGAACTGGCCTTACCTACCTTGGAAAACGGAACTTCCATTATCACCCTATCCATAGGAGCTTTGGCAGACACCTCTTTTTATGAGAAAGTCAAAGAAACAGCCAAGGCAAACGATACACGGGTTTACTTGGTATCCGGAGCCATCGGAGGATTTGATGTATTAAGAACCACCTCTTTGATGGGAAACGCTACAGCTCGTTTTTTCAATGAAAAAGGACCTGATGCTTTGAAAGGCACATCGGTTTACAAGGAAGAGCTGCAACAGGAAAGATGCATTGTCTTTTCCGGCAATGCAACAGAGGCTATAAATGTTTTTCCAACCAAAGTAAATGTATCTGTCGCAGCCTCATTGGCTTCCGTAGGACCGGACAATATGCAGGTATCCATACAGTCCACCCCTGGATTTACAGGTGATACTCAAAAAGTGGAAATCAAAA
>ENA-OQBV01000969-OQBV01000969.1-human-gut-metagenome-genome-assembly--contig:-NODE-969-length-15276-cov-3.832860_pt1 | contig 15276 bp, 8 predicted proteins | sample MGYA00242750_ERZ504559 | MGnify/ENA primary metagenome ERZ504559 (study PRJEB26092, sample SAMD00036230) | human gut metagenome | host: Homo sapiens | study: EMG produced TPA metagenomics assembly of...
ACAGTCCGATAGAATCTGCGCATATACTTCATCTACCGTATTGCGGGCAATATCCGTCGACTGTCCCGGCTCAAAGGGCTGTAACCGCAAAGGTACGCCACCATAAAGGCGGACGAGGATATAGTAGTAATGAGCACGCAGGAAATATGCCTCACCCATGCAACGGTCTTTTATCTCATCGGAGATGGCAGCCGAAGGCAGATTGGAAAGCACGATATTACAACGTCCGATGCCTACCCACGGAGAACGCCATACGTACAGGGCAAAACCGTTGTCGCTCTGCGCTATAAAGTTAGCCGCCTGAACAGTTTCCAGTCCGTCGGTTCCTCCTCCGGCACCTACCTCGCTGTTGCCGGCAAGGATGTCGAGGCTCCACAGGCGTTGATTATACATATTGGACGACTGCAACGTCTTATAGCAGGCAGTAGTCAGTGCTACGGCAATCTCATTGGTCACTTCCGATTCGGGGTCCACACCGTATTTGGGATACTTATCCAGAAAATCACTGCACGATGTCAAGGCAAGTACGGCAAGTATCATTATAAAAGTCAGTTTCTTTTTCATTTTCTTCCTCCTGATTTAAAAGTTAAAGTTCAAGCCCATACTGAAAGTACGTGAAATCGGGTAACGGCTGCTGTCGATGCCATTAATATCCACTTCCGGGTCGAAGCCGGAATATCCGGTGATAGTTGCCACATTCTCGCAAGAGAAAGAGATGCGGGCATTTTCCAGTTGAATCTTTTGCATCCACTTTTTAGGCAGTGTATACGAAAGCGTGATGTTCTTCAGACGGAGATAGGAACCGTTTTCCACAAACCTGTCGGATACACGGCAGTTCTGGTTCGGGTCTCCCCAAATGGCGCGGGGCATAGAGTTGCTGGTACCTTCACCCGTCCAGCGGTTCAATACGGCTGTGGTTTGGTTGTAAGCGGCTGCCATTCCTTCGTTGTCAACATTGTTGGCGTTATAAATCTTGTTTCCCGATACGCCTTGCAGGAAAACGGAGAGTTCCCATCCCTTATAAGAGAAATTATTGCTTAAAGAGAAGAACCAGTTCGGATTCGGATTGCCAAGAATCGTACGGTCTTCGTCGTTGATTACTCCGTCGTTGTTCAAGTCTCTGAAACGGATGTCTCCCGGAGCTGCGCCCGGCTGGGTGGCGTGGCGGTTGACTTCCCCCAGTTTGGAAAAGCCCGTCGGTAACGTATCCATAGAAAACGTTGATCGGGTAACCGGCTTTCAGCATGGTCACGTATGAATTGCCTATCTGGGTTGATAAACATCGGAGTTTCGCTGTTCAGGTCCAGAATTTCATTCTTGTTATAGGTGGCCGTTAAAGCAGATTCCCAAGAGAAAAGACCTTTCAGGTTGATGGTGCGCAGGGTCATTTCCACTCCTTTGTTGCGCATTTTGCCGGCATTGGTAAAGGTTTCAGTAGTATCTTCAAAACCGGAGGTGATAGGGATGGAAGCTTTCACCAACATGTCTGCCGTCTTTTTGATGTAGGCATCCAGCGAAAGGTTGACACGTGAATTGAACAGACTCATATCCACACCGAAAGTTGGTTTGGCGTACCTCTTCCCAATGAATATTCGGATTGGAAAGGGTGGTAGATACCAAAGCGGTGGAGTTGTTGTTGCCGAAAGGATAAACTCCCGTATTATAGGAAGCCACAAAGCCGTAGTTACCAATTTCCTGATTACCCAATTTACCCCAGCTACCACGCAATTTCAATGAGTGGAGGAACTTCACATTCTCCATAAATTTCTCATTTGTCATGATCCATGCACCCGAAAATGAAGGGAAGGTAGCATAACGGTGTGCCTTGGGCATACGTGACGAACCATCGTGACGGACATTCATCTCTAACAGATAACGGCCTCCGTAATTATAGTTCAAGCGTCCGAAGAATGACTGCAAGGAACTTTCTTCCGCCGATCCGGTCACATGATCATTCATAGTACCTCCATCCATTTCATAAATATTATCGGTAGCAAATCCCTGCTTGGACGCCTCATTCTTGTCCCAACGGGTAGCCTGGATAGAATGGCCTGCCAACAGATTGAACGAATGTTTTCCTACAGAAAAATCATAAGTCAGGATATTTTCATTAATATAAGTCGTTTCCAGATAATGATAATCTGTCAGTTTATTGGTACCGACCGTGGTCAGCGCATTTCCTTCAGCATCGTATCTTACATTATTCTTCGGATTGAAAGTAGTCACATCATTCATATAATATTTATAAGCCAGGCTTGAACGGAATTTCAATCCTTTCATGATGTCAATCTCACCAAAGAATTTACCATCAAAACGATAATGCTTGTTATCCTTATATCCCATATTCAAAGCTTCAATCGGATTTTTGAATACGGATTGGGAAATATTGGGATTTCCATCCAGGAATCCATAATGTCCGTTAGAATAGCGTACAGGAACAGTAGGACGGGTAAACCAAGTAAGGTAGCGCATCAAACCTTCGCCGGTAACACTGGTCGTAGGCTCATCAATGTTCTGGCGGCTTCCCGAAAGATTCAATCCTAATTTTACAATACCCAACTGCGCATCCAGATTAGAACGGAAATTGAAACGTTGGTTAGCTGTCTCACGCAAGATACCATCTTGCTGGAAATATTGAGTGGAAATCATGTAATGTACTGCCTTACTACCTCCATTCACTGACAAATGGTGTTGGTGCATAGCTGCCGTACGGAACATTTCCTTAGCCCAATTGGTATTGGCAAAATGATCGGGATCTGATCCATTTTGCAATTTCTGTAACATATCATCCGTATATGCCTTGGAAGGCCAACATTCATTATACATCTTCGCCCACTCATAAGAATTCACATAATCGGGCAACACGGTAGCCTCCTGCAAAGCGATGCTACCAGAATAAGTAATAGTAGGTTTCTGCTCACCGCCTCGTTTGGTAGTCACCAAAATAACACCGTTTGCAGCACGCACACCATAGATAGAAGCCGAAGCCGCATCTTTCAATACAGAAACACTTTCAATATCATCAGCAGGAATTTCCGCAATCTGGCTCACCGAGCTTTCCACTCCGTCGATCAGGACCATCGGATCATTGTGTTCAAAAGTTCCCACACCACGGATACGGATTTCGGGACTGTCATGACCGGCCTGGGCACCATTGTTGGTCAACATAACACCCGGCAAACGGCCCTGAAGCATATTGGCAGTATTAGCTACCGGCATAGAAGCTACATCCTTGAAATTTACAGCAGCAACAGAACCCGTCAGATTTTCCTTCTTCTGCACACCATAACCGACTACTACCACTTCGTCAATCATTTCCGTATCTTCCTTCAGATTTACATTCAGTACCATATTGTCTTTCGAAATATGAAATTCCTGATCGGAATATCCTATAAAAGAAATGACAATAGTAGAATTAGAAGCCACCGAGAGATTAAAATTACCATCCAAGTCAGTTACCGTTCCATTGGTTGTTCCTTTTTCAACCACACTAGCACCGATGACCGGTTCGCCTGTGGCATCTTTTACAATACCGGAAACTTTAAACTTGTCTGCTTGCAGACTGGAAGCGCTCACATTCATCGCAGGGATGAAGAAGCAGAAACACAGCAATAGGCTCAGTACCCGGAATGTACTGGTTTCTGTCAGAGTTTTCATGTTCATAATACTTTTTTTAAAGGTCTAACAAATAAAGATAATTCGTTTTATTTGCCAGCAAAAGTAAGAGGAACAGAAAAGAAACAGGGAGAATTATTACCGGAAAAAGGCTGTTTATTCCCTATAGAGCCTATTTCCGGTAATAATCAGCCATCATACTTCATCATATACTCTGTAGGAGAAAGTCCGAATTTCTTCTTAAAGCAGGAACTGAAATATTTAGGGTCGTTGAAACCTACAGCATACGCCAAATCGGCTATACGGATTTTCCTTTTCTCGTCTATCAGCCGACAAGCCGCTTGCAAACGGACATTGCTGATAAATGCAGAGGGAGTAAGTCCGGTCAACAGTTTCAATTTATCTGCTAGTGTAGTCCGGGCCATACCCATCTCCGCCATAAACTGTGCATGTTCAAAATCACAATCACTCAAATGGGCATTCACACAATCCACCGCTTTCCGAATGAAAGCTTCGTCCATCGAGGTGTAATTTAATTCTTTGGCTTCAAAAACCAACTGCTTACGGAAATCCACCCCCATACGTTTGCGCCGTTTCAACAAGTTATCTATCTTGGCAAACAAGACAGAGAGGCGGAGCGGTTTACAGATATAACCATCGGCCCCAGACTCATACCCTTCCACACGGTCTTCATCACTAGTCTTGGCCGTTAACAAAATCAATGGAATATGGCAGGTCTCAAATTGAGTCTTCACCCGGCGGCACAATTCCATACCGTCCATTTCGGGCATCATAACATCAGAAACAATTAAATCCACTTCCTGTTTGGCAAGTATCTCCAAAGCTTCCGTTCCATTGGCGGCCTTCAGAATATGGTATTTGCCATGCAACAGACGAACCATCAAAGCCAATAATTCCTCATTATCCTCCACCAACAAAATAGTCGATGCTGCCGGTTTCTCTTCCAACATATCAATCTCCGAGACATTCTCCATTTCATCTGCCGATAAAATAGCATAGTCCACATTTTCGGTATTCTCGTCTACCTCATCCTCATCAAAAGCCTCACGTCTTATAGGAATTTCAACCACAAAAGTATTCCCTTCCTCCTTATCGCTAAATACTTGTATCGTTCCATGATGCAACAATACCAAGTCTTTAGTCAGTGACAAACCGATACCCGTCCCTATGGTATGGAATTTGCGATACTCCCCTTCATAAAATCTCTCGAATATATGATCCAACTTCTCTTTTGGAATCAACTCGCCGGGATTGTTCACACTCAATTTAAAAGTTCCCCTTTCCTCATCATGAGCCTGTGACACCACAATAGTTCCTCCTTCAGGAGTATATTTAGCGGCATTGGAAAGCAGATTGTACACCACTTTATCCAATTTATCCACATCAAAATATCCCGAATATTCTTCAGACAAATCAAATTGTATGGACAATTTCTGCTTTTTAACCAAAGGTGCGAAAGCCGACACTGATTTTTTCAAGAACATACTGACATTTCCATGCGAGACTTTCAGCCGCAACTTGCCATTCTCCACTTTTCTGAACTCTAAGATCTGCTGAATCAACCGGATTAACCGCACAGTATTATCAGCTATCACAGGACAAACCGACGAACTTGCCGGTACTTCTTGTTTCAGTTCATCCACCGAAGCCGATATAATAGAAAGCGGAGTCAGCAACTCATGAGTGATATTGGTAAAGAACTGTAATTTAGCATGATTGATTTCCTCCATTTTCTGCCGTTCTATCTTCCCCATCTCTATGGCCTGTTTCATCCGGATACGGTTTCTGACAATCCGATAAGTATACCATGCCAATGAAACGAACAACAAGACATAAAGGCAATAAGCCCACCACGATAACCAAGGCGGCGGAAGAATAGTTATACGCAGACATTTCATATCCGGAGACCAGATTCCATTCTGATTGGCTCCCTTTACACAAAAAGTATAAGTACCTGCCGGAAGATTGTTATAATAGGCAAACCGACGTCCAGCCTCAACGGACAACCATTCCTTGTCATATCCCTCCAACCGATATAAATAACGGTTCAACTCAGGATTGATATAGTTCAATATTGAAAAATCAAGACTGAAATTATTCTCCCGGTATCCTAATACAATTTTATCAATAAAATCAATAGCCCTGTTTGCAACAATCCCCTTTCTGATGGAAAGAGGGTAGGTACGTACCGATACATTATGTACCTTTATATCTGTAATCACTACCGGAGAATAAGCAGTATCCTGAACAATTTTATCAGGATAAAAGCTGTTCAATCCACGGAATCCTCCGAAGATAAGTTTCCCATCCGCCCCCTTAAAGCAAGAATTCCGGTTAAACATGTGATCTTGCAAACCATCATCTACCGTGTAAGTATGTATTTTCGGTGCAGCACCATCCAAAGGGATATCAATGTGATACATTTCCGCATTGGTAGTAAGCCATAAAGTATGCTCATCATCCTCCAGCATACTGAAAACAACATCTCCATTCCGGAAATAATCATTCAAGACTGAAACAAAACGATCATTCTTCCGGTCATACAAATCGAGTCCATTACCATTCGACCCCACCCATACTCTATTGTATCCATCCACACAAACACTCATCGCCCCGATAGTGGATAATGTACCATCCGAAGGCGTATAAAACTTAACCTTATATGTTTCTCCGGATGTATCTATCCGCCATACCCCTTCATTGCTAGTCGCTATCCAGATAAAACCATCTTGATCTTCCGCCATTTTGAAAATAGAAATTTGGGGCAATGCCTGATTTGTCAAAGTCACCAGTTCATTCAAAGAATGAAGCCTTTGTTCCGTATCCAAAATAAACACTCCCGAACGTGTCCCCAACCACAGATTCCCTTTCGAATCCTCCAACAAAGAATAAATACAAATATCACTCAGTTCCGGGTTGGTTACGGTATTTACCACGTGTGCTTTCCCGGCTTTGACGTTATAGAACCACACACCGTCATCCCAAGTGGCAAAACACAATTCATTTGTCCTTTTACGATAAATAATATCATTGACCGTCGATGTATATCCCATATTCTTCAATACAGGATGAGAGCGGTAAGGAACAATGGTATGCTGTTCCATATCATAAAAAACCAGACCGAATCCCATGATTCCCATCCACAGATTCCCATTATCCTCCTGATAGACACTGCGGACAGAGCTGGTAGGGCAATGCTCACGCAAAGCCTCCAAAGAATCATAATTAAACCGGAACTTATTTGTATTTACAGTACAAACACCTCCCCCCAACATACCCAGCCACATCAGCCCGTCTTTACTGCACAACAGAGAATTCACTTCATTAAAAGGTAAATCTCCTTGAAGGTTGCCCGGAACAATATTGGTAAAATTCCCGTCCCCCGATTCATCTTCCAAAATACTGACTCCACTGCGTGAACCGATCCAGAGCTTTCCGGAATTTTTATCCTGAGCAATGGCGTAGATAATATTATCCAACAGAGAATGAGAATTTCCCTTGATGTTCCGGAATGTTTTAAATGAGAAATGTTCCGGATCATACGGATTAATGAGTTTCACCAATCCATACCGCCAGGTACCGATCCAAATATTCCCGGCTTCATCCTGAAATATGACATGCGCCGAATTACCAGGGTTAATCCCCTCGTAAGTATGATACAATTCCTCTTGAGGATTATAACGCAGCAACCCCTGTTCCCAAGTACCAATCCATATTTGACCTTTCCGGTCTTCGACAACAGACTTTATATCCATAGTTTTTTCACAATCGAAAGTACGGCTGCCGGCTTTCCTGCGAAACAATCCTTTGTTGCTTCCCACCCATAAGTCCCCGTTGCTTGCATAAAGAATACTTTCCACATTGCTTACCTGTAACAAAGGACTGATTATTTTTTCTATCTCATCCGTTTCCTTATGCAATACATATAATCCATTGTGCGTACCTATCCACAAATTATTCTCCTTGTCTTCGGCCACCATGTTCACAAAACTATCAATAGAACGTCCATGATTCACTCCATCGGGTTTATATACCACAATAGAATACCCATCATAGCGCAAAAGGCCATTGTAAGTCGATATCCATATATACCCCTGGCTATCCTGAAATAATTTCCGGACTTCATTGGTCGGGAAATTCACCGAAGTGGAAATAGATTTAAAATGATAGGTATTGACCTTGTTATCAGCCCAAAGCCAAACGGGAAAACACAAAAGATATATTACTCCAAGAATATATTCACAGTTACGGTGTGCAAAGTGCATAGATTCAACTTTAAGATTTGATGCAATATTCGCAAAAAAAAGCATTTTAAGCAAATATTCCATAAGATTTGTTCTAAATTTCCCTCATCCGCATACATAAGAAACTAAAATTATACCTCCAGAAACACTTAGGACAAAAAGGTTAGAGGCAGTTAAGATAAAAAATTGTATATTTGCCGATAAGTGTGACCTAATTTTAAAACAGAGAAACATGCATTACAACGACCAAGGCGCTGATTTTAAATACCTAATTGTCAATGAACGTGACAAGCGTTTCGGCTTGTCGGTGACTACCGTCGGATTCCAGGCCATCAGGGCCGGGAGCGTTTATCCACCACGCAACCACCCGGACGCTTATTATTTCACGGCCCAGAAAGGACGTGTGCTGCATGAATATCAGTTGGTATACATTACTAAAGGACGGGGAACTTTCGCCAGCGATACTACTCCGTCTGTCGACATATCTAAAGGACAGATACTTTTCCTGTTTCCCGGACAGTGGCATACCTACGCGCCGCTGCAAAAAACAGGATGGAACGAATATTACATCGGTTTTGAAGGTCCGATTATAGACAATCTGGTAAAAAACAGCTTTATTTCAAAAGAAAACCAGATTTTGGATATCGGTATCAATGAAGAACTGGCCAGTCTTTTTGCCCGTGCACTGGAAGTAGCGGAAGCAGACAAGACCGCAGCGCAACAATATTTGTCCGGCATTGTTTTACACATTATGGGAGCCGTACTTGCTATCTCGCAGAACAAACGCTATGAGGTGGACAATGCGGCACAAAAAATAGAAAGTGCCAAAATCATCATGCACGAAAATGTGTACAAGGATATAGATCCGGAAGAACTGGCACTGAAATTAGGTATCAGTTATTCCTGGTTCCGCAAAGTATTCAAAGAATACACCGGCTATGCGCCCGCCAAGTATTTCCAAGAGCTGAAATTGCGCAAAGCGAAACAATTATTGATTGAAAGTTCCATGTCAGTGAAAGAGATATGCTATGAATTGAATTATACCTCTACTGAACACTTTTTCTCGGTATTTAAAAAACGTACCAACTTCACCCCTACCGAATATCGTAACTTCGGACGGGGAGGAAAAGAAAAAGAGAATGAAAACGAATAAAGGAAAAATGAGAAAAATAACCATCAATCTGGCTGCTGTGGCAGCCTTTTGCATTGTAGTCGCCTCACCCGCCTTAGTGAGCAGCAGTTGTGCTACTCCCCAAACGGAACAGGAAGATACCACTATCATACGAGAAGATTTAGGTATTACGGCATTGAAATACAGTAGTCCCGAAGTTCCCTCCAGCATTGAATTTTGTGGTAAAGTGATTGACTTGAGCCGCTTTGACCGCCACGAGCGTATGGACCGTGAATTATTGGCATTCACCTATATGCACAGTACTTCCCTGCAAATGCTGAAAAAAGCCAACCGTTATTTCCCCATTGTAGAACCCATACTGAAAGAGAACGGAATCCCCGATGATTTTAAATACCTGATGGTCATAGAGAGTAATATGAATCCCACCGCCCGTTCCTCTGCCGGAGCCGCCGGACTATGGCAATTCATGCAAGGTACGGGAAGGGATTACGGACTGGAGGTTAACAACAATGTGGATGAACGTTACCATATTGAGAAAGCGACTCGTGCCGCCTGCCGCTATCTGAAAGACGCGTATGCTAAATATAAGGATTGGGTGGCTGTTGCCGCCTCATACAACGCTGGTCAGGCACGTATTGCCAGCCAACTGGCTAAACAGGATGTGGACGATTCGCTGGATTTGCAACTGGTAGAAGAAACAGCCCGATATGTGTACCGCATTCTTGCCGCCAAACAATTGTTCAGTGCCCCTACTACTTTCGGTTTCCGTCTGCGCGCATCAGATTTGTATCCGCCCATTCCCTATACGGAAGTCACTGTGACGAAAGGAATTGCAGACTTGGCACGTTTCGCACGCAGCAAAGGAATCAATCTGGCCATATTAAAGAATATGAATCCCTGGTTGCGGGAAACATCCTTGTCCAACCATAGCGGGCGGACTTACGTGATAAAAATCCCTACCAAAGAAGGAATGACTTATGATCCGAAAAAGACGGTGGCGCATGATAAGCGATGGGTGATAGAATAACTTTCTATCATACAGCATTCCATAATCAATTTACCAGTTTTCCTCCACAGTATTTACAATAAGCAGCCTCGTCCTCATGTCCGTCCTTACCACAGTGCGGACATTTCAGGGCCACCCTGCGCCTGTGTTCCTGAATCATAGATGCAGACACAATTCCTGTGGGAACTGCAATGATGGTATAGCCCAGTAACATTACAATGGCCGAAAGGAAGCGCCCTAACGGAGTTTCCGGAGTAATATCCCCATAACCTACTGTTGTCATCGTCACTATCGTCCAATAAATACTATTCGGAATATTATTGAAAGAAGTGCCCGGCCGCTGTCCCTCAATCATATACATCAATGTACCGATCGAAGTCACCAATATCAGTACAAACAAGAAAAAAACAATAATCTTCCGACTGCTGAACACCAAAGAACGCAACAAGAAATTACCTTCATTCAGATAATTGAAAAGTTTAAAGATACGGAACACACGAATCAACCGGAAAGTGCGGATCACCAGCAGATAACGTGCCGTGCCGAAAAGCCAGCCTATATATAAAGGTAAGGTAGCCAACAAATCCACTATACCGAAAAAACTAAAAGCATACTTGCGCGGTTTAGGAGAACAATAAAGCCTCAACACATACTCCAACGTAAAGAAGAAAGTAAAAACATACTCCGACACTCGCAGATAAGGCCCGATAACAGCATCCCAACTCTTGATACTCTCGGCAACAACCACCAGAATACTCAAGACAATAAACCCTATCAACGCCACATCGAATAACTTTCCCATCGGTGTGTCACTCTCAAAAATAATCACATATATTTTATGCTTTAATTTCTCATCATGCAGTAAATTCTGCCACCTGTTCCAAATATGCTTCAAGAATGCCATAATTTTTTATAATAGAACGCAAATCATTCATAATTATAACAAATATTGCCCGATTTATGTCCTATTGGTCACTATTATTTTCACTATATTTGCACAAAACCAATAAAATAATAGCATGAAGAAACAACTTATGACAGGTCTGTTCACAGTCCTCGCCCTTACAGCAGGTGCGCAGACCTTCCAAGAATGGCGCAATCCGGAAATAAATGCGGTAAACCGTGCGCCGATGCACACGAACTACTTTGCTTTTGAAAATGCAGATGCAGCTAAGAAAGCGAACAAAAAACAATCAACCAACTACATGACTTTGAACGGAACCTGGAAGTTCAACTGGGTGAAGGATGCGGATTCCCGCCCCACTGATTTCTGGAAAACCGGTTTCAACGACAAAGGCTGGGATGACCTGCAAGTGCCCGCCGTATGGGAACTGAACGGATACGGTGATCCTATTTATGTGAACGTAGGTTATGCCTGGCGCAACCAGTTCCAGAACAACCCTCCCGAAGTGCCGACAGAAAACAACCACGTTGGTTCTTACCGACGTGAAATTGTAGTTCCTGCCTCATGGAATGGAAAAGATATTATCGCTCATTTCGGTTCGGTTACCTCTAACATGTATTTGTGGGTAAACGGACGTTATGTAGGCTACAGCGAGGACAGCAAACTGGAAGCCGAATTTGACCTGACTCCGTATTTAAAACCGGGTCAGAAAAATCTGATCGCTTTCCAAGTATTCCGCTGGTGCGACGGTAGTTACCTGGAAGACCAGGATTTCTTCCGCTACAGTGGTGTGGGACGTGACTGCTATCTATATGCCCGCAACAAAAAACGCATTCAAGATATCCGTGTAACTCCCGATTTGGACGCAGCTTATCAAAACGGTAGCCTGGCTATCAATCTGGATTTGAAAGGCAGTGGTAAAGTCGATTTGGAACTGGTGGATACACAGGGCAAGCAAGTGGCAACCGCTACCGCCAACAAATCCGGTCTGATAACGATGAACGTAGAAAACCCCAAAAAGTGGAGTGCCGAAACACCTTATTTATATACGTTGCGTGCCAGTATGCAGGGCAGCAATGAAGTAATTCCCGTCAAAGTAGGTTTCCGCAAGATTGAATTGAAAGGTGACCAGATCTTAGTTAACGGTAAAGCAGTCCTGTTCAAGGGGGCCGACCGCCACGAAATGGATCCGGACGGAGGCTATGTAGTATCTCCCGAACGTATGTTACAGGATATCCAGATAATGAAGCAATTCAACCTGAACGCTGTACGTACCTGCCACTACCCGGATGACAACTTATGGTACGATTTATGTGACCAATACGGTATCTATGTCGTGGCCGAAGCCAATATAGAATCTCACGGCATGGGCTACGGCGACAAGACTCTGGCCAAGAACCCCTCTTATAAGAAAGCCCATCTGGAACGTAACCAGCGCAATGTACAACGCGGATTCAACCACCCAAGCATCATCTTCTGGTCATTGGGTAATGAAGCCGGCGACGGCCCCAACTTCGAACAATGCTATCAATGGATTAAAGCAGAAGACCCCAGCCGTGCCTGCCAATATGAACAAGCACGCCAGAAAGACCATACCGATATCTTCTGTCCGATGTATTATGGCTACGAAGGAATGGAAAAATACGGTCAACGCACCGATGCTACCAAACCATTGATTCAGTGTGAATATGCCCATGCAATGGGCAACTCGCAGGGTGGTTTCAAAGAATACTGGGATTTGATTCGCAAATATCCGAACCTGCAAGGTGGATTTATCTGGGACTTCGTTGACCAGTCCTGCCGTTGGAAAGGAAAAGACGGCGTGATGATTTACGCTTACGGTGGAGACTTCAACCGCTTTGACGCTTCTGACAACAACTTCTGTGACAATGGTTTGATCAGCCCCGACCGCGTTCCTAATCCGCACATGTATGAAGTAGGCTATTTCTATCAGAACATTTGGACTACTCCCGCCGATTTAAGCAAAGGGGAAGTAAATGTGTTCAATGAGAACTTCTTCCGTGACCTATCCGCCTACTATATGGAATGGCAAGTACTGAAAGATGGAAAAATAATCCGCACCGGACGCGTGGATGATTTAAAAATCGCTCCTCAGGAAACAGCCAAAATTACGTTGAATATCGGCAAGACCTGTACCTGCAAGGAATGGTTGCTGAACGTTTCCTACAAACTGAAAAACCGCGAAGGTTTGCTGCCCGCAGGTTTCACCGTCGCCAAGAATCAGTTGACACTGAATGATTACAAAGCACCGTCTATGGATTTGAAGAACGTGGAAACACCCAATGTAGCCACCGTTGTTCCGCAAATCATCGACAACCAATATCATTATCTGATCGTAAAAGGCAATAACTTCGTAGCCGAGTTCAACAAACAGAACGGTTACTTAAGCAAATATGCAGTGGACGGAACGGAAATGCTGAAAGAAGGCGCAGCCCTAACCCCTAACTTCTGGCGTGCCCCGACAGACAATGATATGGGAGCCGGCCTGCAAAACAAATATGCAGCATGGAAGAACCCGGGATTGAAACTGGTTTCCTTGAATTCCAAAACAGAAAATGACCAGATAGTAGTGAATGCGGAATATGACATGAAGAATGTTTTCCGCCAAATTATATCTGACTTATGTCATCAACAACGAAGGAGCCATCAAAGTGACCCAAAAGATGACAGCCGACAAGAATGCCACAGTATCTCCGATGTTCCGCTTCGGTATGCAAATGCAGATGCCTAAGTGTTTTGAAACCGTAGAATATTATGGTCGTGGTCCGGTAGAAAACTACAGTGACCGCAACCACAGCACAGACTTGGGTATTTATCGCCAGAGTGTGAATGAACAATTCTATTCCTATATCCGTCCGCAGGAAACAGGAACCAAGACCGATATCCGTTGGTGGAAGCAACTGAATGCCGGTGGTAACGGCCTGAAGGTGGTAGGTGATGCTCCATTCTCCGCATCTGCCTTGCATTATACCATCTGTTCACTAGATGATGGCGAACAAAAAGACCAGCGTCACTCGCCCGAAGTACAGAAAGCAGACCTGACCAACCTGATTATCGACAAGGCTCAGATGGGATTAGGTTGTGTAAACAGCTGGGGAGCTCTGCCGTTGCCTCAATATATGTTGCCTTACGGTGATTATGAATTTACTTTCATCCTGACTCCGGTAAAACATCAGATTGAAATAGAATAAGACAAGAATTTAAACGATAGAAACAGGGTGGCTGGATTTGGTTCTCAGCCACCCTATTCTATTCTCTCTGTTCTTCATAGCTACCGCCATCTACAATTTCCTATGCAACAAGTGTAACACAAGTAGCTGGCCTAATCATCTCCTTTCAAGATACATTTTCCACCTTTTTTCCCTTCAAATCCTTCATACTACAACCAATACACTGAATATCAAACTATTACAATGAATCATTCTTATTCCAATCCTTCATAATTCTTCATAAAGTATATCCGTTCCTTTGCATGAACCAACCACGGGAATCCATTCCGACAACCCATCGAATCTTTTTCCTTATTTTTACCTGTACCCGATTACAAACCTCGGTTGTATTACTCATAAAGAACAATTAAACACTAGTAAAATGAGACCAGACGGCTATTTGAAAACAGCGTGGATCATGACCATATTATTCAGCATCATCCTTCCGCTTCATTCACAAACACCCCGGCAATTCTCTATAGAATTAAAGGACAAACCACTTCCCGCTGCCCTTAAACTAATCGAAAAGGAAGGTGGAAAGAATATTATCTTCTCCTATAACGAAACTGAAAGTTACCGGGTTACAGCCTCCATCCGGCAAAAAACTGAACTTGAAGCCAATCGGCACTGTCCTGAACGGCACTCCTTTCATTTGCAAAGAACGGGAAGAATACTTCGTCATACAGAAAAAGGGAAAGAATGTACCCACCACCGAAATACGAGGACAAGTAACCAATGAAAAGAATGAACCGCTGCCCTACTCCAATGTACTCTTATTGACCCCCGGCGATTCCACCTTTGTAAACGGATGTGTCACCCGTGAAGACGGAAGTTTCCTGATGATAGCGGAAGAAGGGAGAACCTTACTTGATACGGGTTTCTTACATAGGCTATAAGACAGAAGTGCAAACCTTACCACCCTACTCCTACGTTTCACCTGCTTCCCGACACCCAACTGATGCAGGAAGTCACCATCAGCGCCGACGCCCCATGATAGAAGTGGGTCCCAACGGACTAAAAGCCAACGTGGCAGGAACTTCCCTGGCCCGAATGGGGTCTGCCGCAGAAATGTTGCCCCATCTTCCTTTCGTCACCGGCCGTAACGGCGAATACAATGTAATGGG
>ENA-OQBV01000970-OQBV01000970.1-human-gut-metagenome-genome-assembly--contig:-NODE-970-length-15273-cov-3.101347_pt1 | contig 15273 bp, 11 predicted proteins | sample MGYA00242750_ERZ504559 | MGnify/ENA primary metagenome ERZ504559 (study PRJEB26092, sample SAMD00036230) | human gut metagenome | host: Homo sapiens | study: EMG produced TPA metagenomics assembly of...
ACATGGGAACCGGCACAGGGATTATTTCCTGTTCTTCTTGAAAGCAAAGACACCGGGAGGACATTTTATCCCGGTTTTGGAGATACAGGAAGAATGTGCGGAGCTGGCGCAGAGAAGCGTAGCTTATAACGGTCTGGAACAGGATATTGATATTGTCTGCGGTGATATTAAAGAGGCTGCTGAAATTTTCGGAGCAGCTTCTTTTCATGCGGTAACAAGCAATCCGCCTTATATGATCGGACAGCATGGACTGCAGAATCCCTATATGGCAAAGGCGATTGCCAGACACGAAATCCTCTGCACTCTGGAGGATGTGGTCAGTCAGACTGCAAAGGTGTTAAAGGACAGAGGACGTTTTTATATGGTACACCGGCCGTTTCGGCTGGTGGAAATTTTTCAGGTGCTTACCAGGTATAAACTGGAACCAAAAAGAATGCAGCTTGTTTATCCCTTTAAAGACCGGGAACCGAATATGGTCCTTATTGAGGCCTTAAAAGGCGGCAATTCAAGGATCACAGTGGAAAAACCTCTGATCGTTTATGAGAAGCCGGGCGTGTATACAGAAGAGATACTGAAAATCTACGGCCCCGGGGTGTAAATCCAGAATCGAAACAGAAATCCGGTTTTGTATAGATGACGATATTTATTAACTTCTGGCTAATTATTTTAAATATTAAAATAATTTGTCGGGAAGTTAAGCGCAAACTGACAGTAAGTTTGATAGGGATTTAAAAGTTCATGATTTATATGTTTATTAAAAAAGGATAAAACAGTTTTTAAATTTACAGATACTGTAAATAAAATCTTAAATTACAAGGAGCGGAGAAGGAATATGAGCGGAAAATTATATTTATGCGCAACCCCGATCGGAAACCTGGAGGATATTACGCTCAGAGTTCTCCGGACCTTAAAGGAAGTAGATCTGATTGCTGCGGAAGATACCAGAAACAGCATCAAGCTTCTGAATCACTTTGACATAAAAACACCTATGACCAGTTACCATGAATATAACAAAATTGAAAAGGCGCATACTCTGATAGAAAAAATGCAGGGCGGAATGAATATTGCCCTTATTACAGACGCAGGAACTCCCGGAATCTCAGATCCGGGAGAAGAGCTTGCGGCCATGTGCTATGAAGCTGGAATTGAAGTCACTTCGCTTCCGGGACCTGCTGCCTGTATCACAGCCCTTACGCTGTCCGGACTTCCTACAAGAAGATTTGCGTTTGAGGCATTTCTTCCCATGGACAAAAAAGAGCGCAGGGAGGTGCTTCAGGAGCTTGTGGATGAAACAAGAACCATTATTATTTACGAGGCTCCCCATAAGCTGGTGAAGACTTTAAAGGATCTTAAAGAAACCCTTGGAAACAGAAGAATAACACTTTGCAGAGAGCTTACCAAAAAGCATGAGACTGCTTTTCACACAACCATAGATCAGCTGATCGCCTATTATGAGAACGAAAAGCCTCTTGGAGAGTGTGTGCTTGTAATTGAAGGCAAAAGCCGCCAGGAGCTGAAAGAAGAGGCAGCAGCCTCCTGGGAAGAGATTTCCATAGAGGAGCATATGGAGATTTATGAGAGCAAGGGGCTTTCACGGAAAGATGCCATGAAGCAGGTGGCAAAGGACCGGGGAGTAAGTAAGAGAGAGATTTATCAGTATCTGGTAAATGGAGAGAAATAGAAGCTATTTATTATTGAATAAAAACATAAATATGAAAGGGAATGCTGTATGAATGATTTTATCATAGTACGGCATTCTTTTTGTTTACAGGAAAACAGTGAAATTGAGATATAAAATTGACAAAATTATAGCAAATTCTTCTGTTGCAGATTGATTTTATAATGCTAAGATAAAAACAGAGCAACATTTTCTTTTTATTCTTAATTACATTTCATATAGCAGATGACAGATCTGTCTTTCCGGAAAATTCTTGCTTTACTACCCATTACAAAGGCAGGAGTTTATATCGGGGGAAACTCCTGAGAGATCATAAGGAGGTTCTATATGAATAAGGACAGAGAGAATGCCAGAAAGCAAGATAAAACAGTTTTGCAGTGGCACCCTGCATTTTTTGCAGATATTCAGATTGAACTGCAGGAAGATGCAGACAGTCTGATTTTTGAGAATGAGCATCAACTGGGAACAAAACCTATGGAAATAGATGTTCTGGTAATTAAAAAAGAAGATGGGAAAATGATACATAAAAATATCGGAAGAATTTTTCGAAAGCATAATATTATTGAATACAAGAGTCCAGATGACTATCTTAGCATTGATGATTTTTATAAAGTTTATGGGTATGCCTGTTTTTATAAAGCTGATGCCAGAGCAGTAAATATGATTCAGATTCAGGATTTGACAATCTCTCTGGTATGTAGTAAATATCCCAGAAAACTGATGAATCATTTAAAACTTGAAAGGAAATATAGAATTCAGAAAATTGAATCTGGAATTTATTATGTAAATGGTGATGTGATTCCTGTTCAGCTTATTGTTATATCAGAACTGGATCCGAACAGAAATCTTTGGCTTCGAAGTCTGACAAATCATCTGGATAATGAAAATATGATTCGTCAAATTTTAGGAGAGTATAACGGAAATCTGGATAACACTTTGTATCGTTCTGCCATGAACATGATAGTAAAAGCCAATAAAGACAAATTTAAAGAGGGAGATGTGCTTATGTGTGAAGCATTAGAAGAGTTATTTATGGAAATTATGCCTGACCGGGTTCAGAAGCTTATGGATGAGGCCCAGAAGGCAAGAGATGAAGAAACGGCACAAAAAATAGAAGAGAATGCTGTACAAATAAACAAGTTGACATCTATACTTTTGGAGGAAGGACGGATTGATGATGTAAAAAGGGCATCAGAGGACAGAAATTATCAAAAGAAATTACTGAAGGAGTTTGGATTGCTTTCAGAAAAGGTGTAAATTAATAGAATTTTAAACAGAAAAACAGGATTTTGAGCTTGAATATGGATTTATAAAAACAGAGCTATGTCTTATGTGAATTCTCTCAGATGTGTTGAGAATATTTACTCTGCATTTGGGGAGTGGTTCACTGAAAGATATAGCTTTTTTCAGCGTTTTGCGCAAATTTAATGGAAAGCACCCCCATTTTGTGTTATAATAAATTAGTATTACTATGTCTATTTATCAGTGGGTGCAGGATTTCTGTATGCCTGTTGATGCCATAAATATAGAATGACAGGAGGACGCAAATGGGCGGAGAGAATACAGAGTACGGAGCGGATCAGATTCAGATTCTGGAAGGACTGGAAGCTGTAAGAAAAAGACCGGGAATGTACATTGGAAGTACGTCAAGCAGGGGCCTGCATCATCTTGTATATGAAATCGTGGATAATGCGGTGGATGAAGCGCTGGCAGGATTTTGTACGGAAATTCAGGTGACGATCAATCCTGATAATTCAATTACAGTTGTAGATAACGGAAGAGGTATTCCGGTAGGAATCAACCATAAAGCGGGAATTCCTGCAGTTGAGGTGGTATTTACTATCCTTCATGCAGGCGGTAAATTCGGCGGCGGAGGATATAAGGTATCAGGAGGACTTCACGGAGTTGGAGCATCTGTTGTAAACGCGCTTTCTGAATGGCTTGAGGTTTCTATTTTTAAAGAGGGAAAAGAATACAAACAGAGATATGAAAGAGGACACACCATGTATCCTCTGAAAGTTGTGGGAGACTGCTCTCCTGAATATACAGGAACAACCGTAACCTTTTTACCTGATAAAGAAATTTTTGAAGAAACTGTTTATGATTACGATATTCTCAAGCAGCGCCTTCGTGAGATGGCTTTTCTTACAAAAGGGCTGAAGATCGTTCTCAGAGACGACAGAGAAGAGTCAAAAAAAGAAAAATCTTTCCACTATGAGGGAGGAATTCAGGAGTTTGTTACTTATCTGAACAGAAGCAAGGAAGCTCTTTATCCTGAGGTTGTATATTGTGAAGGTGAGAAAGACGGCGTTGTGGTAGAGGTTGCCATGCAGCACAATGATTCCTATACAGAAAATACCTATGGTTTCGTAAATAATATCAATACTCCGGAGGGCGGAACTCATATCGTGGGCTTCCGTAATGCTCTGACAAAGACATTTAACGATTATGCCCGAAAAAACAAGCTTCTGAAAGACAGCGAGCCAAACTTAAGCGGTGATGATATCCGTGAGGGTCTGACTGCTATTGTCAGTGTAAAAATCGAGGAGCCTCAGTTTGAGGGACAGACGAAACAGAAGCTGGGCAACAGTGAGGCCAGAGGCGCTGTTGATTCTATTGTCAGCAGACAGCTGGAGATTTTTCTGGAGCAGAATCCAACTGTGGCAAAAGCGACAGTGGAAAAGTCTGTTCTTGCTCAGAGAGCCCGTGAGGCAGCCAGAAAAGCCAGAGATCTTACCAGAAGAAAATCAGCCCTTGACGGTATGGCGCTTCCCGGCAAGCTGGCAGACTGTTCAGATAAGGATCCGAAAAACTGTGAGATCTTTATCGTAGAGGGAGATTCTGCGGGTGGTTCTGCAAAAACAGCCAGAAACCGTGCAACACAGGCAATCCTTCCCCTCAGAGGAAAAATTCTCAATGTTGAAAAAGCCCGCTTAGATAAAATTTACGGAAATAAAGAGATCAAGGCTATGATCACAGCTTTTGGAACAGGAATTCACGAAGATTTTGATATCAGTAAGCTTCGTTATCACAAGATCATCATCATGACAGATGCCGATGTAGATGGCGCGCATATTGCAACCCTTCTTCTTACGTTCCTGTATCGTTTTATGCCTGAGCTTATTAAACAGGGATATGTTTATCTGGCGCAGCCGCCTCTTTATAAAATCGAAAAAAATAAAAAGGTATGGTATGCCTATGATGATGCGGAGCTGAACCGTATTCTGGAGGAAATAGGCCGCGACAATAATAATAAGATCCAGCGTTACAAAGGTCTTGGTGAAATGGATGCGGACCAGCTTTGGGAGACAACTATGGATCCTGAAAAGAGAATCCTTCTGAGAGTGACAATGGATGAATCCGCAACCTCAGAGATTGACCTTACTTTTACAACTCTGATGGGAGATAAGGTAGAGCCAAGACGTGAATTTATCGAAGAGAACGCAAGATTTGTAGAAAATCTGGATATCTAGGAGAATAAAAAATGGAAGAAAATATTTTTGATAAAGTGCATGAGGTGGATCTGCAGAAGACCATGGAAAAATCTTATATAGATTATGCCATGAGTGTAATCGCCTCACGAGCGCTGCCGGATGTCCGGGACGGACTGAAACCGGTACAGAGACGAGTTCTGTATTCAATGATAGAGCTGAACAACGGTCCTGACAAGCCGCACCGTAAATGTGCGCGTATTGTCGGTGATACCATGGGTAAATATCACCCTCATGGAGACAGCTCTATTTACGGCGCTCTGGTAAATATGGCGCAGGACTGGTCAACCAGATATCCTCTGGTTGACGGACATGGAAACTTTGGTTCTGTGGATGGCGACGGCGCGGCTGCCATGCGATACACCGAGGCACGTCTCAGCAAGATTTCCATGGAAATGCTGGCAGATATCAACAAAAATACAGTTGATTTCCAGCCTAACTTTGATGAAACAGAAAGGGAGCCGGTAGTGCTTCCGTCCCGCTATCCAAATCTTCTTGTAAACGGTACCTCGGGAATTGCCGTAGGTATGGCAACGAATATTCCTCCCCATAATCTCAGGGAGGTTATTCAGGCTGTGGTAAAGATCATTGATAATATCATTGAGGAGCAGCGTGATACAAGTATTGAGGAGATTCTTGAAATTGTAAAAGGACCGGATTTTCCTACTGGAGCAACGATTCTCGGAACAAGAGGAATTGAGGAGGCTTATCGCACAGGCCGCGGCAAAATCCGTGTCCGCGCAGTGACAAATATTGAAACTCTTCCTAATGGAAAGTCCCGCATTATTGTTACAGAACTTCCGTATCTGGTAAATAAGGCCCGCCTGATAGAAAAGATCGCAGAGCTTGTCCGTGACAAAAAAATCGACGGAATTACAGACCTGAACGATCATTCCAGCCGTGAAGGAATGCGTATCTGTATAGATCTGCGCAAAGATGCCAATGCAAATGTAGTTCTGAATCAGCTGTATAAGCATACACAGCTTCAGGATACCTTTGGAGTGATCATGCTCTGCCTTGTTTCAACCAATGGAAGTCTTGAGCCAAAGGTTCTCAATCTCCACGATATGCTGAAATACTATCTGGCTCATCAGGAGGATGTTGTAACAAGAAGAACTCAGTACGACCTGAATAAGGCGCAGGAAAGAGCTCATATTTTAGAGGGACTTCTGAAAGCCCTTGATAATATTGATGAAGTGATCCGTATCATTCGTGGTTCCAGAAGCGTTCAGATTGCCAGACAGGAGCTGATGGATCGTTTTGAGCTGACAGACGTACAGGCTCAGGCTATTGTTGATATGCGTCTTCGTGCGCTTACCGGTCTGGAAAGAGAGAAACTGGAAACAGAATACGCAGAATTAATGGAAAAAATCCGCAAATTAAAGGCAATTCTTGAAGACAGAAATCTTCTTCTTCGCGTGATCCGTGAGGAAATGCTGGAGATTTCCGATAAATATGGTGATGACAGAAGAACCTCTATTGGTTTTGATGCCTTTGATATTTCCATGGAGGACATGATTCCCCGGGAAAATACTGTGATCACTATGACAAAACTGGGTTATATCAAGCGTATGACAGTGGATAATTTCCGCAGCCAGAACAGAGGCGGCAAGGGAATTAAGGGCATGCAGACTCTTGATGATGACTATATTGAAGAACTGATGATGACAACCACTCATCATTATGTGATGTTTTTTTACCAATACAGGACGTGTTTACCGTCTGAAGGCCTATGAAATTCCGGAGGCCAGCAGAACTGCCAGGGGCACGGCAATCATCAATCTCCTTCAGCTTATGCCGGGAGAGCGGATTACTGCGGTTATTCCTATCAACAAGTTTGAAGAGGATCAGTATCTGATGATGGCTACCCGTAAGGGTCTGGTGAAGAAAACTCCGATCCGGGATTATGCAAATGTACGTAAAATTGGCCTTGCGGCAATTTCACTGCGTGATGATGACGAGCTGATTGAAGTAAAGGTAACAAACAATAAAAAGATATTATCCTTGTTACCAAGGACGGTCAGTGCATTCGCTTTAAAGAAACAGATGTGAGAACAACAGGCCGTGTTTCCATGGGTGTAAGAGGAATCAATCTTATGGATGGCGATGAGGTTGTTGGTATGCAGCTGAATTCTCAGGGATATTATCTGCTGGTTGTATCTGAGAACGGTATGGGCAAACGTACCTCCATCAGTGAATTCACCTGCCAGAACAGAGGCGGCAAGGGTGTAAAATGCTATAAGATCACTGAAAAAACAGGAAATGTGATCGGAGCAAAAGCTGTTAATGAAGAAAACGAGATTATGATGATCACAACAGAGGGTATTATTATCCGTCTGCAGTGTTCTGATATTTCTATTCTTGGAAGAATCACATCAGGAGTAAAACTGATTAATCTTTCTGACGGTGTGACAGTGGCAAGCTTTGCAAAAGTCAGAGAAAAGGAAGAAGAAAAAGTTCTGGATAAAGCAGACGGCGGACAGTCAGAAGCAGTTGAAACAGAAAACCAGGAGACAGGTACAGAGGAATAAAGAGGTAAAGAGCAGTTATGGTACAACAGGTAAAGTCTTCTAACAACAAAAAACGCAGACCTGCAGGCAAAAATTCCAGAAAAAGGAAATCCTCAGCTTCTTCCAGAAGAAAGAAAACGAATATCAATATAAAAATGATTGCAGGGGCCGCAGTACTGGCGGTCCTGGTGATCGTTCTTGTTTTTGCGGTAAAAAGCTGCGGGGTCAGCAATAAGACGCCTGAGAAGGTGGTAAAAACTCTGGTCAAATCCTATGTGGACGGAGATGAACGGAAGATTAAAAAATGCTATGGAGTAAAAAAAGCAGATAAAAATCTTGAAAAAGAAAATCTCTGCCACAATTAAATACTTTGAAGTACATAAGCCAAAAAAGCAAAGAAATAAATAGCCTGTGATACAATTTACAAAAATGGCAAGAATGCTTATGTCTATATCACATACAGTCTGATTCTGGAGGATGGACAGTCCTATCCCTGTATCAGTACTTATATGACCCAGCAGAATGAAAAGGGAAAGTACAGCATTCTTACACCTTCTGATATTACAGACGATATGAAAAAAGAAGCGGCTGCCAGATATGCGTCATTTATGGAAACAGATCCTTATAAGGAATATGTGACAGCATATGATACTTTTTCAAAAAGAATCCGGGATATGAGGAAAAACTGGCTACAAAACTGAATTAATATTTCTGTAGTGGAGGAAAGCTGTTGAAATGAAAAGAATTATAATGATGGTGCTGCGCAATCTGCCGTTTATTCCAATGGCATGGTTTAAGCTGTGCTGGTATGCGTCTCATGTAGACAATTATACAGAAGGGGAACGGTATGCCCTTCTTAAAATGATTGACAGACGTGCGAATAAAGGCGGAAATATTACCATTGATGCCCATGGCGTGGAGAATATTCCTGAGGAAAGCGGGTTTATTTTTTATCCCAATCATCAGGGCATGTATGATGTTCTTGCAATCATGGCGCCGTGTCCGGTTCCCTTTTCTGTGGTTGCAAAAAAAAGAAGTAGGGGAAGTTCCGTTTTTAAAGCAGGTATTTGCCTGTATGAAAGCCTTTTTGATCGACAGAGAGGATATCAGACAGTCCATGCAGGTCATTATCAATGTGACCAGAGAAGTAAAAAAATGGCCGTAATTATCTGATCTTTCCGGAAGGAACAAGGAGTAAGCAGGGAAATCATCCCCAGGAGTTTAAGGGAGGAAGCTTTAAGGCAGCAATTAAGGCGAAGTGTCCCATTATTCCTGTTGCCCTGATTGATTCTTATAAATCCTTTGATACGGGATCGGCAGCGCCCGTCACAGTACAGGTGCATTTTCTGAAACCGATGGAATATGAAGAATATAAGGATATGAAATCAACAGAAATTGCAGCAGAAGTAAAGCGAAGAATAGAAGAAACAATAAAAGCAAACGGCGGATGGGACTGAAATGATGGCTGGAGTAGTATGAAAATGAAAAAAACAAAAAATATAGAGAGATTTAAGTTTTATGGCGGGTATACAGTCTTATTTACGATTTGTATGATATGTACGTCATTATATTTTATTTATAATAAATCAACATTTATATGGTCAGTTGATGGAATAAGCCAGCACTATAATGCGCTGGCTTATTATGGTGAATATTTACGGGATATTTTATGGAATTTATTTGAAAAGCATAGTATTATCATTCCCACTTACGATTTTTCTATTGGATATGGAGCTGATGTTTTAAATACATTACATTATTATGTTATTGGAGACCCGCTGAATCTTTTGGCTGTATTTGTGCCTAAAGAGCATACGGAAATCTTATTTCATGTTCTTGTAATTCTTAGAATCTATCTTGCCGGAATTACTTTTTCTGTCTTTGCCAGAAGCCGTGGAAACAGATCATCTGCGGTTCTGGCTGGAGTGCCGATTTATCTTTTTTCGGAATACGTGCTGTATTTTTTTCTGCAAACATCCATTTTTTTTTAAATCCATTGATATATTTTTCCGTTTGATTCTTTTAGGCGTAGACAGGATTTATCGTAAAAAAGGACCGGGGTATATATATTGTTGCCCTGATTATTAGTGCGTGCAGCAATTTCTATTTCTTTTATATGCTGGGAATTTTGACAGTAATCTATGCGGTTTTTCAATATTTTGGTTTTATCATTCCATTCAATGGAAAACAGTGTTTCGACTTTTGTTGAAATTTGGACTGTATACGATTTTGGCTATATGTGCAGCCGGGGTTTTTCTATTGCCTTCTCTGGGGCTTCTGTTCCAGACAGGAAGGATGTCTAATGAAACTACAGTACCTTTGTTATATGGGATTAAATATTATGCACGCTTTTTTTCCGGATTTATCAGTATGGACAGTCCGGGACACCAGACTTTTCTTGGGTATACGGTTATTGCTTTTCCGGCTGTGATTCTGTTGTTTGCAACTAAAGGGGAAAAGCTTTTAAAAACAGGATTTGTTTTACTTACAGGATTTTTGTGTATTCCTTTTATAGCTCATGTATTTAATGGTATGTCTTATGTGACAAACAGATGGGCATTTGGATATACGATGCTTGTGGCGTACATAGTAGTAAAGATGTATCCGGTATTCCTAAAGCTTTGCATCAGACAAAAAATAATTTTGATTGTGTTTACTGTACTTGAGCTTCTGGCATGTATGGCAGGAATAGCGGGAAAATATCTGGTAGGCGAAGAAACTAAGCTTAAGGTTATGACAATTCTTTTGTTTTTGCTGATACTGTTTGTGGCTGTGCTTTGTATGAGTAAGAAGCAAAAAAATCCAGGTAAAATTTTTTTTACTTTTGTTATGTGCATGAATGTTGGGTGTGTTCTCATTAATGCGCTTGATGTCAGGACGAGAGAAGCTGATGCAAATAGATTTATCCAACAGGGGAGTGCGCAAAGACAATTGGAAAATATTCCTTCTGCAGAACTGGGGGAATTTTCAGAGGAAAAAAATTCCTGGCGTTATGATGAGGAAGAAACTGGAGAAATAAAAAACTCCACATTACAGACAGGACTGTATGGGACATCTTTTTATTTCAGCATGGCGAATCCATATGTGGCAGAATATCAAAGTTCATTATACTGGAATAATACCCAGGAGCAAAGTTATCGTGGGGCAGATAAAAGAAGTGCGTTGGAGATTCTGGGAGGAGTAAAATATTTTGTCACTCCAAAAGAAAGGAAGGGACCTGGTGCTTATCAGGAAAAGAAAAATTATGTAGCAGGCGAAAAAGAATTTATTATATGGGAAAGTGGAAAGAAACTACCGTTTGTATTTGCATACGATAAATATATTGGCAGAAATGAATTTGAACAGTTAAATATAGAACAAAAGCAGCAGGCCCTGATGGAAGCGGTAGTATTGGAGCGGGATAAAGATATTGGTGATTGGGATAAAGAGTATATTGTTTCAAATGATGCGAAAGAACCAGAAACAATATGGACTTCCAGAGGAAAAATCAAATTAGAAGAAAACATGATCCAAGTACAGGAACGAGGGGCAACGCTGAACATTCAGACAGATATTCAGTACGAGGGTGAAGTATATTTAATTTTTGAGGGGCTTGAGTATGAGGACGGAGCTTCCAGTGGTATTTCCAGAACGAAATCCAAAATTACAATTAATATTACTCAGAACAAAATAAAAAAGAAAATAGTTTTTAATAATGCAAACGAATTCGCGGAAAATAATGGAAAAAAATAATTTTCTGTGTAATTTAGAGATGAATGAGCCTGGAAAAAAAGAAATAGAGATAAAGTTTCCGTATACCGGAACCTATCGCTTTAAAAATATCAGAGTTGTTGTTCAGCCTGTGGAGAAAATAATAAAAAATGCAGAAAACTCAGAGAAGGGTGTTGATGGATGGGTCTGTGCAGATGGGAATGAGGTAAAAGCTTCTCTGGAGTTAGAAGAGCCGCGTCTGGTATGTCTGGCTGTACCTTTTGACAAAGGCTGGACTGCTGTTGTAGATGGAAAAAAGGCTGAACTTATGCAGGCCAATATAATGTATATGGCATTGCCGTTAGAAGAGGGAAAACATGAGATAGAACTTCATTATTCCAATCCGTTTATTTGCACAGGTGCAATCATTTCTGTCATTGGTATACTGGGGGCAGTGATATGTTGTATAACAGGAAATTATGTAAAGAGACGAAGAAAATAGTTTCTGAAAACAGATGAAGTGTAAAGCTGTTGCCTTGTTGAAAATACAAATGAAAAAAGGTGACATTTCTCCTGCAAGAGGGGGGATGTCACCTTTTTGGACATCAGAAGAACTTAGATGTATGAACAGTTTTGGGAGCTTCGGCATTGTTTTGGTCTTGTAAATGTTTACATTTGTTTTTTCAGCTTTCGGAAATCTCTGAGAGCATTCCAGCCGATTTTTATAATTTTTTTTATGTTAATAGAATTTACGCCTCCCTGTCTGGGTTTAAAAGAAATTTCCCGGAAGCATAATTTTTCATGATAGTAGGCAAAATATGTAGTCATCATAATGTTGGGGAGATTATAATTTTTGGGAAGCTTTTTTATATATTTCTTAACCAGTCCGGATTTCATAAGCCGAAAGGGGGCGTTTGCATCAGGGACTTTTACTCCAAAAATAATCCGAAGCAGTAAACAGACAGTGTTTTCCACAAATTTACGGGCTTTTCCATCGCCCCTGATTGTTCGTTTGCCGATTACTGCATCGTAATCTTTTCTCAGATTCCAGAATTCTTCAAATTCACCGGGGTCCGTCTGCCCATCCGCGTCAGTCTGAAAAACATAGTCAGCGCCCATTTCCACAGCATAGTTATATCCGTAAAGAACCGAAGAACCGTGTCCTCCGTTTTTCTTTGTCAGAGGTTTCAGAAGGGGCATGGATTCTGAAAGTCTGCACAGAATCTTCCAGGTGTCGTCAGTGCTTCCGTCGTTGACAACAACCATTTTTGAGGCTCCGCCGCCGTTGTGTTTTTCAATAATGGGATACCATTGCTGAATGGTTTTTTGAATGTTGACCTCTTCGTTGTAGGCGGGAATTACAATATATAATTTATCCATAAATAGATGTCTCCTTTGATAGTTTTAGGTATGGTTCTGTAAATGAGAAAATTTGAAAAAGTATACAAAATTCTCACGGATCTGTCTTTATAAGATTCACATATAGAGCTTAAATTTCTTTTATGTTCGTATATCATGGATCCTATTGTGCAGAATTCGATGCTTGTTCATTTATAGCAAAGTTCTGTTTTATATACATTTGAATATGATTTTGTTCATATATCATTTGGTAATGATCTGACAGATATTGAAGAATTTCCCGGTTTTTTATTCCGTAGGGGAAAATCTGCTTTTTTTCAGCATTCTGGTAAGAAAGAATGATGATATCGTTTTTGCCGCTCAGTATAGATTGCACCTGTGCGTTGACTGCGTCCGGAAAGGTCTGGTAGCTGATAGCAGGGATGTAAAAAAACTTATCTTCCGGAATTACATTAAATTTATTATAAAACATAGATTTGTTATTAACTGTAAGTACTGTTTTTCTGTCAGAATAATATTTATGATAAATGTCTGCCATGTTGTCTGCAGTCTGCGAAATCTTTGGTATGTTTGTCAGAGAAAAAAGCTTTACAGGCATCTGGAGGTTGACACAGACTGTAAAAGTAAAAAGTCCTGCGATGAGAAGCTTCCTGTGACAAAACAGTTTCTCTGAAAATAAAGCGGCCTTTTCCGTTAAAAATAAGACGGCGGGCAGAAAAAAAGGAATCAGATATTCATAGTAATGCCCGTAGTTTCTGCCGGACAGAGAAACAGAAAATGCAGAGAGCAGCAGGGATACAGCATACATTGCCCGGAAGCTTCGTGAAAACTGTGCGGATCTTATTACAATGATCAGAGAGATAAGACATCCAAGAAGCATACAGAAACCTCTGATATTTGTAAAAGCTGAAAAAAATTTTCGACAGAAGAACCGTTTGAGGAATACTGCAGATTAAAAAACAAAGACTGCTGTATCATTGGCTTCAGACTGTGGGTATTCAGGCAATAAATAATGACTGGCAGAATTCCTGTACATACTCCGAGACTTCCGGAAACTGCATTCAGAAGAATGGATTTATACTTTTTATAAAAAATCAGTCTTAGAAGGAGGACAATGGCAATTCCTCCCCACATTGCAGCCATATTAAGCCGAAGACTCAGAGCAATTCCGGCACATATTCCATGAAAAAACATGAAAAGCGGAGGATGATCAATAACCTTTCTTTTATAATATTTGATAATAAGAAAAACAGACAGAAACTGAAAAGTCAGTCCATAGGTCTCAACGAAATTCCCTCCCTGGTAGGTGAAAAAATTAAGTATAAGTAAAAGCATGAGGCCCACAGAAAGGCTTTTGCATATTTCGGAAACCCGGTTTCCTGAAATTAAGTCTGTAATTTTAAATAAAAGAATTACATTGATGATCATAAATGCGCATTCAATAATAAAAAGCCCAATCGTTGTTTTGGAACTGAGACAGGCTCCGAGATAATTAAAGAAATAGACATACCATCCTTTGTGATCAAAGAGATCACGATATGGGACTTTACCTGACAGCATACTGCGCCCTATTGTAAAAAAGACGGAGCTGTCTGTGCCCATGCTGTTGACAACAGGAGAAGAGCCTGCGCTGAAAAGCATAATACATATGGTATAAAGTGCTCCAAGCAGGTAACGAGAGGAACGTCTGAAAATCAAAGTTCTTTTTAGGAAAATGGAATCAGTTGCATAAGAGCTTTTCATGGGAAACCTCCGAATAAATAATATAGCAGAAACAAAATATAACAGGAAAACGTGGGTGTGGACGCAGTAAATAAGGTTTCTGCATGGATATATTTTATCACAGGAAAGGAGAAAAGTAGAGAGGTAAGTATGGTAATCATGGAAAAAGAATAGAAAAGTAAAGTGTGGAATAGGATCTCTGAATAAAATAATACAAAATAATTTGAATTTTTTATAAAAAACAGGTTGACAATATGAAATACCTTCTGTATAATTAACAATGCATTTCAGATATAAATGCCTTCAAATTGCATAAGAAATTATGAGTTCGGAGTCTGGAGAAGTACTCAAGAGGCCGAAGAGGTGCCCCTGCTAAGGGTATAGGTCGGGTAACCGGCGCGAGGGTTCAAATCCCTCCTTCTCCGTTTGATTTTTTGAAGAAATAAAAAACTTCAAAAAATTAAAAAAACTTGTTGACAACCGCTTGAAGATGTGGTAAAGTAAACAAGCTGTCAGCGAGAGAGCGAATTACTTAAAAGAACATCGAAAAAGTTTGAAAAAACTTGAAAAAAGTTCTTGACAAACAAAAAAAGATGTGATAAAGTAAACGAGCTGTCTGAGAGACAGAAAATAAAGAACCTTGATAACTAAACAGTGAGACACATACGATTCTCGAAAATTCTTTTATACATTCAAAGAACGGTTCGATGAACCAACAACAGTAAAACGAGAGATAGCTAGTAGTTATCTTGAGTGGAACAACCTCTTGAGCCTTTGGCTCAATCGGTGAGATGCAATTAAGCCAATGCAAGCATTGCTGAAT